>Ga0307440_1001724_pt1 | contig 10498 bp, 8 predicted proteins | sample SalMarWE160410MG_FD_202150 | JGI IMG/M metagenome (GOLD analysis project Ga0307440, IMG submission 202150) | Salt marsh sediment microbial communities from the Plum Island Ecosystem LTER, Massachusetts, United States - WE1604-10 | ecosystem: Environmental > Aquatic > Marine > Intertidal zone >... | reverse complement strand
GAAATTATAATACTGAGACTCTAACATCGGATGTCCGTTCTGCTCAACAATATTTCCATTATCATCCGTTTTGAAATTTAACAGGTGATCATTTTCATTTTTCATCTGGTTGAACCAATGCCCGTAGGAATATTCAAGATAGTTTTTAATTTCCTGTCCAGTTAGTTCCATTGTGTAGAGAAGGTTTTCATATTTATAGAGGCTAAACATATCTCTTACGTGTACGCCCCCTCTTCTGATTTCTGCATTGAAAGAAAGTGGCGCAGCAAAAGAGACGTCTGCTTTCGTTAACTCAAGTTGAATTTTTTGAATAAGATCTACAAAGGGAGAGTCGCCGAACATAGATTCTTTCGTGGAAACAGATTTTGTAAAGCTGCCGATGTATTTGTTTACATAGCTTACACATTGCTCAATATCGTGAGCAAATTTTCTTACCATCGGAGCATATTCTTTATAATTTTTCGATTCTATAATCTCACTGGAAATTTTCTTATCCCATTTATTTGTTTGTGGATCTTTGGTAAGAGTTATGTTTGCAACAGCGGCAGTCCTCGCAGCGTTTATTGTACCAAGTATGTAAACTGTTTTTCCAGCGGAATTTTTTACAGTATAGTTCCAACCATGATGATCGTGTCCGACAAAAACTATATCGAACCCGGGAACCTGTTCTGCGACAAGCTGTGAAGCATTTTCATTTCTTGGTGCTTTAGGATCAGCGCCGTTGTAACCTGCTTCAACGCCGGCATGGAATAACCCAACAAGCAGATCGGGTTTTTCTTTCTGCTGAATTATGGGAACCCATTTTTTTGCAGTTTCAATCATATCTTTAAATTCTATCCCGCTCCAGATTTTTTTGGGAAGCCAGTTCGGAATAGCAGGAGTGATCATGCCCAAAACAGCGATCTTTACACCATTTCTATTAATAATTGTATAAGGCTTAAAGTATGGTTTACCTGTTTTAGTATTAACCGCATTAGCAGCAAGCCACGGGAAATTAAATTCTTTATTTATTTTATCATAAACAGGATGTCCCGGTTCTATATCATGATTTCCGACTGTTCCGGCATCGTAGTTCATATAATTCATTACGCGCGAAACAATATGTGGCACGTCAGTTTTTTCAAAATTGTAATAATAAACAATCGGCTGCCCCTGTAGTATATCGCCGTCATCCAGCAGCACAACACTTTGATCTTTCTTATCACGTTCCTGCTGAATATAGGTCTCAAGCTGCGCAAGTGAAGTGTTGCCAAGTTTCCCTTTTATAAAATTGTATTCAAACAAAGAGCCGTGAACATCGCTCGTTTCAATTAATTTTAATTTTACAGTTTGGGATAAAGAAATTCCGGTTAGTAAAAAAGAAGAGAAAAGGATAATAAAGAACTTATTTAAGAATTTTAACCTGTGCATTTTTATACCATTTTTGAGGTTGAAAAAAATTATATGATCATTAAAGTAATTAAAACGACCAGAACATCCTTTTGGTTCCAGCAAAATTTATGCGAGGTTTAATTTTGATGGCCTGTCAAAAACCTTTTTGTATATAACTAACGCAATAGCAGCAGTTAGCCCGATTCCGGCAAAATAATACCAGATATAATGTGCGTGGTCATACGCATGCACAAGCTGTTCCGGAGACAAAGTTGACGGATCAGGGGCATAAGCTGTCAATAAATAACCCGAAATTCCAAAACCGAGGATAGATGATAGGAAGGAATGAAGATGGCTGAAACCGAGGTAAAGCCCCTCTTCACCTTTCGGGGCCTGCAGCGAGAAATATTCCAGGTAGCGCGGAGATATAAAACATTCCGCAAGTCCCTGTACTATAATTCCGCAGATCATCATTACGGTTACCGGGTGCGCAGAAAAGAGTCCAAAGAACGAGACCGATGTACCGGTAATTTCTTTTAAGAATTCACTTGATGCCATCAGAAGTGCTGACAGCGGCATCAAAAACATGCCGATACTCATTGATGAAACCGCTTTTACATTTCGCATTAAGTTTGTGATAAATACAACCGAGACCATCACCACAAAAGGATTAACATTCGCTATCCACTCAGGAGATGCATGTTCGCCAACGGTGCGTAAAACATATTTAGGCATGGTTGCGTAAAGCTGATGCTGAATGATCCAGAAACCGGTAACAATAATTATTAATAAAAGAAGGCGGACATTTGTAATAACTTTTACTAAACCATTCCATGCTTCTTTGTATGTTTTACCTTCACCATCCACATTTACATTTTTGTAAAAAAAGTAAACAACAATAAGAGCAAGAAAGGTCATTGTGGCAGCGTAAAAATTAATTGATTCAAGCCCCCACTGTATTCTTAAAGGATAAGCAAAAGTTTTTCCAAGAAAAGCACCGACATTTACGAGTCCATAAAAAATAGAAAACCCCCTTGCGCGCGTTTCCTCATTTGTTGTTTTTGCTACGGTACCAGTAATAATAGATTTAATGAACGACCCGCCAAACATCAAAACAACAAGTGCCGGAATAACGGTTATCTTGTAAGGCAAAGCGCCCAGTGTAAAATAACCGATTGATAAAAGTATGAATGCGAGAATAACAGCTTTTCTGAAACCTATTTTATCTGCAAAGGCACCGGTAAAGGGTGGAAGAAAATAAAGTCCGGCAGCAAACATCCCCCCGATCCAACCCGCATTTATATCATTGAAGCCGACAACGCGCGAGAGATAAAGAGTGATAGCTATAAAAACCGCATAGTATGCGGCGCGTTCAAAAAGTTCCACAGTGTTTGCTGTCCAGAAAGCTACCGGGAATTTCCATGTTGCTTTCTGTTTTTTAGATGAGTTTGGCGTGTTGTTCATCTTTCTCCCATTTTTTGATTTTGAGGTTTAGTAAGATAAGGAATTTTGTCCAATTGGCAGAGAATAAAATGTAAAAGAGTGTTCTCTTGTCATTTCGAATGAGTCCGTTATAACGGACGAATGGGAAATCTTTTTCTATACAACCTAAAGCTTTCTCATCCTCTAAAGCGGAATCGAAATGACAAGATTAAAGAATCTCTATCGTATCGTTGACCTTAACTTCTCCGATTCCTTCGTGGATTAAGTTCATTCCGAATAAGACTTTATTCTCAAATCTTCTGTATGTTGCCAGAGTTTTTAAGGGCTCATGAAGTCTTTCAGAAGTATCCTGGTTCGTTGTTGTGATTGCGCAGCGTTCACAAGGCTTTACACCGAAAAAAGTGATATTTCCTATATTGAATTTTTTCATCTTATCTTCCTGGTAAGCATCTCCACCTGTGAAGACTAAATTTGGCCGAAAACGGTTCATCGGCAGTTTTATTTCCAGTCTGGAATTTAAATCATCAAGTGAAGCCTGCCCGATTACGAGGAAAGGATATCCATCTGCAAAACTTACGAGCTCATTACTCTTTGCGTATTTTTGATCTACTATCCGGCGGGTTTCAGAAGGCTGATACACAAGTTTGCATTCAACCTCAAGCGCTTCAGAAAACCATTTGTCTGAATCTTTTCCAACTAATAAAGCAGAACATGTATCATCCCAGATCGGAACTGCAATAACTTCTGATTTTACAATATTAAAAGAAATAAAATGCTTTCCCAGTTTTTTAATCCTGTGAAAAACCCGCAAACCGCTTTCTTTAATTTCAACATTTATAAAGGCCATCTGCGGGTACTCGCGTTGAGTCATAAAATTGCCGTGCTGATCTATCAACATCCAGCGGCGGTCGTATTCAAACCCACGATCTGTCACTTTAGCTGAACTTACAGAAATGCCGCGGAGAGATTTTACTGGATAAATATTTATTTCGGAGATTATGAACATAAAACCTATTCTTTTTTCTTTTTAAAATACTGAATTATTTTTCTAATTGATGTAGTAATATTTGTTACATCACGTTTTATTGAGTCTTTTTCAAACTGACTTGTTGAAGACTTAATCATTTTTATGTCTTTTTTAATAGAGTCCTTTTCGAACTGACTTACTTTGCTTTTTAATTCAGCAAGCAGGCCAGACATTTGCAACTCTATCTTTTCCGATTGAGAAGAGTTTCTCCAAACATCCTTTAGTTCTCCCCAAATATCTTTTAATTCTTCTTCCATCATTTTATTTGCTCCGGTATTTTATTTTAATTTTTTAGTTATGCATTTCAGTAAGGATTTTCTGATTCTTTTCATTTTAACAGCTATATGATTTTCTGTTAAACCGGTTATAACCGCGATTTCTTTATAAGGCAGCTCTTCCAGGTAAAGGACAATTATAGATTTATCTACTTCATTCAACGAGGAAATACATTTCCTGAGTGCCAGGTATTTTTCCTGCTGATCTTTTTCAGGGGGAATTTCCGCAAGTTGAAATTTTATAGACTCCAAGCTGACAGGATTAAGGTTCTTCTTTTCCAGCCTCACTTTTGAAGTGTAACAAACATTTAGTGCAACTTTATAAACCCACGTGCTTATGCTGGAATTACCTTTGAACGTAGGCAATGATTTCCAAACCTGGATTATAACTTCCTGAAAAAGGTCCTGTGGCTCAATAGGAGATACCGCGTATACTTTGCATATCCTGTAGATTTTATGTTTGCTTTCTTCCAGTATTTCCGAAAAGGCCTGTTCTGTTTGATTTTGCATATAAATTATATTTCCTGTTTCTAATATGTTAGTAACAGGAATTGCTGAAATATGACAGGCAATACTTTATGGAAAACCCGCGAAGGGATTTTATCGGGTATTTGTTTAATTCGGAGATGGTTAACATTTCTTTATTTACATTTGTTGAAATGTGAAACTACACATTATTACATCTTGATAATTTCGGATATAAAAAATAATTCATTTTTTTCTAGATAAGTTGGAAGATCAAAAGTGCTGAAATCGTAAAAATGCTTTATTATTCCGGCCGCAACCTCTGGAAAAGTAATAAAAGGTTTTTCAGTGTAAAACAATTGTTTACAATATTTTTGAAATATGTCTTGTTCCGGGTTGGGATGAACCAGAAAGTCTCTTGCTTTTTCAAGTAGTTCAAGAAATTCTTGCCATAATTTTGGAGATTTATCATGTATTTGAGGTATATTGTATTCTTTGCATAGAACTTTTAACTTTTCTTTCATTTTCCCTACTTGTGTGTTTTTCAATTTTGTAAAATCATCTACCACACCATATTCTTGATAGAAGTCCTCGTATAATGCTTTCACATTTATTTCCGGATTATTATTTTTAATTTTTTCGATTTTTTCATGATTGAATCTAGAAGATTTCCATAATATATATAAATGATAGTTTGTAAAGGATTCTACTGCCATATAGCTATATATTGTTGACAGTGAGGCAAATGAAAAAGTAAATGCAGAATCTCTGTCTATTTTCTCAATTTTTAATTCATTATTGTGTCTAATATTAGATGTAATGAAACTTCTTGCCATTTCCAGATAACATTGAGTTATTGGTATATTATATATTTTTTGTTCCATGTTCGATACTTATAAATTAAGTTAGTCTTTGTAGTTATTTCAAATTTTCTTCAAATAATTTAAATATTCTTTTATACTCATCTGTCCAGCTGCTTGGCTCGACAAAGCCGTGATCCTCAAGAGGGTAAATAGCAAATTCCCAGTTGTCTTTTCCAAGCTCAATTAATCGTTGTACCAGCCTTATATCATCTTGCGCGTGTACGTTCTGGTCAATTAAGCCGTGACAAATAAGCAGAGCACCTTTCAAACCATCCGCGTAATAAATCGGTGAGCTGCGTTTATATGCTATACTGTCCAACTGCGGGACATTTAAAATTGCCGCTGTGTAACCGTGGTTGTAATGCGCCCAATCGGTTACTGAGCGCAAAGCGGCACCTGCGGCAAAAACTCCCGGCGTTTTAAACATAGCCATTTCTGTAATAAATCCGCCGTAGGAGCCGCCGTAAATTCCAATCTTTTTCGGATCGACATTATATTTTTCAGTCATAAATTTTGCCGCGTCAACTTCGTCGGTTAAATCTTTTCCACCCATATTTCTGTAAATCGCAGTTCGCCAGTCGCGGCCGTATCCGGCACTTGCGCGGTAATCAATTTCCATAACAGTGTAACCGTGGTCAGCAAGAAAATTATTGAACATATACTCGCGGAAATAATAATCGCTCCACCATTTGTCTACATCCTGCAGGTAACCGGCGCCGTGCACAAACAAAACTCCAGGTCCGTTCTTTACAGGATTTTTTGGATGAAAAACTTTTGCGTAAACCATCGCGCCGTCTCTTGCCCGGAAAGTGATTAGATCGGGAACTCTCCACGAATAAGATTTAAACTCTTTGCTTTCTGAATAAGTAATTTGTGTTTCCTTTGCACCGACTTTGTTTCTCATTAAATAAAGTTCCCATGGCTTATTGACAAAGGAATAACGAATAGCCAAGTATTTTTCATCGGGAGAAATTGTGACATCGTTATCGCCGGCCATCGTCGTAATTTGTTCTGGCGTTCCTCCGTCAAGAGGCATTTTGTAAAGGTGTCTTACGCCGGGACCAACCTGGCTGGAAGTGAAAAACCAGTACTTTTTATCCAAAGATATAAAAGGATCAAAAACTTCAAACTTTCCTTTCGTCAATTGTTTCTTTTTGCCGGTGAAAACATTTTCAGTGTAAAGATGCGAATAACCGGATGCTTCCGACTGGAAGTAAATATTTTTATTATCCGGGAGCCATCCCAAAACCGGGCTGTCAAACCAACCGATTCCCGGTCCCCCTATCCATGCGTCATCGTGTTGCCGATCAAGGTTTTTTAATTTACCGTTTGAAAGATCGAGCAGCATAATCCATCTATCTTTGTCATCCTGCGATTGAATATCAACGACAGCGTGTTTTCCATCATCCGACCAGAATAGTCCCTGGTAGGAAACCTCTCTTGGTTTATAATATTTATCTTTGTATTCTTTTTTGTCCTTCGCATATTCTTCAAGATATACAGGCTTGTCATAAATTCCCGGAATACTATCGGTGGAAACATAAAACACAGAATCATTTTTTATGTCGTAAATCCCAAATTCATAAGTAGTTTGTTTTACGCCGACGTTCTCTCTTCCAGTTATATCTTCGGTATAGCCGGACTCAGTAACATAATCCGGTACGATTGTCTTTTTAGCAATCTTAGCCCTTTCTCCTAAAATAAAAGTAACATAATTCTGGTCAGGTGATAGTTCAATATTATAGACAAATTTATCCTGGATAAAAATTTCAAGCGGTCTTTTTGGCTTCATTTCATCGCGGGCCTCTTTCCTTTTTTCTGCTCTTTCCTTTCTTTCGCGCAAAACTTTTATCAATTCCATTTCCTGTTTTTGAAGATACTTTTCTTCCTCACCAGCTGGCTCGTGCTCTTCAGGTTTGTTTCCTTTTTTAAAATCAGTTAATTGAGTTGTAAGTCCGCTGGTGAGATTAAATTCAAAAAGGTTGTGATCTTTTATATATGTAACTCCTTTTTCATCAAAGGTGAAAGATGGGTTGGATTCTGAATCGAGAGTATTTGTAATCTGTCGTATTTTGCCGGACTTAATATTATATAGAAAAATATCCCCGTTTTTTGAATAAACTTTTTCCGTTTGTTCTTTGTTATAATCTCCGTACTCTGAAGGAAGTTTTTTTCTTTCTTCAAAAGAGACTTTTTGAGGTTCGCCGCCGTTGGCGGAGACAGAATAAAGCGAATCACCATCATTGTTATCGGGATTCCACATAAAATAAATTTTGCTTCCATCTTCTGACCAATGAATATCTGAAGGCGAAGTTCCCATCCATTTTGGATCGCGCATTATATTTTTAATTGTTAAATCAAACTTCGAGTTGGAATCGTATTTCTGCTGCGGATAAACAAAGAAAGAAATTGTGAACAATAAAACGAAAACAGGGAAAAGCTTTAATGATTTCATTTCGTTCCTAAGGAAAATTGAGAATTATTATTTTTTAATATCTATTACAGTTACTTCAGGTGTAGAGTTGTAACGCTCAGGTGCTATTGACATTCCTAAGCCGGGCGTTATCACCATCATTGTTTTGCCGAGACGAAAGTCACCTTTAATACGTGTCGTTTCAATTAACGTTGGCGTTAAATTAATGAACGGGAAAAGAAAAGTTATCTGTCCGCCATGCGTGTGTCCGGCAAGTATTAAATCATAATGTTTTTTGACTGCCTCATTTATTACCATTTGTCGGGGCTGGTGGACCAGCATAATATTTAAATCGTTTTCGGACGCCGAATGGTCAACAAGTGAATCAAGCGCATTTTGTGAAACTCTTTTGGTGTATGTTTCGGTTGCAAAAGTAATTCCGATTTTCGCAGTATCAATTAAAAGAGTTCGTCGTTCATCATCAAACATAAAAATATTCTGTTTTGCCAACGCGTCTGTGATTTCTCTTCTGCTTCTTGCATTGTCCCTTCTATAGGCCCAGTTATCATGATCACCGACGCAGGAGTAAATGCCGTACTTGGAATTTATTCTTCCCAAATATTTTGCAGCTGTATCAATATATTCCGGTCGGGAGCTGATAAAATCTCCCCCGATCAGTACGAGATCGGGATTTTGTGAATTAACGTATCTCACAAATTTCGAGATTCTCTTTCTGTCTGTGTATCTATCGGCATGAATATCTGATATGAATACGATTCTGAAGTTATTAAGCTCTTCGGGAATATCTTTTCTGTGATAAACGGTTTCTCTGATGTTTATTGTATTATAATCGTAAAACATTCTTAGCGGGACATAAGCGGCAAAGAAAACAACTATTATAAAAATCACCCTGGTTTCGTAAGGGAGTATTTTGGATTTAATTTTTTTGTAAACCGGGCGTAGGATGAGCTTTAGTACATCAATAATTAGAAACAAAAGCATGCACTGGACAACAAGTATAAAAAAGAACCAGAAAGGGTAAATCAACAAATAATCTATTAATTTCCCCTGGGGGAAGGATAAGTTTACTGTGGCTGTAATTCCCTGGTATGACCAGATTATTACTATGAGAATGGGATAAAGATTGAAAAATACCAGGAAAACATTCCTAAAAAATTTAATTCTCTTTTGAGATAACGAGGGATAAATAAGCCGGAGTGATTTTAGTGTAGTTTTAACGAAATAAAATTCACATAAAAACAGAATAGTTATAAAAAGAAGTACTCTTATAATATATTGCATAGGTAAAAGCCTTTATCGGGGAAATATTTTGTCCTGATCTCTTTTCTTCAAACCTCTTGCGACAAGTTCAAAGGAGTGATCTATCCATTCGTAAATTAATTTATCAGATACAGAATTATCAATTTCGACAGTATTCCAGTGCATTTTGTTCATATGATAGCCGGGTCTTACACAATCATATTCTTCCCGCAGCTCAACTGCCTTTTCGGGATCGCACTTTAAGTTTATACTGATCGGTGAATTCAAATTAGCTATAAGAAATATTTTTCCCATCACTTTGTAAACCGGCGAATCTTCGTTAAAAGGAAGTTCCTCTGTTACAAATTTTTTCTTCAGGCAATATTCTCTTATTAATTCGATGTTCATTATAATATCTGTGTGAATCCGCCAAATCCGCGTTATTCGATGTTCTATCTGTAACGAAGAATAGAACGCGGAGAAACACAGATTAAGCAGATTGACTCGGATTTGTTAGTATTTTATTACAAAGGCCTAAAACTTGTTCTACAGTTATATCATTAATATTACCTGTTTCCGACTGAATATAAAATTGATTTTCCATGGACGGCGCCCACTCATAGGCTTTTGTGGGTCCGAAAAGAGATATCAATTTTGTGCCAACCGATCCGGCAACATGCATCGGTCCTGTGTCATTTGTAATATATAGATTTATCCGGCTTAAAACAGCAGCCAGTTTTTTGATCTCAAAATTTTCTGCGATTTCGAAGGGAATATTCAACTCTTTTAATTTATTCGTAATTGGTTTAATTATTTCGCCATCGGTCATACCGGCCGTGATTAATATATAGTTGCGTTGCTTTTCGAAAAGAGTTTTAGCTAAATCTATAAATTTTTCTGTTTGCCAGATGTTTTCTTTTTTACCTGCACCGGGATGAAAACCGATGATCATTCTTTTCTTATCCGAAAATAATTTCGTTAAGAAAGCTTCAGCGAAAAGCTTGTCCGTTTCACATAATTCAAAGCGAATATTTTTTATTTCTTTTTTACTTAAATCGCACCCGATTTGTCGCACAACATCAAGGTTTCTTTCAGACTGGCGCTTTTTCTCTTTGTCCCAGTAAAAATCTTTTTTAACATTTAGAAATTTTGATGCTTTGTTAATTTTTCCGTCGATGCTGTTTACTCCAACACGAATCTTTGCTCCGGATAAAAAACTAATTATATGGGAAGTGGTTGAATAAGCAAAGGTAGAGGTTACAATCCCGATCTGATATTTTACTTTTCTGAGTTCTCTATAAAAGTTAAGAATAGTTTTTAGAGAGGATTTATCATAAACAAGTATTTCATGCAGGTTGGGGTTAATGTCTTTTAATGGGAT
>Ga0307440_1001722_pt1 | contig 10504 bp, 8 predicted proteins | sample SalMarWE160410MG_FD_202150 | JGI IMG/M metagenome (GOLD analysis project Ga0307440, IMG submission 202150) | Salt marsh sediment microbial communities from the Plum Island Ecosystem LTER, Massachusetts, United States - WE1604-10 | ecosystem: Environmental > Aquatic > Marine > Intertidal zone >... | reverse complement strand
AGAGAAAGATCAGGATCTTGCGGGCGCTGGCGCGAAGGGCCTCGCCCAGGGCGCGGTACTCCGCGACATAGGCGCTGAGCTTCAAGATCCGGAAGATCCGGAGCAGCCTGAGGGTGCGCACCTCCTGGAACGCCACTGCCTGGGGAAACAACAAGGCCAGGTAGCTCGGCAGGAAGGCGAGTAGATCGATCATGCCGAAGAAGCTCCGCGCGTAGCGGGAGGGTCGGCGAACGCACCAGAGCCGCGCCAGGTACTCGGCCGTAAAGAGCAGGGTGAAGGCCCACTCCGCCAGATCGAACAGGTGCCCGTAGCGGCTGGAGAGCCGTTGCACGCTGTCCATGATCACCACCGTCACGCTGGTCAGGATGGCGATCATCAGGACGAGGTCGAACGCCCGGCCCGCGCGGGTATCGGCCTCGAAGATGACCGTGTAGAAGGTGAGACGCAATCCGGAGTCGGGCCTGCCGTACTGCCTGTCGGCTGCGGCTGCTATCGCCCCGGGACGCTTCGCGCGGGTCATCGGCCCCCTCTGATCCTGGTTACCTGATCGGGACGCCTAGTCTGGCAAGCCCGCTCCGCTCGCTCCCAGTCCGGAGGCGCCGACCCAGGAGCCGCCCACAAAGGCCCGTGTGGTCCACGAAGCTCGCGACTGACTCCGGCCCCAGCGCTGCGATCCCCCACGACCACCGTGCCGCGTGGCGTCCGTCGGTGCCTCCTCACGGGAGAGCCGGAGCGATGATACCGGAAACGGGGTCGGCCAACGGAGCTGGTGGTACGCAGCCCACCCATTTCTGCAGGATTTCAATCTACGCAAGGGCCGGCCGGGGGGCGGTGTGCGGGCCGAATCGCCGGAGCCTGTGATGGAGACGAAAGACCCCAATGCGAAAGGCAAAAAGGCGGTAACATCCGCGAATGGCAAGGATACGGGTGAAACCCTCCGCTTTCGCGCCGGCCCTGGGCGGGCGCGGCCCCTGACAGTCCCCCGAGAATCCGCAAATGAGCCAAAGCCCCGAGGAGCAGATGGCGGAGCTTCGCGCAGAGCTCGAGGCCGCCTTGAGCCGACTGGAAGCCGAGATGGCTGCCCGCCGGCAGGCGGAGCAGGCCCTCGCGACGGCCGACGCCGAGCGCAAAGGCGAGGCTGAATTCCGCGAGAGCTGCCTTGCGATCGCAAACGTTATGCTGCTCGGCCTCGATGCCGACGGGCGCGTCACCCTAATCAATCCCCAGGGCCTGGAGATCCTGGGTTGCTCCCGCACGGAGGAGGTGCTCGGAAAGGACTGGTTCCAACACTTCTTGCCCACGCACCAGCGGGAGTCCGCCAGGCGCGTGTTCCAACAGCTGTTGCACGGTCAATTGGACGGCACCGAGCATTACGAGAACCCGATCCTTCGCAGTGATGGGCAGGAGCGCATCGTCGCTTGGCACAACGGCCTGCTGCGGGACCCCAGGGGTCACATCACCGGGATTCTGTGCTCCGGCCAGGACGTGACCGCGACCCGGCAGGCCGAGGGAGCGCTGCGGGCGCGCGAGCAGCAACAGGCCGCCGTGGCCATGCTCGGGCAACGCGCCCTCACCCCCACGGATCTACAGAGTCTCCTCGACCTGGCCACGAGCACGATCGCCGACGTCCTGAGAGTCGAGTACTGCAAGGTGCTGGAGCTGCGTCTTGACGGCGCAGACTTCATCTTGCGCTCCGGGGTGGGCTGGCATCCCGGCCTGGTCGGACATGCGATCGTCACGGCGGGACGGGATTCCCAGGCGGGCTACACCTTGTTGTCCAACACCCCGGTGATCGTGGAAGACCTATCCACGGAGTCGCGCTTCCGTGGGCCGGCGTTGCTCCTGGACCATCATGTCGTCAGCGGGCTCTCGTGTGCAATCGCGGGTCCCGGCGGGCGGCCCTGGGGGATCCTGGGCGCGCACACCCGCGGGCATCGGCACTTCAGCCGCGACGACATCAACCTCCTGGTCGCGGTTGCAAACATCCTGGCCGCAGTGGTTGAGCGCCTTGAGGCCACCCGGGTGCTGCGGGACCGCGAGGCGGACCTGCACCGCGCCCAGGCCCTCGGCCGCATCGGAAGCTGGCGGATCGACGTGCGGAGAAACAGGCTGACCTGGTCGGAGGAGACGCACCGGCTCTTCGGGGTGCCAGAGGGCACCCCGATGACTTACGAGACCTTTCTCTCGGTCGTACACCCGGACGATCGCGACTATGTCGACCAGATGTGGAAGGCCGCGTTGCTGGGCCAGGCCTATGACATCGAGCACCGGCTCCTGGTCGGCAGCGAGGTCAAGTGGGTACGGGAGCACGCCGAGCTGGAGTTTGCAGCGGACGGCACCCTCCTCGGGGCCTTTGGTACCACGCAGGACATCACCGAGCGCAAGCAGCACGAGCAGGCCCGGCAGGAGGCCGACCGACACAAGGATGAGTTCCTCGCGATGCTCGCCCACGAGCTTCGAAATCCCCTGACCCCCATCGTCAACGCCGCTCAGATCCTCGCCACGCTCAACCTCGAGGAGCCCCATGTCCGTTGGGCCCAAGAGGTCATCGCGCGGCAGGCCGCCCACCTCACGCGCCTGGTGGACGACCTGCTCGATGTCTCACGCATCGCCCGGGGGAAGATCACACTCAAGACGGAGCCCATCGAGCTGGGGACCATCGTCCGACAGTCCTCGGAAGGGGTGCAGGCCGCCCTGGAGGCGAAGGACCAGCGTCTGGATCTGCGGCTGCCCGAGGCTCCGATTCACCTCCACGGCGATACCGTCCGCCTGGTTCAGGTGCTGGTCAACGCCTTGGACAATGCCGCCAAGTACTCGCCCAACGGGGCGCTCGTGCAGCTGACAGCCGAGGTCCAAGGCAAGGAGGCCGTGATCCGGATACACGACCAGGGCCGCGGCATCCCGCCCGCGCTCCTGCCGCGGGTCTTCGACCTCTTTCAGCAGGGCGAGCGGCCTGCCGACCGGCCCGACAGCGGGCTGGGAATCGGGCTGACCCTCGTGCACCGCCTGGTCGAGCTCCACGGCGGATCGGTAGCCGTGGAAAGCCCGGCCCTCGGCAAGGGGACGACCCTCACCATCCGGTTACCCCTGGGCCCGGTTGCCGATGTCTCCGTGGCTCCCCGCTCACCGCGGGCTCCCCCTCCCGCTGCGCAAACGCGGGTGCTCGTCGTGGACGATGATCCGTCCGTCGCCCAGTCCATGGCATTGCTCTTCAGGGGAATGGGCCACGAGGTGCGCGTCGCAAACCGGGGGGAAGACGCAGTTGCCGAAGTCCCTGGTTTTCGACCGCAGCTCGTGCTCCTGGACCTGGGGCTGCCGGGTATGAACGGTTGGGATACCGCACGCGCCCTTCGCCAGCTGCCGGAAGGCCGTGATCTGCGGTTAGTGGCTGTTACCGGGTATGGCGACGAGGAGGCGCGGCGGCAAAGCCGCGTCGCCGGGTTCGATATGCACCTGGTCAAACCGGTGCCCGTCGACCAATTGGCCGCGCTCTGTTCGCTCGGCGCGGATGCAGGCAGCTCGGCCCCTGCCGAGACCTGATGCGATTCGGTCAGTGGCCGGACTTCCTTGTGCGGGCGGGACGCCGCCGCCGATCGTCCACCGACTTGTCCGATCCGAGGGTCAGCCGCTCGCCGCCCTGCCATTCCGGCTTCGCGTCCATTCTCCCTTCCGCGAGGGGGTGCAGGCGCATCGCCTTCCCGCGCAGATACACCTTCTTCAGGTGCCGGTAGATCTCCCGGGGCATGCCTTCCGGAAGGTCGAGGAGAGCGTGATCCTCGCGGATGTCGATACGTCCGATGAAGCGGCCCTCAAGGCCCGCCTCGTTGGCGATAGCGCCGACGATATCCCCTGGCGTAACCCCGTCGTTTCGTCCCACCTCGATGCGGTAGTGAACCATCTTCATCCCCGCGCCCGGCGGGCGCTCGTCGCCAGACCGGTCGCGCCGAGGGGGACGCTCCGTGCGCGCTCGTTCCTCCCGGAAACGGTCCCGCCGCGACGGCTCGCCGCCCTCCCGCCCCGTTGCCGGTCCAAAGACGTCCCGGCCGGGTCTCGAACGCCCGGGGAAGGCATCGGCAGCGGCGCCCCCCCGTCCCGGCGGACGTCTTCCCTCGCCTGGCGAAGCCCGGTCTGGACGACTCGCGCGAAACGATGCCTCGCGGCCCCGCCTCCGTGTCTGCGTCGACTCCCAGCCGGATGCGGCGCCTTCCCGACGCTCCCTGCGCGCTCGGGCGGGCTGATCCCCGACCCGCTCGGCCTTTCGCTCACGGCCGGCGCCGGGCCCAAGCTCCGGGACCTCCAGCGGGCGCTCCCGCTGACTGAGAAAGGCCAGCGCCGCAGCTATGTCCATCACGTCTATCTCCTGCTCGTGCGCAATACGCGTGACCAGGCGGTAGAAGAAATCCAGATCCGCTTCGGCCAGGGTACTGCGCACCTGCCCGACGAAACGACCGATGCGGGAGTCGCTCACCTCCTGGGCGGAAGGGGGCTCCATGAGGGGGATCCGCTGCCGGATATTGTTCTCGACGGAGCGCAGCAGGTGCCGCTCCCGGGGCTCGACGAACAGGATCGCCGTGCCCGAGCGTCCGGCACGGCCCGTGCGTCCGATCCGATGCACATAGGCGGAGGGGTCTGTCGGCACATCGAAATTGACCACGTGGGTGATCCGATCCACGTCCAGACCGCGTGCGGCCACATCTGTAGCCACAAGGATGTCGAGCCGTCCGCTTCGCAGCCGGTCCACCGTGGCCTCCCGCTCCTGCTGGGTCATGTCGCCGTTGAGTGCCTCCGCCGCGAATCCATGGGCGACCAACCTCTCCCTCAGCTCCGCCGTGGCGGTCTTGGTCCGAACGAACACCAGCATCGCATCGAAGGGCTCGATCTCCAGAATGCGCGTCAGGAGGTCCAGCTTGTGGTAGCGGGTGACGACACAGTGGCGCTGCTCGATGGTCTCCACCGTCTCGGAGGTGACCGCGATCTTGACCTCCACCGGGTCCTTGAGATGCTGCTGCGCCACCCGGCGAATGGGTGCCGGCATGGTGGCGGAGAACAGGGCCACCTGGCGCTCGGCCGGCGCCTGATCGAATATCCACTCGATGTCCTCCGCGAACCCCATCCTCAGCATTTCGTCAGCCTCGTCGAGGACCAGCGTGCGAATGCCGGTCAGGATCAAGCTGGTCCGCCGAAGGTGGTCCATGACCCGACCCGGCGTGCCGACGATGACATGGGCACCCCGTCGGAGCTGGCGGATCTGAAGGGAATAGCTCTGTCCCCCGTACAGGGGCAGGACGTGGAACCCCGGCAGATGGTGCGCATACCGCTGGAAGGCCTCCGCCACCTGCAACGCCAGCTCCCGGGTCGGGGTCAGCACCAGAATCTGCGGCTCCGCCCGCTCGAGGTCGATTCGGCTCAAAAGGGGCAAAGCGAAGGCGGCGGTCTTGCCGGTCCCGGTCTGGGCCTGCCCCAGCAGGTCCCGGCCTGCCAGGAGATGCGGGATGCACTCCTGCTGAATCGCGGTGGGGAGCTCATAACCCAGCTCCTGGACCGCCTGGAGGACAGGAGACAAGAGTCCGAGCCGGTCAAAACCGACCTGCAAGTTAGGGGAGTCCATGGGGCCTCGACGTGACGGGCATCCCGCAGGGGAGACGCCTGAACAGATGGGGGGAAAACCGAGCAAAGCATAGCCGAATCCGGGAGATCGCTCCAGCACAATCCCTGCCGCTCACCGCGAAAGTCGCGCGCAGCGCGCGCCAAATCTCCCTCGCCCCCCGGGAGAGGGCCGGGGTGAGGGAAACGGCCATGGCGGCAGCGACCTACATTTTCAGGGGTGGCGCCGACCCCATGGCCATTACCGTGAACGGCCTTGTTCGCCGATCCAGGTGCCCCATCTACAGGTCGATCGACCCCCAGACGGCTTTCCCCCGCCGAGGAATCCGGTTATCCTCCGCTCACCCCGAACGAACCCCCCGTCCGGCTCTCAGACCTTTTTTCGACAGCGAGATGTGAATGAAAATCTACGTCGGCAATCTTCCCTACAGCGTCACCGACAATGATCTGCGCGATGCCTTTGCGGCCTATGGCTCGGTAGAGAGCGCAAGCGTGATCACCGACAAGTTCTCGGGTCAGTCGAAGGGATTCGGCTTTGTCGAGATGCCGAACAACTCGGAGGCCGACGCCGCGATGAAGGCCCTGAACGGCACAGACTTCAAGGGTCGCAGCATCAAAGTCAACCAAGCGCAGCCAAAGACCGGCGGCGGATCCTTCGGTAAACGCCGCTTCTGAGCCGGGGCGCCCCCCAGCGAAGGCAGTCATCTCCCGCGGAGGGCGTCGCAGTCGCCTTTTGTGACGGCCTCCACCGGGGGCCCTGCCCGGGAAAGGTGGGGCTCAGTCCCTCAGCACGCGGAAGTCGATGCTCAAGCGATCGGCTGCCGCTGGCCGGAAGACAGTGTCCGCAAAGCGGATGTGGTCGGGGTGATCGCGATAGGAATCGATCACCGCCGGGTGGCAGAAGCGGACGTTCCAGCAGTAGCGATAGGCGGCGCCCTCTGCAACGGCTTTCCCCGTAACCACCTCCCTGACACCAGGAATTGCCCCCAGTACTCGCCGACCCTCCGCCATCATGGCCGTTGTATCGGTGCCCTCGGGCAGGTTGTAGATGATGACATGGTCTACGGGCTGCCAGGGCTCGCACCCGGCCAGGACCTCCTCCGCCCGGTTCTCTGAGCCCCAGAGACGGATGCAGCGCTGCATCTCCGCCCGCATCGGCTCCTGCATGCCTCGCACCAGTGCCGTATAGCCGCCGGGCTCGGCGCTGACCACGTTCTCACGGATGCGCTCCGCCGCCGCATCGGACAGCGCTGTGTAATAGTTGATCTTCGTAACCCCCCGTTCGATCAGCCGGCGAAACTGCGCGTCGGAGAGACCCGTGCCGCCGTGAACCACCAGCGGGATTCCAAGCGCCCTGTTGATCTGCTCCAGGCGGTCGAAGTCGAGCTGCGGCTCCCCGCGCATGCGCCCATGCACCGTCCCCACGGACACCGCAAGGCAGTCCACCCCCGTGCCGCGTACGTAGCGGGTGGCCTCCTCCGGCGCGGTGTAGATGACCTCGCCCGGGTGCCGTTCTGCATCCTCGCCCTCGACCCCTGCCACATAGCCGAGCTCCCCTTCGACCGGAACCCCGCAGGCATGGGCCATGTCCACCACGGCGCGGGTGCGCTCGAGATTCTCCTCGAACGGCCGGGTGGAGGCATCCACCATCACGCCGTTGCAGCCAAGGCGAATCGCCTTCACCGCAGATTCCAAGGAGGCACCATGGTCGAGGTGGATCGCCACGGGAGCCCAGGTTCGCATGGCCGCCGCCTCGGTCGCCGCCATGGCGAGCTCGAAGTCGAAATACTCGAAGTGGGACTCCGCGAGGCTCAGGATCACGGGCGCGCGGGATGCCTCCGCCGCCTTGATGATGGCTTCGAGGAAGTCGAGGCTCACCAAATCGAATGCCGCCACCGCGTAACCGCCGCGGTAGGCGTGATTCAGCATGTCGCGCATGTTGACCAAGGCCATGGGCTACTCCTAATCGGGATGTCAGGAGGATTTTGCCGCGGCCTGCCTTCGGCAGCCATTGGAGGTTTTGATGGCAACCATAAGGACTGGGGTCTCTCCCCTGCCCGCATCGGGTCCGACGCATTGCGCCGGACCCTGCGGCTCATCCAGTTGTCAACACAACATGGCCTGGATAATGGAATAGTGATCCTCAAACAGCCGCTCGGACTCCACGTGTCCGAGCGGCAGCCAGAAGGCATGGCGTGCATCGTCGCCGCCTTTGACCCCAGGCAGCGCTGCGGCCGGCGGGAGCTCGATCAGGAAGGCGTGTGTGATGGTGCGCCCCCGCTGGGACCGGTAGGGGGCATCGAACACCCGACGGCGCCGAATCGAGCCCTTCAACACGGGCACCGGAACCTTGAGGCGGGTCTCTTCACGCAGCTCCCGGATACAGGCGTCTTCCAGCCATTCATCGGCGCCCACGAAGCCGCCGGGCAGCGCTAAGAGCCCGCGCCCCGGGCGTGCCTTGCGCTCCACCAACAGGATGTGACCGGACTGAACGACCACTGCATCCACCGTGACGAAGGTCGGCGGATAGGGGGCGCTGTCCCAGGCGCTGCGGTATTTCGCGAGAAAGGTGGCCTCTGCCCGCAGATCGGTGAAGACGTCCGTTGTGCAGAAGGTCATCAGCTCCCGACGCACCGGCTCCGGGAGCTGCGCCCGGGCCGCCGGCGAGCTGAGGTAGGCCGTCCCGCCCTGCCCTTGTGGCTCGTCCGGCTCGAGCAGGGCGGCGCGGATCGCCGTGGCGCGCACCCCATTGTCCTGCGTGAAGGACACCGCACGCCACTGGGGAAAGCGGCCCGGATAGTAGTTGGCCTCCCCCTCGCTGAGGCCGATAAGACCGATCCGCGCCCGCGCAGCGTCGTACCCACGGCGAGCAACCACCGCCGCGACCCCTTGCTGGACACCGCGGACCCAGAGTCGGTCGTTGTAGAGCGTGTCGAGCATGGGCTCGATATCGACCCGATCGAGCTCTGCTTCCGACAGGCAGGGACGAAAGAGGTTGGCGACCTCCGCGGTCGTCCAGGGATTGCGGATGGAGCGGGGCTGGCGGGCCGAGCCGCACAGCAGGATCAGCCGCCGGCTGAGCGTCAAGGCGGACCGCACGAGGGCCAAGTGACCGCTGTGGGGCGGCTGGAAGCGCCCAATGCAGACGAGAAAGTCGAATCTATCCGACATACCAGCAAGCCTCCCTTGCTGCGATGACCCTAACGCCGGTCTTTCCGGCACCGATTGGGCCTGCGAGAACGCAATCAGCGTGTAACCGATTAGCTCCCCGGTCCAGCTGGCCTGATCACGATGGGTTTCGTTCCTCTACCCATCCTCCAACCTATTGAAATTGCGTAGGATGAGTAGAGCGCAGCGAAACCCATCAGCCTCGGAGTGCGGGAGGGGGTTGACCGGTTACCCGCGCGTTTCCTTAGAACCTTTCGTTGGTCCTTGTCTGGTTGTCAAGGAGCGCGCAGATTGCGCGCGACATCCGCCACCGGTCCGCGAGCCGGGGAGCCATGTCCACGTGCTCGAACCGCCGCAGCAGAAACAGCCGGGTCTGAGCCGAAGCCAAGGCTGCGGCGAGTCCCACGCTTCCTCCATAGGGGGCATGTCGTCGTCGATGCCGTGCACCAGGATGAACCGCGCCCGTGCCCGACTCAGGTCGTGTGCGGCGAGGTCGAGGGCGTCCAGGTCCGCGCGGAAGTCCGCCGGGAGGCATCGCAGGAGGGCGGCGCTACGCGCCGAGGATGTACAGTTTTCTGACACTCCGGCGAGCCCCACCGCTTGGGGCCCTTGGGGCTGCTCCCGGCCAGAGGCCGTGCGAGGATCTTGCCCACGGCCCGCGCCCCGGCTACCTTGACGTAGGGAGACATAAGACGCGGAGATGTAGTCCCCCGCGTTTCGCGCAGCTAAGGCAGGGATGCGACCGCGCCTCAGGTGCAAACGATCTTCGCTTGGATGGCCGAGCAGGTGGCTTAACCCAGCCCCGCGGGCAAGAACCCGGCCGCCCCGCTCATGGACGGGCAGGACTCGCTCTGGAAAGCCGGTTGGGACTACTGCCCGAGGAGCTTGCCGACGTCACCGAGATCCTCGATCTGCGGCACGCCCTCGCCTCCCTGTGGGAAGCCACGCACCTGTTCCATCCCAACGGGAGTGATGCCGCCCGCGCCTTCGTCAAAGCGCAGGCGCGCTGCATCCTCCACGGTGAGGTCGCCGCCGTGATCCACTCCCTCCGCTGGCTCGCGACGCACCACAACCTCAAGGGCGAACGCCGCAAGACGCTCGAGCGCATCTGCGGACACTTCCACACAATGCCCAACGCACGGCCTACGACGTCTACCTTGGGCAGGGCTTCCCGATCGCCTCCGGTGTCATCGAAGGAGCCTGCCGGCGTGTCGTCAAAGACCGCATGGAACGTTCCGGAAAGCGCTGGGTCATGTCCGGCGCCCGCGCCATGCTCGACATGCGTTGCATCTACCTGAGCGGCCTCTGGGAGGAGCTCACCGCGTTCCGCATTCAGCGCGAATCCCAGCGCCTCTACTCAGGATATGCCGCCAACGACCCGGATTTCAGCACGCCACTCGCCGCGTAGCGGGCGCGGACGACGGGTTGCACCCCTTCGGCCCGGGACAGGCCACCGCGGCCAGCCCGACCGGCACCAAGCGGCCAGGAGCGGTCGCTCGCAAAGTCCACGGGAGCGTCTCTTCTCGGCAGGTTTTCCGACGTTAGCGAGCGCGTTCTTGAGCCAGTCGCATCCGGGCAGAGCGCAGGCCCGCTGAGAGGCTGTGAAAAAAAACCTCCAAAACCGCGCAACTGACCGGCGTCGTTATTACAATGGCCCCATCGAATGTGCCCACGGTGAGCGACCGACGATGACTGACCAGATCCAAGCGCTGCTGTTCGATGAGGAAGCGGC
>Ga0307440_1001721_pt1 | contig 10504 bp, 12 predicted proteins | sample SalMarWE160410MG_FD_202150 | JGI IMG/M metagenome (GOLD analysis project Ga0307440, IMG submission 202150) | Salt marsh sediment microbial communities from the Plum Island Ecosystem LTER, Massachusetts, United States - WE1604-10 | ecosystem: Environmental > Aquatic > Marine > Intertidal zone >... | reverse complement strand
GCACGCCGGGCATGACCGGCAGGCCCGGAAAGTGACCCTGAAAGAACCACTCCGTAGCGGTCACCGCCTTGATGCCCACGATCCGCTTCGCGTCGGGGTCGTAATCGACGATGCGGTCGACGAGCAGGAATGGCCAGCGATGAGGGATGAGGGCCTGGATCTCACGCGCCGAGTGCTCGGCGGCGGACCGGTCCGCGGGTTCGGTGGCGGACCCGTCGATGGCGGGGTTGGTCGTGCTCGCGTCGGTCACTGGCGGCTCCTGACGGGGTCGTGGCGAGTGTCATGCAGGGCGGCGGGGCGATGCTCGCGGGTCGATGCAGGGGTGCAAGCGCGGACGAGAGGCGCGCCGCGCGGCGGGCCGCCCATCAGGCACGCTCCGCGGCGGCGAGGAAGGCGCCGCTCCCGACGCGATCCAGGAGGTTGGTCGTGAACCGACCCTCGAGGAACGGCTCGGAGGAGAGCAGGGCGCGATGCATCCGGGCGTTGGTCACAACGCCGTCCACGACCAGCTCGCTCAGCGCCGCCCGGGCACGGGCGATCGCGTCCTCGCGGGTGGGGCCCCAGACCACCAGCTTGCCCAGCAGCGAGTCGTAGTACGGCGGCACCTCGTAGCCGGCGTAGGCGTGCGAGTCGAACCTGACGCCGGGGCCGCCCGGCGCGTTGAACTGCTCCACCGTCCCCGCGCCGGGACGGAAGTCGTGCTCGGGGTCCTCGGCGTTGATCCGCAGCTCGATGGCGTGACCGCGCTGCTCGACGTCGGCCTGGGTGAACCCGAGCGGCTCACCCGAGGCGATCCGGATCTGGAGGGCGACCATGTCGATACCGGTGAGCATCTCGGTCACGGGGTGCTCCACCTGGATCCGGCAGTTGATCTCGATGAAGTAGGCGTTGCCGTCGCTGTCGACGAGGAACTCGAGCGTGCCCAGGTTCTCGTAGCCGGCCGCGACCACCGCCCTGATGGCCCGCTCGGCGAGCTCGCGGCGGCCGGCCGGCGTCATCGCGGGCGACGGGGATTCCTCGATGATCTTCTGGTGGCGACGCTGGACGGAGCAGTCGCGCTCCCAAAGGTGGACGCCATGGCCGAACCGGTCGATGGCCACCTGGACCTCGACGTGGCGATTCTCCTCCAGCCAGCGCTCGAGGTAGAGGGAGTCGTCGCCGAACGCGGCCCGCGCCTCAGACCGGCAGATCGGCAGGACTGCGGCGAGCTCGCGGGGGCTGCGGACCATCCGCATGCCCTTGCCGCCGCCACCGGCCGATGGCTTGATCAGGACCGGGTAGCCGATCTGCTCGGCATCCTCCAGGGCCTGGGCGTCATCCTGCAGCAGACCGGAGCCGGGAATCGTTGGCAGCCCGTGCGCCGCGAGCAGGCGGCGTGTCTCCTCCTTCGACGCGAACCGCTCGAGGACGTCGGCGGGCGGGCCGATGAACGTCAGACCATGGGATCGCACGGCGTCGGCGAACGCATCATCCTCGGACAGGAAGCCGTAGCCCGGATGGATGGCGTCGCAGCCGGTCACCAGCGCGGCCGAGATCAGGGCCGGCGCGGACAGGTACGACCGTCGGGCATCCGCAGGGCCGATGCAGATCGCCTCGTCGGCAAGCATGGCCGGCAGGGACTCGCGGTCCGGCTCCGCGTAGGCGACCACCGCCTCCAGGCCCAGCGTCCGGCAGGCGCGAAGGATCCGGAGGGCGATCTCACCCCGGTTGGCGATCAGGATCCGGCTGATCATGGCCGCACCCCGCCGTCGGTCGTGGCGCCGTCGGCCGTGCCGGCGGGGTCGGGTGCAGAGGCGGCCGCGAGCACGTCGGCTTCGACGATGGCGATCGCCTCGCCGTACTCGACCGCCTCGCCGGGCTTGGGGAACACCTCGACCAGGGTCCCGTCGATCGGTGACGGGACGTCCTGCGGAATGCCCAGCAGGTCCACCACGCCAACCCGGTCACCGGCCTGGACCCGGCTCCCGACCGCTGCACCCGGGCCGAACACGCCGACCGCAGGGGATGAGGCGATGGAACGTCGATCGTCGTGCTGGCCGGCCGCACGGCCCTGCTCCGGCTCACGATCCCCGCCGATGCCCGTCCCGAGCGGCGCCTCGCCGCCGCCCGGCGGCTGGTGGCCGACTGGCGCGGCCGCACCGGCACCGTCCCACACCGGCCGCCCGTCCCGGTCCGGATGAGCGCCCAGCCGCGGCCGTTCCGGACGGCGGACATGTGGCTGCGCCGCGACCGCCTGCCGGCGAAGCCGGACGTGCCAGCCACCCTCGCGCACCTCGAGCTCACCGAGGCCGCTCGAGGCCAGCTTCTGGACCAGTGCCGGGACGAGCGTCTCCGACAGGCGGGCCAGGCTTGCATGGTCCGTCTGGCGCTGTGCCGGCGTCCGGTCACCGGATGGCTTGCGTTGGGGCATGGGCTAGACGTCCTCGCGGGCGGGAGGGTCGTCGCGACGCCCCACGGGCAGCGGCGGCGCGGGAATGGCTCGCTGACCAGCTTCGATCAGGCTGCGCAGTCTATCGGCGAGGCCGGGACGGGGCGGGAGCGGCGGGGTGGGAGCCACGCCGGGCAGCTCAGCGTACGCGCCCAGCGAACGGTACCGGCGGTAGCGCTCCTCGACCAGCTGGTCGAGCGGGATGGCGGCAAGGCGATCCAATTCGCGCACGATCGCGACGCGCAACCGGCGGGCCGTCTCGGCGGGGTCTGCCTGGGCCCCGTCGGGCGGCTCCTGGATCACCTCGTCCACGACGCCCAGCGCCAGCTGGTCGGCTGCGGTCATCCGCATCGCGAGGGCAGCCGTCGTCGCCTCGTCGCCGGTCCGCCACAGGATGCTGGCGCAACCCTCGGGCGAGATGACGGCGTACACGGCATTCTCGAGCGCCAGCACGACGTCGCCGACGGCGATCGCCAGGGCGCCGCCCGAGCCTCCCTCACCGGTGATGACCGTGACGATCGGCGTGCGCAGCCGGGTCATCAGGCCGACCGAGCGTCCGATCGCCTCCGCGATGCCCCGCTCCTCCGACTCGGGTCCGGGGTGCGCCCCGGGCACGTCGACGAAGGTCACGACGGGCAAGCCGCAGCGCTCGGCCAGCTCCATCATCCGCATCGCCTTGCGGTACCCCTCGGGATGGGGCATGCCGAAGTTCCGCCGGACGTTCTCGTCAGTGTCGGCGCCCTTCTGCTGCCCGATGACGACCACGCGGTGGCCTTCGATCCGGGCGAACCCGGCCACCAGCGCTTCGTCGTCACCGAACAACCGATCGCCATGGAGCTCGAGGAACTCGTCCGCCATCGCTGCCAGGAGCTCGAGCGTGCGCGGACGCCGAAGGTTCCGGGCCAGCTGGACGCGGGCCCAGACGGCGGCCCTGGGGTCGGCCGGCGGCTCGCCCGCCGCCTCGTGGGCGTCGCCGTCGCGGCTGCCGCCGTCCCGTCCACGGTTCAGGATCCGGTCAACCACGGACGGCCTCCACCGGCTTCGGTGTCAGGAACCGGAGCAGCTGCGCGAGCTCGCGACGTAGATCGGAGCGCTGGACGATGCGGTCGACGAACCCATGACGGAACAGGAACTCGGTCCGCTGGAACCCCGGTGGCAGCTCCTGCCCGATCGTGCCGGCTCCGACCCGGGCGCCCGCGAACCCGATCAGGGCGTTGGGCTCGGCGAGGTTGACGTCCCCCATCACCGCGTACGAGGCGAACACGCCGCCGGTGGTGGGATCGGACATGACGGAGACGTAGGGGACATGGGCGGCGCGCAGACGCTCGAGCGCTGCCATCGTCTTGGCCAGCTGCATCAGCGCAAGGGTGCCCTCCTGCATCCGCGCGCCGCCCGACGCCGAGACGATCACCAGCGGCACCCGCTCGCCCAGCGCGGCCTCCGCCGCCCGGGCGACCTTTTCGCCCACGACGGCGCCCATCGAGCCGCCCATGAACCCGAAGTCCATGACCACGATCGCGATCCGCTGGCCCTCGACCATGCCGAACCCCCAGACGGCAGCGTCGCGCAGGCCGGTCGCAAGCTGCGCCGCTGCAACCCGGTCCGGGTAGGGCTTCTTGTCCACGAACGCGAGCGGATCCTCCGAGATGAGTCCCGCGTCCCGCTCCTCGAACGTGCCGTCGTCGAGCAGCTGGGACAGGCGTGCCGGCGCCGACAGGCGGAAGTGGTGGCCACACGACGGACACACGCTCATCGCCTTCTCGAGCTGCTTGTTGAACAGCTGCTCCTCGCACGACGGGCAGCGGGTCCACAGCTTCTCCGGGTAGTCCTCTCGCCTCGACCGGAAGGACGGGAACTTGAGCGGCATCAGGCCGTCCCCTCGATCTCGCCGATCGGCGACGTTCGGGCGACCCGCCAGGCCACCCAGGCGACGCCGGCGAGCGACAGGGCGGCCGACGTGATGGCACCACCGATGAGCAGCGGCCGCCGCGCAGCACCGAGCCGCGAATCGGCCGTCTGCAGCAGCTCCCCGGGGATCAGGTCCGAGGTGGGATCCAGCGCACCGGCCAGGATCGCGGCGAGCCACGGGTCGGGCTGTCCGAGCTCATCGGGCGGCTCTCCGGCTGGCCCGCGCGCGGGGCGAATGGCGGCCGCATCATGGTCGGGCCGGACGGCCATCGGACCGTCCTCAGGCCGCGCGGCGACTGGCCCGAACGGGATCAGCTCGCCCCAGGCAATCGCCCTGCCCGGCGTGGACGCGGTCATCCCTGCCAGGCGCCCCGCGAGCGCCTCCTCGAACCGGAAGGATGGATGCACGCGAATCAGCGACCGGCGGAGGAGCCGTGCGGCATCGCGCAGCGCGGGGTCGAGATCGGTGTCCGAGCTCGGGTCGGTCCCATCGGTCCCGCTCGCATCCGCGGGTGAGGCCGCCGCGAGCAGCGCATCCAGGTAGCGGTCCGAAGCCAGCGCCTCGACGTCGGCCAGGTCCCGCTCGGGGAGGTGGCCGTCCATCAGTCGACGCCTCGCCGAGTCCCGAGGTCCGCGGCGACCGCCCCCAGCGCCCGGTGGATCAGCACCCGAACAGCACCCTCGGACCGACCCAGCACCGCGGCGATCTCCGCGGTGCTCATCTCGTCGACGAAGCGCAGGATGAGCGCCCGCCGCCGGTCCTCCGGCAGCTTCTCGAGCGCCCGCAGGACACCGGCGGCCTCGTCGTGGATGACCGCCGCCGACTCCACGTCCGCGGGGTCGGCGAGGGCAAGGCCCGCACCGAGCGCGACCTCGAGCGAGGCGGCGGGCCGTCGCCGGCGGGAGCGGTGCTCGTTGGCGACGGCGTTGCGAGCGATCCGGAACAGCCAGACGCGGAACGTGGACGCGTCGGGGCCGTCGTCGGGTTGGGCCAGCTCCCGAAAGCGCGGCAAAGCTGCCAGCGCCCGCATGAAGGCGCGTTCGGTCACGTCCTCGGCGGCGTGATGATCGGCGAGCTCGTAGAGAGCGAAGGCGTACACCTGGGCGACGTACTTCCGGTACAGGGCGTCGAACTTGGCGGGGTCGCGCCGCGCGGCCTCGACGGCCGGGCGGTCCCGGTCGAGCGGGACGACGCCTCCTCGCGCCGATCGCCCGGTGGCCGACCCGTTGTGGATCGGTCGCGCCTGCCTTCCAAACACCGGTCGGGCCACGACGTTACACCTGTCCCCGGGCGAGTCGCACGTGACGGATCTCGCCCGCGTGGACCAGTCGCTCGCCACCCGCAGCCGCAGGGTCCTCGACCACGAGGCCGCCTGTCAGCGCATCGACGGCGACGGCCATGACCGGTGGAGCGCAAGCTGGCGGCGCCTGGCCGGACGGTTCCGCCAGCCCTTCCAGCTCGACCAGCCGGCCGGTCGTCACCTGGCGCTCCGTCCAGGTTGCGAGGTCGAAGAAGTCGGCCCGCAGGGCGCCGATCCGCGCCTCGACGTGGTCGCGGAACGCCTCGATCAGGCTCCCGACGTCGATCGGGCGGCCGCCGGACGCCTCACGAAGGCTGGTCATCGAGCCGGCCAGCTCGGGCGGAAAGCCGTCGGCGGTCCAGTCGGCGTTGATCCCGACCCCCACGACCACGCGCGGGTCGCCGGTGCCGAGCCCGTCGCTCTCGCCCAGCACCCCGGCCAGCTTGCGAAGGTCCAGCGGGCCTGTCAGCCGCTCAAGCGCTTCCTGAACGTCGAGCCCGCCGGCCAGCAGTGCGTTCGGGCCGCTGATCTCGATCACCAGGTCGTTGGGCCACTTGAGTCGAATCATCCCTTCGCGCAGGCCGGCAACCTCCTCGGCCGCGTCGCACATCGCCAGGGCAACCGTCGCCGACAGGCGCCAGACCCGCTCCGGTGCGAGCCATGTGGGGCGGAACCCCAGTGAGGCCGGCAGCGTGGCGCCCGCCGGCGAGACCCAGGACCGCCCGTGGCGGCCGCGACCGGACGTCTGCTCATCGGCCGTTGCCAGGCAGACTTCCGCCTCGCCGGCGGCCAGCCACCCGCGCACGACATCGTTGGTCGATCCGACGCTCCGGATGTGCTCGACGCGGCTGAACACCACAGAATCGTTCACCGGCGGCTCGGCCGCCGAAGCGACCCCAACCGCGCGGTCAGCCGGCGACAGCGCCAGCCGCCTCGACCGACTCGGGCTGCTCGAGCTCGAACGCCGCGTGCAGGGCCCGGACGGCATCCTCCACGCGATCCTCGGCGATGATCGTCGTGATCCGGACCTCCGAGGTGGAGATCATCTCGATGTTGATGCCGGTGTCGGCGAGCGTCCCGAACATACGCGCCGCGTAGCCCGGGGCGTTGTGGATCCCCGCCCCCACGATCGAGATCTTAGCGACCGAGCTGTCGGTGGTCATGTCCCGGAACCCGAGATCCCGGACCACCGGCTCGAGGATCCGCTTCGCCTTTGCGAGCTCCACCCGGGGGATCGTGAAGCTGAGGTCCGTCGCCCCACCGTGCCCCACGTTCTGCACGATCATGTCGACGTTGATTCCGGCATCGGCGAGCGGCCCGAACACGCCGCGGGCAACGCCCGGCTGATCCGGGACCTCCACCAGGGTGATCTTGGCGACGTTCCGGTCGTGAGCGAGCCCACGGACCTTGTTCCGCTGCTCCACGAGCGGGTCCTCCCTGATCTGCGTTCCTGGGGCGTCCTCGAACGAGCTTAGGACCTCGATGACGACGTCGTTGACCCAGCCCAGCTCCACCGCCCGAACCTGCATGACCTGGGCGCCCTGGTGGGCCAGCTCCATCATCTCCTCATAGCCGATGACGGACAGCTGCCGCGCGTCGGGCACGATCCGCGGGTCGGCCGTGAAGATGCCCGTCACGTCGGTGAAGATCTGGCACCGATCCGCCTTGAGCTGCGCGGCCAGCGCGACGGCAGTGGTGTCCGAGCCGCCGCGGCCGAGGGTCGTGATCTCGGCGGCGTGGACGTCGCTCGCGGTGGGGGTCACATCGAGCCCGTCGAGCACAGCCGCGCTCATGCCCTGGAACCCGGCCACGATCACGACCTTGCCGGCCGCCAGCTCCGCGCGCACGCGTCGCGGGTCGATCCCGGCGATCCGTGCCTTGCCGTACCGGCCGTCTGTGGTGATCCCGGCCTGCGGCCCGCTGAGGCTGATGGCGGCCACGCCGAGCGCCTGGAGGGCCATCGACATCAGGGTGGAGCTCTGATGCTCGCCGGTTGCCAGCAGGACGTCCAGCTCGCGCGGGTCGGGGTCGTCGGTGATGGCCGCGGCGAGCGCTAGCAGCTCGTCGGTGGTGTCGCCCATCGCCGACACGATCACCACCAGGTCCGACCCGCTGGCGCGCTCGCGCACGATCCGCCGGGCGACGCGCCGGATGCGCTCCGCGTCGCCCACGGACGACCCGCCGAACTTCATCACGACGAGGGGGTTGGGCATGCTCGACATTCTAGCGGAGGAGGTCCTTTGAACCGCCGTTGGGAGCCCGCGTCTGCCGACTCGCCGACCGGGCCCCCGCGGGACGGATTCCCGGCGGCGCGCCACAATCGGGTACGAGCCCGCTCGAGCCCCGAACGAAAGGAGACAGCACGATGTGCTTCGATCACGACTCCCGGCCGCCGATTCCGCCGATCGCGGGTGGCTCGCTCGATGCCCGTGACGTCGTGCTCGAGGCCGCGGATGGCAACCGGTTCCAGGCGTATGTCGCGCGCGCCGCGGAGCCCACCGGAGCCGGCATCGTGATCCTGCCCGACGTCCGCGGCCTCCACGCGTACTACCGGGACCTCGCGCTGCGGTTCGCCGAGCATGGTGTGGACGCGATCGCGATCGACTACTTCGGCCGGACCGCCGGCCTCGGCGACCGCGGGCCCGGCTTCGAATACCGCGAGCACGTCAACCAGACGCGGTTCCCAAACCTCCGGACCGACGTCACGGCGGCAGCCGCCCATCTGCGGGCCGAGGCCGGGACCAGGGCCCTGTTCACCATCGGCTTCTGCTTCGGCGGACGGCTCGCGTTCCTGAGCGCGGGTTTCGGCCTCGGCCTGGCCGGCGTCGTCGGCTTCTACGGCTGGCCGGTGGGCGAGACGTACAACGGGTCACCTGCGCCGGCCGAGGTGGCCGCCACGTTCGAGAGCCCGGTGCTCGGGCTGTTCGGCGAGGCGGACGAGGGCATCTCGGCGGACGCGGTGAGCACGTTCGAGACAGCGCTGACCGCGGCCGGCATCGAGCACGAGCTGACCGTCTTCCCGGGTGCGCCACACAGCTTCTTCGACCGCAAGGCCGACGAGTTCGCCACGACGTCGGCCAAGGCGTGGGATCAGGTGCAGGCGTTCGTCCGCTCGCACGCCGCAGCCTCAGCGTGAGCTTCCTGCGCAGGCTGCGCGGCGGCGATGCCGAACGACGCGATCGGTCCCCGGAACACGATGAGGCCACCGCCTCCGCGGAGCCTTGGGTGCGGGGTGCCGAAGATCACCTGCCCGACGACGAGGTGGAGCGTGAGCGGGCGCTGCTCCGGGCCGACGCGCGCCGCCTCGACGACGACCTGATCCAGCGCCAGCTGCGGTATGCGGGTCGCGCCTGGACGCCGCCGGCACAGGGCGGCGGCCGTCGTGCCGATGACGAGGCTGATCCTTCCGGTTGAGGTGGACGGGCAGACGGGTCACGGGCTTCGAAACCGGGCGACAGGAGACCGGCCGGGCAAGTACGCTGACGCCGATCATCCCACCCGAACCCACGGCAAGGAGGGGCGATGAAGGAACGGCTCATCGGCGACGACCAGCTGCTGGTCACCGCCGACACGACGCTGGGCGACGCGCTCTGGGACTGGGTCGCCGCCGATGCGGCCCGACGCGCGCCCGACGGCTGGCGGATCTCGAACATCGGCGCGGTCGGAACCCAGATGGGGATGCCCGGTCCGCAGGGGTACATGGCGGCGCCGGGCTCCGGCTTCGTCACCGGCGTCTCGCTGTGGATCCTGTATCGCCGTTGAGCCCCGGATCCTGCAGTTGAGCCCCGAGCCCGCCGCGCCCCAGCGGTCCCTGGCGCCCAGCGACCGGACGCGCGTCCGGCGCCTGCCGGAGCGCGCCCGGTACGACCGGGAGACGATCGATGCCATCGTCGACGCCGCCATGATGGGGCATGTCGGCTGGGTGCTCGATGGCCAGCCATACGTGACGCCGACCGCCGTGTGGCGCCAGGGGGATCGGCTCTACTGGCACGGATCGCGGGCAAGCCGGATGCTGCGGGCCGTGGACGGCTCCCGAGCGTGCCTCACGATCAGCCACCTCGATGGGCTGGTGCTGGCTCGATCCGGCTTCCACCACTCGGTCAACTATCGATCGGTGATGGTCCTCGGCACGGCACATCTCGTAACGGATCTGGCCGAGATGGACGAGGCGCTGGAGGCCTTCGTCGAGCATCTCTACCCGGGCCGATGGAGCCAGCTTCGCCCGATGACCGATCGCGAGCGAAAGCAGACCTCGGTGCTCTGGATGGACATGCGCGAGGCATCCGCGAAGACCCGCGACGACGTCGGGCACGACGACTCGGGCGACGAGGCCTGGCCGGTATGGGCGGGCGTCATTCCGGTACGGACGGAAACCGGTGCGCCGGAGCCGGATCCGTTCGTGGCGGTTGGTGCCCCGCCACCGCAGGTCGGGGCGGAGCACACCACCGAGGAAGGCTGACGCCCCTCGGACCGGCTGGGGCGGCGCGTCGCCCGGCGCCCGCGCCAGGAACGATCAGCTTTCCTCGATCTTCGGGCCGCGGTTGCGCGGGGCGACGATCGCGCTTCTGCCCGCGAGCCCGACGTCGGCGGCCGCCTCGTCGAGGGCTGCGCGAACCGGTGCCGGGTCCCCGCCCGGGGCGACGAAGGCGAGCACGGTCGAGCCCGCGCCCGACAGGAACGCACCGAGGGCGCCGGCGGCTCGTGCGGCACCCGTGAGGCGGGGCAGCTGCGGGAAGGCGACGGACCGGTAAGGCTCGTGGATCCGGTCCACGGTGAGGTCCGCCAGCAGCTCGAACCTGCCGGCGGCGATCCCCGCCACCCCGATCGCGATCCGGCTCATGTTGCTCACCGCGTCCCGCAGCGGGAC
>Ga0307440_1001720_pt1 | contig 10518 bp, 8 predicted proteins | sample SalMarWE160410MG_FD_202150 | JGI IMG/M metagenome (GOLD analysis project Ga0307440, IMG submission 202150) | Salt marsh sediment microbial communities from the Plum Island Ecosystem LTER, Massachusetts, United States - WE1604-10 | ecosystem: Environmental > Aquatic > Marine > Intertidal zone >... | reverse complement strand
TTGTTGCGGGATCCGCAAAGAAGCGGCAGATGCTGGCCGCAGCCTGACTCCCTATCCCGTCTATTTCTACAAGATCTTCAATGGTTGCCGATGCGATCCTGTCGATGGTCCTGAAATGTTCTTCAAGAAGAGAGGCAGTCACTTCACCTATAAACCGGATACCGAGAGCGGCAAGAAACCGGCTTAGCGGTGGATGTTTTTTGGTACTGATTGCTTCAAGAACGTTCTGTGCGGATTTCCCTCCCCAACCCTCCAAGTGCACAAGCTTTTCCGGTGTCAACGAAAAGATATCCGGAATTTCCTTAATTATACCCAAACTGAAGAGCTGTTCCATAATTTTTCTGCCCATGCCTTCGATATCGAGTCCGGCCTTGGAGGTAAAATGGATCAGGGACCGTATTCTTTGTGCCGGGCACAGGGGATTGAAACACCGGGTCACCGCCTCGCCTTCAGGTCGGTCAAGGGGATGGTCACAGGCGGGGCAACGCTTAGGCATTATTATCCCGCTCTGTGTACCGTCACGCTTGTTGATAATCGGTTTGACGATCTCCGGGATCACATCCCCTGCCCGTTGGATAAGGACAAAATCACCTATGCACAGATCCTTGCGCATGATTTCGTCCTCGTTATGCAGGCTTGCCCGACTGACCATCACTCCGCCGACGGTTACCGGTTCAAGAATTGCAACCGGAGTTACGGCACCTGTCCGTCCAACCTGGAATTCGACACCCAAGAGCTTGGTCGTCGCCTGGGTGGCCGGAAACTTCCAGGCAATAGCCCAACGGGGAGCGCGGGCCTTGTTACCGAGTCTGTCCTGCAGACTGAAAGGGTCGACCTTGACGACCATGCCGTCGATCTCATAGCCGAGATCGTGGCGCTGTTCCTGAAGCTGTCTGAAACAGATCAGAACGTCGGAGATTGCGTCACATTTTCGGGTAAGGTCATTGACCGGTATCCCGAGTTCCTGAAGATGACCGAGCAATTCATACTGGGTTGGACAGCCCACGACTGCGTGATCGGACACTCCATAGGCAAAGAATCTCAGTGGCCTGGAAGCCGTTATGTTGGGATCAAGCTGCCTCAGGGAACCGGCGGCGGCATTGCGCGGGTTGGCGAAAAGGGGTTTGCCTTCCCGCATCTGAACCTCGTTGAGCTGCAGGAATCCGTCTTTGCCCATGAAGACCTCACCCCGAACTTCAAGCAGGCCTTTTGCCTCGCCCCGCAATCGTAACGGAACAGCGGAAATAGTACGTAACTGGGCGGTGACGTCTTCTCCTGTGAGGCCGTCACCCCGGGTGGAGCATTGAACCATTTGCCCATCCCGGTAAATAATTTCGACGGCCAGCCCGTCAAGTTTGGGTTCGGCCACGTAGGAAGGCGGTGTCGGACTGTTGAGGAAGCGCAGTACGCGTTGTTCAAAGGCGACCAGGTCTTTTTCATTGAAGGCGTTTTCCAGGCTGAGCATCGGAATCCGGTGTTCGAGCTGGACGAATTTTGCAAGCGGCACTCCCCCGACCCTGCGGCTCGGGGAGTCATCCGTTCGATACTGGGGGAACCGGTCTTCCAGCTCAAGGAGTTCGTGAAAAAGCAGATCGTATTCTCCGTCCGATATCGTCGGGTCGTCCAAAACATAATAGCGATGGGCGTGCTCCCGGAGGAGTTCTTGCAGTTCCCGTATCCTTTTTTCGGCTGACATCGACAAGGCTGTTGCGTGATGTGAAATTATTTTCCGGTTTTTTAACCGCGGAATAATTTGGTGGTGGAATTTGTCCTGTCGCTTTTCAGCTGGTGGTGGGTGCCTGAAGAAGATTGCCTGCCTTGGCAATATTTTCGTGGGGAACCTCATCTATAAAGATCAATATTGCTTCGGGGGGCTTGTTGGCCTCTTTGGCGATGACATCGGTGACCCCTTTGCTGATATTTTGTTTTTGTTCCTTGGACAGTTTTCCGGCAACGCGGATGTTTACATAAGGCATGTGTTTCTCCCGTGGTTGAGATATCCTTGAATGATTTTTTCGGTATTGGGTGTGTACCAGCCCAATATACCGTTTTTCATTGTAATCACCAAGGAAAGTTTGTCCATATGGCGCTTGGCTTTTTGGGGAACCGGTATTTTTTCCAGGGGCAAAAGCTGGGCACCTGTTTTGAGTCGGAGAGATGACGGGATATCTGTTGATGAAAAGTGAAAACATAACTATTATGAAAAACAAAGGAAATATTCAAAATGAATTCTGATTACTACTACTGTTCAGCGCACTTCCTTCCCTTTCGATAGGCTGGATTTCAGGGGTAATCAGAACGGTAAGAGATAATTGAGGAGATGGTATCATGCACATCCTTGTTACCGGCGGTGCCGGTTATATCGGTAGTCATACCTGTATCGAGCTTCTCCAGGCCGGGCATCGGGTAACCGTGGTCGATAATCTCTGTAATTCCAAGGAGGAGTCGTTGCGTCGCGTTGGTCGCCTTACGGGCAAGACTGTCGATTTTTTCGAGATCGATCTCTTAGATAAGGAAGGTCTGACCAAGGTGTTTGCTTCCTGCGACACCTTCGATGCCGTGATCCATTTTGCTGGTTTGAAAGCGGTGGGTGAATCGGTGCAAAAGCCTCTGCCCTATTATCATAACAACCTTACCGGAACCCTGGTTCTTTGTGAAACAATGGCGGACCATGGGGTCAAGAACATGGTGTTCAGCTCTTCCGCCACCGTCTATGGAGATCCGCATGCGGTTCCGATAACCGAAGATTTTCCGCTTTCCTGTACTAATCCTTACGGGTATACAAAGCTAATGATCGAACAGATCTTACAAGACCTGGCCGTTGCCGATTCGGAATGGGATATTACACTCCTTAGATATTTCAATCCGGTGGGTGCGCACGAGAGCGGTCTGATCGGAGAGGACCCCGGTGGGATTCCAAACAATCTGATGCCCTATATTTGTCAGGTTGCTGTGGGGAAGTTGGAAATCCTCTCCGTTTTCGGCGATGATTATCCTACCAAGGATGGGACCGGTGTTCGGGATTATATCCACGTCGTTGATTTGGCAAGGGGGCATGTCTGCGCTCTTGAAAGGCCCCAGGCGGGGGCCGGTGTCCATGTTTACAATCTTGGGACCGGACAGGGGTACAGCGTACTGGAGATGGTGGCGGCCTTTGCCGAGGCATCGGGAAAGGATATCCCCTATCGGATCGTATCCAGGCGTGCGGGAGATATCGCCACCTGTTATGCCGATCCCTCCAAAGCCAGGTGTGAGTTAGGGTGGCGGGCCCGGCGCGGGCTCAAAGAGATGTGTGCGGATGCCTGGAGATGGCAGGAGCGAAATCCGAAGGGGTACTCATGAGGGAAAGTTTTGATCCCATGTCATATATATTGTATAATTCCTTTATCTAAGGTAAATTACGTTTATTTCTTTCTTTGCCGCGCGTTGCACAATTTGCATAGCGGTGCGATAATTGTGCAACGATAAGCTTGATTATTGCGATCCTTTGTGGTACTTATGTCCTTAATGTATATTTGAGGCATAGTTTGCACAATGGCGCTAGGTAAACATTCCACTGTCATTTTCGGATGCGGCAATGTAATAATGGGGGACGATGGTTTCGGTCCTGCTGTTATTGAAGAACTGGAGATGCATTGCATCCTGCCGGACACGGTTACAGCCATCGATGCCGGCACCGGCATTCGTGAGTATCTCTTCGACTATCTTCTTGCGCCCGAATCCAGGCCTGAGAGAGTAATCGTTCTTGATGCCGTAGATCTTCCCGACCGGAAGCCGGGCGAAGTCTTTCAACTGGATATCTCTTCGATTCCGAGCAAAAAAATTCACGACTTTTCTCTCCATCAGTTTCCTTCCATCAATCTCCTTGCGGAGTTGCAAGAGCATACGGGGATGAGAGTCGATGTTTTGGCTGCCCAAGTCGGATCGATCCCGTCTGAAATATCGCCGGGGCTGTCTTCAGCCATGACTGCAGCCATAAAACCGGCCTGTGAGAAAATTTTACAGATTCTTTCCGATGAAGGAAGGACCCTGGGTGAGCTTTATGATGTATGAATTCAAAGTCAGCGAGATGGCTGAAGAGTTTGGTGTTCATCGCAATACCATTCGCAATTGGATAAACGCCGGTACTCTTCCGGCCCAGGAAGGGCCGGGCCGCAAGTATCTGATGAAATTCGAGGATTATCAGCTGCTGTGTGAAAAATTCGGTCGTGAACCCCTGATCAGGCCCGACAGTAACGTTGACCTGAATACCGTAAAGTCCATGGAGGCGGAAAAGAAGGAGATGCCGGTCCTGGAGCTGGGGCAAAAGGTCAAGACCCTATATGACGACACCCAGTGGGCCGATGAATGTCTGACCTGCGGGACCTGTGCCAGTGCCTGCCCCATATCCGGTGTTGATGAGCTGGACCCGAGAAAGATCGTCCGCATGGCCTTTCTGGGACTTGAGGAAGACCTGATCGCCTCGGACTGGGCCTGGAAATGCACGATGTGCGCAAAATGCGAGGATGTCTGTCCGGCCAATATCCAGATTGTCCAGTTGATGCGGCGTATCCGTTCCCGTCGTGACAGGGACAAAGTTCCCGGCCCCATTCACAGGGGGGTGGTCACATGTCTTGAACGTGGTAATAATATCGGGATTCCCAAAGATGATTTTCTCCATCTGGTCGAGGAGTTGGGCGAAGAGCTGGCCGAAGAGTCCTGTCCGGGGTTTGTGACACCGGTTGATGTCCATGGCGCCCGGATTATGGTGACGGTCAATTCCCGGGAGCCTTTTGCCGAGCCGGATGAGATGAAGTGGTGGTGGAAGATTTTCTATGCTGCCGGTGAGTCGTGGACCTTGACCTCGGAAAACTGGGAAGGCGTCAACTGGGGATTGTTTTCCGGAGATGATGAGTCCATGCGAACCGTGGTCGGCCGGATTGTTGACAATATGCGGCGCCTGAACTGTGAGATGCTTCTGCTTCCCGAATGCGGTCATGCCTATTACGCCACCCGTTACGGGCTGCAAAGATGGTATCCGGAGGCCTTGAAGGAGTTCAAGGTCTGCACCATTTTTGATCTCCTGTTGGAGTACCTTAATACGGGCAGGATCAAGGTTGACAGTACCATCCATACCAAGAAGACCGTCTACCACGATCCTTGCCATTATGGACGCAAGTCGATGAAGGCGTTCGGGCAGGCCTATTACGAGGAGGGGCGGGCCATTGTCCAGGCCTGTTGTCACGATCTGGTGGATATGGAACCGAACCGTGGCTCCAACTATTGCTGCGGTGCCGGAGGCGGGGCCTGGGCTATGCCTTTTGCCGATGAACGGGTCTACTATGGCAGAATGAAAGCACGCCAGGTAACTGAAAGTGAGGCGAAACTTGTTATAGCGTCATGTCACAACTGCCGGGACCAGTTAAAAAATTCTTTGAATCAGGAATATAACCTGGGAATAGAGGTCAAATACCTGTGGGAGCTGGTTGCTGACTCGTTGGTTCTTCCAGGCACCGGCAAAAATTCTTCAACGGAACGATGATAATGGACGCCATCGACCGTGCAGTATATGGAATTCCCTTAAACGGTTAAAAATATGTGGCATCAAGATTACAGTTGTGGAGATCAGTGATGGTGGCAAGTAAAAAGATCGGTTCGGTAATGATTGTCGGCGGCGGGGTCACAGGAATCCAGGCGGCTCTGGATCTTGCCGATTCGGGATATTTCGTCTATCTGGTCGAAAAGACCGGAGCGATCGGTGGGACTATGGCCCAGTTGGATAAGACCTTTCCCACCAATGACTGTTCCATGTGTATCATTGCTCCGAAACTGGTCGAGTGCGGCCGACATTTGAACATCCGGATCATGACTCTGTCGGAAGTGGTCGGTATAGCAGGGGCAGCCGGGAACTTTACGATTACGGTGAAGGAGCGACCGCGCTATATCGACGTCGATAAGTGTATCGCCTGCGGGCTTTGCGCCGAGAAATGTCCGAAAAAGGCCAAAGACGACTACAATGCCGGGACCGGCAGACGTAAGGCCGCCTTCCTCAAGTACCCCCAGGCCGTCCCGCTGAAATACCAGATCGATCCGGAATCCTGCCTCCAAATCAGAAAGCCGGGAAGCTGCGGTCTCTGTGCCAAGGTCTGCGATGCCGGCGCGATCAATTTTGCCGATACCGAAAAAATCCACACCCTCGCCGTCGGCGCCCTGGTGCTGGCACCCGGTTTTGAGCCTTTCAATCCCGAGCCCATAGGAATCTGGGGCTATGGCAAATTTCCCAATGTCATTACCTCCCTGCAGTTGGAGAGATACCTGTCCGCCACCGGGCCGACCGATGGCCATCTGGCCAGACCATCGGACGGGAAACCGGTCAGGAGGATGGCCTTTCTTCAGTGCGTCGGATCCCGGGATGAAAACAAATGCGGCAATGGCTATTGCTCCTCGGTCTGCTGTATGACCGCCATAAAGGAGGCGGCCATGGCCAAGGAGCATACGCCGGGACTGTTGACTTCCATTTTCTATATGGATATACGCACCCACGGTAAAGGCTTTGACAAATATTTCGAAAAGGCCAAAAAAGAATTGGGGATCCGGTTTGTTCGGTGCCGGGTCCATGGGGTTGAGCCCCAGGGCAAAAACGGCGACTTGAGGATACGCTTTATCAACGAGCAGGGACGCCAGGTTGAAGAGCACTATGACATGGTCGTGTTGTCCGTGGGTATGGAAACGCCCAAGCAACTGCAGAGCATGATCGATCTTGCCGGCATCCAGATGAGCGCCAATAATTTTGCTGCTGCCTCTGATTTTTCCCCGGTGACCACCTCAAAGGAAGGGGTTTTTACCTGTGGCACCTTTGCCGGCCCCAAGGATATTCCCCAGTCTGTGGTGGAGGGTTCGGCTGCAGCAGCTGCCGTTTCCCGCCTGTTGATGCAGGTTCGGGGAGAAATGACCAAGGAGAAGACGTATCCGCAGGAGAAAAATCCCGCAGGAGAAACGCCTCGGATCGGTATCTTTGTCTGCCATTGCGGATCGAATATCGCCAGTATCATTGACGTGGAGGCCGTGGAGAATTATGCCGCAACTCTTCCTCATGTCGCTCATGTCGAGCGTAATATATTTGCCTGTTCCGAGGACAGCCAGCAGACTCTGGTCAGCAGGATCAAGGAAAAAGAACTGAATCGGGTTGTGATCGCCGCCTGCACCCCGAGGACCCATGAGTATCTCTTCAGGGAGACGCTCAAGGCGGCAGGTCTCAATGAATACATGGTTGAGATTGCAAATATCAGGAATCAGGACGCCTGGGTACATTCCCAGAACCCGCAGGTGGCAACAACCAAGGCCTTCGACCTGGTCCGTATGGCTGTGGCCAAGGTGACAGCTTCCGTTCCACTGTCTTCGATAACCGTACCCATCGTGCCCAAAGGGCTGGTTATCGGCGGAGGGCTTGCCGGTATGACTGCGGCTCTAAGCCTTGCCGAACAGGGGTTTGAGGTCCACCTGGTGGAAAAATCGAACAGGCTCGGCGGCAATTCCCTGAACCTTAAACATACCTATTCGGGTGAGCATGTGCCGATGAAGGTTGCCAAACTGATTGACAGGATACTCGTCAATGAAAAGGTCATCCTCCATAAAGAGTCCACCGTCATTGGAGTGGAAGGTTTTATCGGCAATTTCAAGACAACCCTGAAACATGTCGGTGGCCGTACAAGGGTCATAGAGCACGGAGCCTGCATTCTTGCCACCGGCGGAAAGATCTATTCTCCCGATGAATACGGATATAAGTCGATACAGAGGGTCGTCACGTCGATTGAGTTTGATAAGCTTCACGACCTCAAGGAAACCCATGTCAAAAGAGGAAAATCTTTTGTCTTTATTCAGTGCGTGGGCTCAAGGGAACAGGATAGGATGTACTGCTCCAAGGTCTGTTGCACCCATTCGGTGCAGTCGGCGATCGAGCTGAAACGGGAAGACTCCTCTCGTAACGTCTATATTCTCTATCGCGACATGCGGACCTACGGAGAGCGTGAATCCCTTTTCAAGAAGGCCAGACAGATGGGCGTCGTCTTCATAAATTATGAACTGCACGGCAAACCGAAGGTCACCCAGAACGGCAAGTCCATAGATGTCGAGGTCTGGGACCATGTCCTGCATCGTCCGGTACTGATCAAGGCCGACATGGTTATTCTTGCTGCTGCCATTGTCGCCAATAAAGACGCGGAGGATCTGGCGAAGCACTATAATATTCCGCTGGAGGAGAACGGATTCTTCCAGGAGGCGCATGCCAAATTGCGTCCGGTCGATTTTATGACAGATGGCATGTTTATGGCGGGCCTTGCCCATTACCCCAAACCGGTGGATGAGTCGGTGGCCCAGGCCTTGGCGGCTTCTGCCCGGGCGGTAACGCTTCTGTCCAGGGAAAAGATAACGCTTGATGCGGTCAAGGCGATCATCGATCCGGTCTTCTGCGACGGCTGTGCGCTGTGCATTGACGTTTGCCCGTATCGCGCCATTACCCTTGTGGAAAAGGATACAATGACGGCCGAAGGCCAACCTGAAAAGATCGCTGTGATCAACGAGGCCCAGTGCAAAGGGTGCGGGCTCTGCCAGGGAACCTGTCCAAAGAGGGGCGTGATCATCGCCGGATTCACCCTGGATCAGTTGAAAAATCAGATTCGGGCGGCCCTGCAGCATTGATGTGCTGTTTGATCGGTGGATGACTGATTTGTTGACAGATATGTATGTAATTGGATATATTTGATAAAAGGAGTTTTCCGGATGGCATTTGAACCGAAAATCATTGCCTTCTGCTGTAACTGGTGCTCTTACGCTGCAGCCGACCTTGCCGGTACGGCCAGGATCCAGTATCCGCATAACGTGCGGATTATCCGGGTGATGTGCTCGGGTATGGTTCATCCCGAACTCGTACTGGATGCCCTGTCCAACGGTGCAGACGGAGTAATGGTCCTCGGATGTCATCTGGGTGAGTGTCACTACCAGGATGGCAATCACAAGGCATTGGCTCGCTCCGATATGATTACGGAGTTGCTGGAAGATTTTGGATTTGAGCAGGAGAGGTATTCCATATCCTGGCTTTCTTCTTCCGAACCGGACCGGCTGGTCAAGGCCTTTTCAGAGATGACCGAGCGTATCAGAAAGATGGGGCCGGTGGACGCCCACGACGCTACGGGATAGGAGGTGTGGGCTCATGGCTGTACGTGCTGCCCTGGAATGGTTTAATTCATGTTCCGGTTGCGAGATAGCGGTCCTCAATATCGGAGAGGACCTTATCGGGTTCCTGACTAAACACCTCGAACTTGTCCATGCGCCTGTGCTGATGGACCATAAATACCAGGGGCAGTGCGGCGAAGGATCGGAGCCTGATATTCCCGAGGCGGAAGTGGGACTGGTTTCCGGAGGCATTGCCAATACCGAGCATCTTGAGCTTCTTTTGCTGATGCGCAGACGCTGCCGGGTTCTGGTCGCCCTTGGGACCTGTGCCACCCATGGCGGGATTCCCGCCTTGATGAACGGACGGGGGCTGCGTCAGGGGCTGGAAGAGGTTTTTACCACAGCGACCACTGATCCAGGCAGTTCCTTTCCAACAGGCGATGTGCCTGCACCACTGGATCGTGTTTATGCCTGTGACGAAAAGGTGGATATGGATATCTACCTGCCCGGATGTCCTCCGAACCCAAGACATATAGCAGAGGTCCTGACCGCTGTAGCAGAAGGCAGGCCCCCTGTCCTCCCGGGAAAGAGTGTCTGCGACACCTGTCCTGTGGAAAGGAAAGGCAAGGGGACCGTCGCTGAGGTCAGGCGATTTCTGGTGAACGCCGAGAATGAGGGGCCGGTGGAGCGGATGCGCTGTCTGCTGGAGCAGGGATTTATGTGCATGGGGCCTGTCACCGCTGCCGGGTGTTCCGGTCGGGGACTTCCCCGTTGTATCGCGGCCAGGGTTCCGTGTCGGGGCTGCTACGGCCCGGTTCGCAAAGACGGCAACCAGATGCTCGATATGATGAATGCCCTGGCCAGCAACGGCATTGATTTTAAGTCGGTGATGGATCGCCGCTCGCTGCTTCGTTTTTCGGGAGCACATGGGAGATTGCGGCCGATGAAAAAGAAACAGTAGATGAGAAGAAGATGGGAGAGGTTATAACCATAGCTCCGGTCACTCGGATTGAGGGACATGCAAAGATTGCCATTCACCTGGATGACAAGGGTGATGTGGCCGACACCTATTTGCAGATTCTGTCCTTACGGGGTTTTGAAAAATTCGTTGAAGGACGGCTGGCGGAGGAGATTCCGCGTATTGTAACCCGTATCTGCGGTATCTGCCCATGGATGCACCATCTGGCGGCCAACAAGGCAATCGATGCGGCCTTCGGGGTCGAGCCACCTCCCACAGGTCACCTGCTGCGTGAGATCTGTCAACTCCTTGCCCATATCAGCGACAAGATTCTCCATTTCTTTTTCCTTTCTGCCCCGGATTTTATCCTTGGACCCGATGCCGACTACTCGGTGCGTAATGTGATCGGA
>Ga0307440_1001719_pt1 | contig 10522 bp, 10 predicted proteins | sample SalMarWE160410MG_FD_202150 | JGI IMG/M metagenome (GOLD analysis project Ga0307440, IMG submission 202150) | Salt marsh sediment microbial communities from the Plum Island Ecosystem LTER, Massachusetts, United States - WE1604-10 | ecosystem: Environmental > Aquatic > Marine > Intertidal zone >... | reverse complement strand
CTACGTCGGCTACGTCGATGGTTTCGACTCGCCTGCATTCAAGCTCCATCGGGCTCCGTTGGAGGAGGACTACCGCTGGGCCGCACACCTCGAAGACGAGAGTACCGAGTCCGCCTACTACTATCTTCGAGGGCGACAGAAGAGCGGTGCCTGGGTTTGGAGCTCGCCGGTCTGGATCGAATAGGGGCGGGCGAGCAAAGGTTTGCGCACAGTTCCGGCCAATCACACAAATGAACAACATTTGGGTCAATGTGACCCAGGTATTTTGCAGAATTCGTTTGACAGCCTGCGGAATGGCCGCTATACTCACAGCAGATCGTACAAACGATTGCACATGAAGAGAAATCTTACGATAAAGGACATTGCAAAAATCGCCAACGTGAGCCCGTCGACCGTCTCGAGGAGTCTCAACGGCAGCAGCCGCATCGGAAAAGAGACTCGCGAAAGGATCCAGCGTATCGCGGTGGAACAGGGCTTCACCTTCGATACCCGGGCGCGAAGCCTCATCACTCACAGAACCGGCGTTATCGGCCTCATCTACCCCGAGCATTTCAATGAATATCAGAACTCGTTTTATCTCACCCTGCTCATGAACAAGATCCGGGACAGCCTTGAGGAGTACGAATACGACCTCATTGTGAAGTTCAAAGAGAACCGCAGCACGGGAGAGAATAACATCCGTTACCTGGTTAACAGCAAGAAGGTGGACGGTCTGTTGCTGGTTCATTCCATGATCGATCAGACCGACCTTGATTTTCTCCATGAGAACGACATACCGTTCGTCTTGCTCCAGGCAAAACCGAAATACGCGGCGATTGACCACGAGAATTGGGTGTTTGTAGACCATACCAAGGGTGGGTACATCGCTACGAGCCATCTGATAAGCCTCGGTCATACCTCAATTCTCTGTCTCATGCTCGACAGTCCGCAGTACCAGTTCAGTGAGCGGACAGAGGGTTACAAGCAAGCACTTCGCGACAACAACATCGCTGTGCAGAACGACCGTGTTGTGCTGTGTGACGGTACGTTCGAGTTCAGCTACAACCTCGTCCTGGAACAACGCCCTCTGTTCGGTAACGTCAGTGCAATATTCTCCCAAACCGACATCATGGCCCTCGGCGCAATCGAGGCGCTCAATGACATCGGCCGTTCAGTGCCCGACGATATCGCCGTGGTTTCCTACGACGATATCGAGTTCGGCAAGCACTTTCGTCCGAAGCTGACTACCGTGCATCAACCGCGCGACCAGCTCGCCATACTCGCGTGCGAACGGCTCAGAGAGATGCTGGGAGGCTCTGATCAGACCCCCCCAATGCAGAGGCTTATCGAGCCCTATTTGATTGTCCGTGAATCATGCGGTGCCGAAAGGTAGCCGCAGAAATAGAAGAACATCTCTTTCAAGGAGGATCGAAATGACCGTTAAACAGGTACTCGCGACTGCAGTGCTGCTCCTATCTGCCGCGGGACTGATTTTTGCATCCGGGCAGTCGGAAGGCTCGCAGTCAGGCGGGCAAACCGCAATGAGCGCCAAACCGGTTCAGCTTCACGTGTTTCAGTTCAAGCCTTATCTGGACCAGGAATACAAGAACTTCGCCAAGGACTACGAGAAGCAGTATCCGAACGTTACCGTTACCACGGAGACCATCGGCGGCGGGACCCAATGGCAAACCATCCTGAAAAGCAAGTTTGCAGCCGGCGAAGGGCCGGACATCTTCCCCGTAGAGGGCACCGGCGAATACAATCTCTGGAAGGACTACATAGCAGATCTGTCGGGGCAGCCGTGGATCAAGAACGCTCTTCCCTTTGCTCTGAAAGGCCTGAACATCGACGGCAGGCAAATGGGGATGCCGGTCGCGATCGAGGGATACGGCTATATCTACAACAAGGACATCTTCCAGAAGGACGGCATCACACAGTTGCCGAAGAGCCTTAGTGAGCTCCGTTCGGCCGCAGAGAAGATCAAGTCTGACGGCACTACGCCGTTTGCGACCGGATACGCCACGTGGTGGGTCACCGGCCTGCACCTGATAAACGTCGCGTTTGCGCAGCAACCAGACCCGAGCGCATTCATTGCCCAATTGAACGCAGGTCAGGCTTCCATGGCCGACAACAAGATGTTTCAAGATCTGAAGAACGTAGTCGACCTCACCGTGCAGTACGGTGAGAAGAACCCGCTCACCACCGATCACAACAAGCAGGTCCAGCTGTTGGCGAACGGCGAAGTCGCAATGATTCAGCAGGGTGTCTGGAAAGAAATTCCGATCATGAAGGCGAATCCGAGTGCCAACATCGGTCTGCTCCCCATTCCGCTGAACGACAGCGCCCAAATGAATCGCATCCCTGTTGGTGTGCCCTTCTACTTCGTGGTGAATAAAACCGCTACGAAGGAGGTACAGGACGCCGCAGAGAAATATCTGGATTACCTGGCCGACACGCAGACGGGTCACACCTATCTGACTCAGAAGTTCGGATTCATCCCGGCATTCAAAGACGTGCCGCCCGTGGGGCTGCAGGGGGTCGGGAAAGACATCCTCGCCTACGCGAACCAGGACAGGACGATACCTTGGGTCTTCGGACAATTCCCCGACGGGTTTGCCAACGAGGTGTCGAACAACATACAGGCCTACGTGGCTGGGCAGCAGAATTGGAGCACAACCCTCCAGCACTTCGACGCCGCCTGGCAGAAGCTGAAAAAATAGTGTGATTTGATTGGCGGGATCGAACTTGCTCGGTCCCGCCTTTTTCGAGACGAGAGATGAACCGACGAAAGCTAAACAATCTTCGCGACGATGTGATCTTCATGGGTCCGGGCGTGCTCGTGTTCACCATCATCGTTCTGCTTTCCTTTGTCTTGGGTATCTACTACTCGTTTACCCAATGGAACGGCGTGAACAAGGATGCGGTTTGGATCGGCATTCAGAACTACGTGAAGATCTTCAGTGGGGACAAACAGGCAGCTACATCCGCCATCTTCACCGCGAAGTTCACCATAGCGTCGGTCATCATCGCGAACTTTCTTGCTTTCTTCCTTGCGCTGGCACTGACTCTACCGTTGCGCACCGCGAAGGTCATGCGGACGATCATCTTTCTTCCGAACGTCATCGGAGGGATCATTCTCGGATTTGTGTGGCGATTCATTTTCACGAACAGCATCCCGACGATAGGCGATCTCACCGGGATAGGATTCTTCCAGCTGCCGTGGCTCGGATCGCCGGCCACGGGATTCTGGGGGTCCGTCATGGTTTTCGTGTGGCAGCGCACGGGATACCTGATGATGATCTACGTTGCCGCGATCGTAAGCATCAACGGGAGCCTCCTGGAAGCTGCCTACATGGACGGAGCTTCCGCCTTTCAGGTGCTGCGCAAGATCATTCTTCCTCTCACGGCCCCTGCCATAACGATCTGCATCTTCCTGGCGCTTTCCTGGACCACGAAGATGTTCGATGTCATCTTCGCACTGACCGGCGGAGGACCCTTCGGCTCGACCGAAACCTTCGCGATGAACATCTACTACCAGGCGTTTCAGTACAACAACTATGGTCTCGGCTCTGCAAAGGCAATCGTGTTCTTCATTGTCGTCGGTGCAATCTCCACGGCGCAGGTGCTCATCACGAAACGGTGGGAGGTGGAGGCGTGAGCGCCCGAGGTTACTTCCCGCGTCTGCTGTTTGTCGAGCTCGGAGTGCTCATCGTCGCGCTCGTGTTTCTCTCGCCGTTCTACTTCGTCGTTGCCAACTCGCTGAAACCGTTTGGTCAGATCATCAAGAACGCCGCGTCGTTGCCCCAGTCGCTCGACTTTCAGAACTACTTGAAAGCCTGGAACACGGTGAACTTCCCTCGTGTCTTTCTCAATTCGGTGTTGGTCACAGGATTCAGCATAACAGGGATGGTGCTTCTCGGTGCAATGGCCGCATGGCGAATGGTGCGCCGCCCGCACAAGGCGAGCGGTTTTATCTTCATCGTCTTTGTCGCGGCGATGGTCATTCCGTTCCAGTCCGTGATGATACCGATGGTCAAAGTAGCCAAGATCTTCCACCTTCTGAACAGCATCCCGGGTGTGGTTATCATCTACTTCGGGTTCGGCATGCCTCTCACTGTGTTTCTTCTTCACGGTTTCGTGAAGGGCATTCCGAGGGAGCTCGAAGAGTCCGCCTACATAGACGGCTGTACAACCTTTCAGAGCTTCTTTCGGATCGTGCTGCCCCTCATGCGGACGGTCGTGGTAACCGTTGTAATCCTGCAGACTCTCTGGATCTGGAACGACTTCCTGCTCCCACTGTTGGTTCTGTTCAGTGAAAACCTCAGGACCATCCCTCTGGGGATCTTCAGCTTCTTTGGCCAGTACCTCAACCAATGGGACTCCGCCCTTGCGACCCTCATCATGGGTATGGTCCCGATAATCGCGTTCTTCCTGGTGCTGCAGAACTACATTATAAAGGGTATCACTGCAGGTTCGGTGAAAGCCTGAACAGGATACGCCTTTCGGTATTCGCTCCTCTTTACCCCGTCATCAAGCATCGTTTCAATGTGGAAGCGTACGGCTGGGAACCTTTTGCCCGCCGGCCCGCTCGGTGGGCAAAACATTCCCGGCAGACGATCCTCCGCTCATCGAGGTGTCACAAACCGAGGTTGGCCGAACACGCCTTAGATACTCCACATCGCGCATGGAGGGAAGCGGCGAGAGCATCTGGAATCTTCGGGAGGCTTGGCACGCTATTTGCATAATAAGAGTTGCCGAATATGCAAATTAATGAATATATTCTTGAAACATTCCTGTCTCGTACCTGATTAAATAATTAATAAAGAGGACCTGTTCAACCGTGTCTCGTGACGAAGTCATGCGAGTCGTCACTGAGTAAGAGGAGGTAGCATGATCAGGTTACGTTCGCTTGGCGCGGCAGTCGTGCTCGCGGGGCTTGGGGCTTGGGCGGTCCCCTCCGGGGTTGCTTTCACTCTTCAGGACGCACTTGCCCGGACCGATCAAACATCGGTGGTTCGAAGCGCAGCTACCGCTGTCGCCGCAGCGCAATCCAGTCTACAACGGCTCGAATACCGAGGAGATTTCTCACTTTCCGCCGGCCCTCAGGCGAGAGCGACGACCGAGTTCGTCGAACCGTTCCCCGAGCAAACCGAGATCACCGGGACGTTCTCGGCCAAGGTACCGGTGGGATTGTCGGAGAGCTCCCAATTGCAGGTCAAGCAGGCTCGGGCTGCGCTCCAAAATGCGCAGGAACGCCTTGCTCGGGCGAAGGGCTCTGCCTACGAATCGGTGTACGCCCTCTACTTGGCGGCGTGGTTGAATCAGGAGGAACAGGGAGTCATCGATGCGGAGCTTGCTGCAGCTCGGGCCTATTCCGCGGCTCTTGATGAGCAGTTTCAGGCCGGAAAAATCTCCCTGGTGGATTTGAAAGCAGCCGAGGACGATCTGCGGAAAAAGGAGGCGGCGGCCTCAAAGGGCAAGCTCGGTCACCGGCTCAGCTGGCTGAGGCTGGCGACAGCGCTCGGTCTTCCCTATGCGGCAGAGACTCCCAATTTGAATCCGGACCCCGCGATTGAGAGATCTCTCGAGCTTCCGAGGCCTCCTGAGCTTGTCTCCTGGGCGTTGGAACGAGATGTGGATTTGCGAGCTCTGGAAAACGATGTGAACGCCGTTGAAGACCAGGTTGAGCTTCTGAAGCGCCCCGATCTTTCTTCGGCCGTCCAGCTTTCCGGCGGGATCGCCGACCACAGCTTTTCGCTTTCCTATTCATTCGATCAGCCTCAGCTGGCGGCTTCCTACACCGTTCCCTTCTATTCGAACGGCACAATACCCGGCAGCAATTCGGGAAACTTGTCGAACACCTGGAATGTCGGATTCTCGGTCTCCCTCGCCCTCGCCGCCGGCAAGGGCAGGACGCTCGAGACGGAGTCGTTGGGCGTCACACAAGAACAGTACAGCGCGAAGCTCGATGACCTTCGCGGTTCTCTCGAGCTCGACATTCGAAGTCGCTACCAGGAATGGCTGACGTCGGTCGAAGAGGTAGGCCAGGCGAAAACCGGAGTCACGCGCGCAGAAACGAACAAGACAATTGTAGAATCGCGACAGAAGCTGGGGCTTGCGAGCGACTACGAGGTCTTGCAGGTTCAGGCTTCATTGTTGCGGGCCAGATTCGCCGTTCTCGCGGCGCAATCGACGGCGAGGGTCAGATTCCTCGGAGCGGCCAATGCCGCGGGCTATCTCGAAAACGTGATCGAAAGGTTTGAAAACGGAGGGACGCAATGATGAATAGGAGACGAGGTAAGAGCCTCATCGGCATATCTGTCGGGGCGATCGCCGCCACGCTGTTTTTCGGCCTTGCAGGATGCAGCGGAAAGGAAGCGAGCCAAGCAAAGACATCTCAGCCAACTGAAACCCAAACAATCGCTGCCAAGGCGGGAGCGGTTTCGGTTGTTGTCGAAGCCCCCGCTGTGGTGGAGCCCTACCTCACACAGACCGTCCGATCCGCGATAGAGGGAGTCGTGACCTCTGTTGTTCGGGAGGGAGAAACCGTTGAGAAAGGAGACATCGTCGTTCGCCTTGATCAGGCGGACCAACTCACCGGGGTGCGTCAAGCGGAGCTCGCACTTGCGCAGGCAAAGCTCAATCGTCAGAAGGCGTCGGATGATGTCGTCGCTGCCACGAAGGACCTGCAGGACAAAGAGGCGTTGCTCAAGACCGGGGCAATTCCTCAGGACCAGGTTCGCGCGGCGTCGGACGTGGAGGTTTCCGCTCGCCGGAGTCTCGAATCCGCGACCATTGCAGTCTCACAGACCCAGCTATCGCTCGAGGGGGCTCGAAGCAACCTCGCTGCGACAGTGGTGCGCGCACCATTCGAGGGCGTTGTCATCGGTTCGAGACTCAACCCGGGAGATCTCGTCAACAAGGGGAGCGAGCTCTTGACCATCGCCGACATCGCTCGACTTCGCTTGAGCGCCGAAGTAGACGAGTATGACATCGGCAAAGTCGAAGCCGGTCAGGCGGTCAGCGTCACGAGCGAAACCCTCGGAAAGGAGTCATTGCGAACGACCGTCGAACGGGTGAGCAAGGCTGCGGAGATCGTGAACAACATCGCAGTTTTCAAGGTTTTTGCCGTTCTGGCGAACCCCGATGAGCGGCTGAAGCCCGGAATGTCGACCGATATTTCGATCTTGATTCGATCCGACAAGGGAATTGTAGTACCTGCGGGGGCCGTCTCCACCGTCCGGGGGCGGAGCTACATAAAGGTTGCCGAATCGGGAGAGATTCAAACCAAGCGAGTCGAGACGGGCGCCGATAATGGCGCGAGCATCGTCATCTTGGACGGACTGAATGAGGGCGAGTTGGTGGTCGTGCCGTCTGCCGCCGGTTTCTCCTTGAGCTCGTCACAGACCTCCACCGGGACGTCGGTTGTTCCCATTTCCATCCCCGGCACAGGAGGAACGAAGTGATTCATCTCGAGAGCGTGAGCCGTCACTACAAGATGGGGCCAACCACGGTGAAAGCAATAGACGAAGTGAGCCTTTTGGTAGGAAAAGCGGAGTTCGTTTCGATCGTAGGACCAAGTGGATCGGGCAAGTCCACCCTCATGAACATCATTGGCTGTCTGGATTCCCCCACTGCAGGAGAGTACCGTCTGGCCGAGGAACCGGTGGCGCGGCTGCCGAAGAACCGGCTTGCAGAGATTCGCAACCGACACATCGGTTTTGTCTTTCAGACTTTCAATCTTCTTCCTCGGGTGTCGGCGGTGGAAAACGTGGAGCTTCCGCTGATCTATGCCGGTGTCTCCCCGAAGGAGCGCCGACAGAGAGCCATGGAGATGCTCGAGCGAGTGGGTCTCGGCGGAAGGGAGACTCACGTTCCGAGCGAGCTCTCGGGCGGTCAACGACAGCGGGTAGCCATCGCACGCGCCCTGGCAGTCCGCCCGGAGGTCCTCCTTGCTGACGAGCCGACAGGGGCGCTCGACACGAAAACCGGCTCCGAGATAATGGCTCTTTTTCGCGAGCTGCAGAATGACGGCGTTACCCTCGTCATGGTGACTCACGACCCGGACGTTGCGGCGCTCGGTAAGAGAATCGTGCAGATCCGCGACGGGAAGGTTCTCCTCGATGTGCCGGTGGAGGAGTGGAAGAGATGAAGCTGTCCAAGTTTCGCGAGAGCCTCTCAATGGCGTCGCGCAGCATAGCGTCGAACAAGGCGAGATCCTTCCTGACCGCATTGGGTGTCATGATCGGAGTCGGAGCGGTTATTGCCTTGGTCGCCCTCGGCAACGGCGCCCAGGCGTCGGTCGAGTCGAGCCTTCAATCCCTCGGGTCCAACTTGTTGATCGTCTACTCCGGGCAGCCGCGGGGAGCGAGTCTCGTTCGCAGAAACACGACGAACATCGTCCCGACGCTGACTCCAGAGGATATCAGCTACATTCGCGGGCTTCCTTCTTCTCTCGTAGTTTCGGCTGCGCCGGAGAGCTCGTCGACAGCGCAAGTGAAGTTCGAGAACAAGAACGCCTCGGTGACGGTGGTGGGGACGGATACTGCCTACCCCGATATCCGCAACTTTCATACGGTCTACGGCCAGTTTTTCGCAGAGCAGGATGTACGGTCACGCAAGCTCGTCGCGGTGATCGGTGCGCAGGTCTATCGTGACCTGTTCGCCGTCGGCTCGGATCCGGTGGGCCAGAAGATCCGAATAAACGGTACCGGCTACAGGGTTATCGGAATCATGGAGGACAAGGGATCCTCGACCCAGGATACGCAGATATTCATTCCCATTTCGACCTATCAACGCTATATCGCGGGGTCCTCCGACTACGCAATGATCAACGTGCAGGCGGCCTCGCCGGATACCATGCGCGAGCTTCAACGAGTTATCGAGGATTCGCTTCTGCGTTTTCACCGGCTGCCGAACATGGACGCTGCAGATTTCTACGTGGCAAACCAGCTCGACCTTCTGAGCACCCTTCAAGGGGTCACGGGCACATTCACGCTTCTGTTAGGGAGTATTGCAGCAATCAGCCTGATTGTCGGAGGGATTGGAATCATGAACATCATGTTGGTTTCGGTAACCGAGCGGACACGAGAAATCGGCGTGAGGATGGCACTCGGTGCAAAATCGACCGACATCATGAGTCAATTTCTTACTGAAGCGATTATTCTCTCGGTGGGCGGAGGGCTCATCGGGATTGCAGTGGGGTTGCTCGCGTCGTGGGGCGCAAACCACTTTCTGGGCATGGCTTCCGTCGTGTCCCTCGGTTCAGTCTTCTTGGCCTTCGGGTTCGCTGTTTTCACAGGGTTGTTTTTTGGAGGATACCCTGCCTACCGCGCATCGAGGCTAGATCCGATTGACGCACTTCGTTATGAGTAATAAGAGGAGGACGATATGATTACTAAGATCGCTCGTGTATTGATGACCGTTGCTGCGTTGGGCGCGTTGCTGCCGTTGGCAGCAATTGCTCAGACCTCTCCCGACGACCCGGCCGTCCAGGCGGCCAAGGAAAAGACGGCTGTGGTCTTCGACCTTGGCCGGATCTTCGGCTACCTTCAGACTCTCGAGAAAGAACAACCGAAGCTCGCCCTGTCCGCGGCACAACAGCAGGAGGTGTATACGGTGATGGAGACGATCAAGGCAACCAAGCGCTTCGAGCCGAATCTGGCGGATGAGCTTCTGAGCCGCATCGAGGAGGAGATCCTTACGCCGTCGCAGCTCACCGAGGTCGATCAGATTGCGATCGCCAAAATGAACGAGCGAGAGACGAGCAGTACTTCACAGAGTAGCGGGGGTGGCGGAGGACAAATCACCTCCTACATCGCCGGTGGTCCATTCAATCCGATGCTCGACGCTACAAAAACCATCGGAAAGGATTTTGCATCCTACTTCGAGCTCGTGTCAAAGAAGTTGGGAAAATAAAGGAAGGGTCGTCTTCGAAGAGCCTTCCGACTCAGTGGGGAAAGCGCCATGTCAAGGCGAAACGTCTTGGGCGCGATACCCACGAGGGCCGAAGTGACGCTCTTCGTCGCTGACTGCAGTTTCGTCATCTGATCGATTCCCCCACCGTGGAAGTATTGTTCCGCGATGAGATAGCCATTCTTGACGACAAGCAGTGCCTGGATCGTTTTGACCTTGGTGGCGTTGAAGTACAGCCGTGATAGGAGGGTCGAATCCAAGCACTGCTTTTGCGGTGTCGACACCTGCCAATCCTGTCCGGGAATCGACGTGTAATCGACGAGCTTGAGATTCCACCGACAGCTTCCGCAACCGGCCAGAATAGACTGCACCCCGACAAGGCAGGCCGCCAGGAAAAAGAGTTTCGGCCCGGTTCGTCGTTGAGTCCTTGTGGGCATTGGGGAGGGGACTGACGTTTACATTCAATGCGCGTGTTCGTTATTCCTAACCTCCAGATCTTAACGTACAGTCACATCATAGTGCCGATTCGAAGCGATGGTCGTACCGCAAACGTGGTATTCAGGGGAGTATCTTGCGTCGCCGTTGCGAGCGGCGGGATCACATCGGAGATGCTACAATTGGTTCAACA
>Ga0307440_1001717_pt1 | contig 10523 bp, 17 predicted proteins | sample SalMarWE160410MG_FD_202150 | JGI IMG/M metagenome (GOLD analysis project Ga0307440, IMG submission 202150) | Salt marsh sediment microbial communities from the Plum Island Ecosystem LTER, Massachusetts, United States - WE1604-10 | ecosystem: Environmental > Aquatic > Marine > Intertidal zone >... | reverse complement strand
ACAAAGCCTGCCGTAGAGGACGCCTCAGAAGTAGCAGCCGCAGCCGCCTCATAAACTTGCTCACTTTTCGCTGCCATGATTATCACCTCATTTACCCGCGCCAAAATTGAGCGCGTAAAACAGATCATACTCTCATCACAGGTTTTTGCAACAAAAAAAAAAATCGAGCGTGATTACCAAGCACAATTCTGGCCCGGAAAATCGAAGGGCCTCCTTCAGCATCATCGGGCAAACCTATCAATCCCCCCGAACCATAGGAAACTCCTATGAATCTCCCCCGAGCATCATAGGGCAAACCTATCAATCCCCTCGAATCATAGGAAACGCCTATGAACCTCCCCTGCAGCATATTAGGGAAAACCCTATGTAGGGAAAACGCAACATAGGGAAAACCCTATGTAGGGAAAACGCAACATAGGGAAAACCCTAATAATCGCCCCCGAACCATCGGAAAACCCGATGAATCGCCCCCAGCGTATTAGGGAAAACCCTATGTAGGGAAAACGCAACATAGGGAAAACCCTAATAACATAGAGAATCCTCTATGAACTCCCCACGATCCATAGACAAAACTCTATGACTACCCCTCCGATGTTCCACGTGGAACAATCCCCCGAGCATCATAGGGCAAACCTATCAATCCACCTGAAATTATTGACCCAAGTCAATTGACGTAACCTACCGACCCATGCTGATATGGAGCCTTCCGCCAAATCGCTCACCTACCCATTGGAGGAAGTGTGATTAAGCATGTTGTTGGACTTTCTGGCGGCAAAGACTCGACGGCCTTGGCGCTACGCCTGGCGGAGACGGAGCCGCGCGATTACGAATACATTTGCAACGAGACCGGAAACGAACTGCCGGAAATGCGCCAGCACTGGGAACGCCTGGAAAAAATGCTGGGGAAGAAGATCATCCGGGTGCGGCACTTACGCGGCCTACTCGAAGAGTGCTTGATACAGAACATGCTGCCGAGCGTTTTTGGGCGTTGGTGTACGAGGATACTCAAAATTGAGCCGACTATAGAGTACATGGATGGGCTACCGAAAGGGTCGGTTCTTTACGTCGGGTTGAGATCCGACGAGGAAGAGCGCAAGGGGCTCTACGGGGAAGACATTGATGTGCGTTTCCCGATGCGCGAATGGGGTTGGAACGAAGCCGACGTTTGGGAATACCTCGAAAGCCGTGGGGTCTGCATACCAAAGCGAACCGATTGCGCAATATGCCCTTACCAGCGGCCAGGGGAGTGGCGCGACCTATACCAGAAATACCCAGACCTCTACGCTGAGGGCGTGAGGCTTGAGCACGAGATTGGGGCGACGATCAGATCGCCGGGGAGGGATACATGGCCCGCTGGATTAAAAGAGCTTGGCGAAGAATTTGGCAGAGGCCGAAAGCTGAGAGCCTACAAGCGGGAAAAGGTCTGCCGTGTTTGCAGTTTGTGACGCAAGCTGAGATACGGGACGAACGGCTTCTTATGCCCCATTGATCAGATAAGGTCCGACACATGTCAGCTAAGCGCTTCCTTACCCTCAGGCGTCTAACGCCAGCTGAGCACGAACGACTCGGCCTATCCCCCACACAGCGACGCTACGTCAAGGCGTCGACTAAGCGCGTCACGAAGCGCACCAAAACCTACTCCCGCCGCCAGGCAGACCGAATACGCCAGCCGTCTCCCCGGACGGAAGCGCAGCTAGGAGCCGACGCAATCCGTTCGGAAAAATCCCGCAGCTTCTGGGATCTGGTCCGTGCGCAGCAGAAGATGATCGCCGAGAACATGGGTCTCCCAGCCGGCACCAAAACGCCCTTCCTCACACAGATGGCCAAAGAACGCGCATCAGAGCTTACCGACATGCTTAACCGAGCAGAGCGGATGACGCCTAAGACATCCGAGCGCACAGCAATCATTCAAACCCTCTTCCGCGAGTGGCCAGCTGACAAATGGGATGAGCTGCGGGCCAGACTGGGTAGCCCGGACACTGAACTTTCGTGGGCAGCCTGAGGAAATCACCATGGCCGAGCGATACATTTACGGCAAGCTCTACAAAGCCGAGAAGGTAACTCTCGGCATATGCACGAAATGCGACCGCCAATTCGGGAGCGGATGGAGAGTGAGCAAAGTGATGCCTGGAATATTGCCAAACCAAACCGTCGCCCTTTATTGCTATGACTGCAGCGGCAATCACTGGAGCACCTCATTTCGTCTGTATCGGGAGGAGCGAGGATAATGGCCTTCACGGCTGAACAAAAACGCGAGTACCGAGCGCGCCGCAGGACCGAGGGCAATACCGTCCCCAGTGGAGCGCGCGGATACCGCCGCGTCAAGAGTGTATCCGGAGGCTTCGCAGCCTTCGACTCCGAGGGGGCCACTATCGACGGCAAGCACCGCACAACCCTATGGGCCTGCGCCTGGCCAAAGCCGCCGCCCAAGGGCGTTGTGAGGGCATCCAGCGACCCAGGCGAGTATGAGTACCGGCACATAGCCAATCCCAATGGCCTATCCTGGACTGAATGTGTCGAATGGCTGCTATCAATGGCCAAATCAATGAGGCTCAATACACCCGTTCTATTCGGTGGCTCATACGACATGAATATGCTGCTGAATCATCTCTCATACGAGAAGGCGCAGTTTCTTCATGCAAATGGGCATGTTCTGGATGAAGAGTATCATTGGAGAGTCATTCCACGGCGAATGATAACTATCTCCAAGCTGCGAGACAGAATCCACCCATACAAAGCACTATTCAATCGGGACGGATCTCCAAAGATCAATGAGAAGACTGGCAAGCAGCAGTACAAGCTCGAGTTCTCACAGACCATCACACTCTATGACGTAATCGGATTCTTTCAGAGCAACTTCCTAGGGGCGATAAAAGGCTTCCTTGGAGAAGACTATCCGGACTATGAGCGAATACGCGCCGGCAAAGCAAAGCGAAACGAATTCGCTTCCGAGTCAATGGAAGACATCCTCGCTTATACGCAAGCTGAGCTGCGGGCGTTGGTTCAGATCATGGACAGGGTTCGCCAGGGCTTCCGCGAGTGTGACATCACAATCAGGCAATGGATAGGAGCCGGCGCAGCGGGCCTCGCTGTGCTCAATAAGCACCACGTACGCGAGCACATCCAGATACGCAAGGGCAAAGAGTGGGTAGTGCCACTCGCTCGCGAGCCTGGCCCATTGCGCGATGCAATCTATCACGGCTATTTTGGTGGACGAATCGAGGCTATTAAGTTCGGTTATCATCGACCATCACACGGTACGATCTACAATTACGATATCAATTCGGCCTATCCATACGCCATGCTGGAGATGCCGTCTCTAGCAGGCGGCCGATGGCTTCATCGGGCAGGTTCTCACGCTATCTACGATCTACCGAACTTCGCCATTTTCCACGTGAAATGGCGCTCTCCTACTCGAATAGCTGATCACCTCCCGTTCGGCCCATTTCCGTATCGCGAGGGATTGCGCCCCAAAGGAGCGGTCTACTTTCCGGAGCGCGGCGAGGGATGGTACTGGCGTCCCGAGGTAGAGGCCGCCATTCAGGGCGAGAGCATATCTGGGGTGACGATAGAGATCATCGAAGGATATGGACTGGAGCCGGCGACGGACGAGAAGCCTTTCGCCTTCCTCGCTGAGTACTACACTCGACGTCAGGCCATTGTTGCGGAGACCAAGCGCTCAGGAGTGCCCAACATGACCGAGAAGGCATTGAAGTTGGCGCTGAATAGCTGTTACGGAAAGACAGCTCAAACCATCGGTGGAAGCGAGTATCGCCCACCGAAGCACCATGCGCTGGAGTGGGCGGGCTGGACCACGAGTCACACGCGCGCTCAGCTCTACACTGCGGCACTCATGGCTCCTAGCCACATCATCGCTATGGCTACGGACGGGATCTGGTCCCATGCTCCTCTTGATCTGCCCATGACTCCTGGAGACAAGCGCCTTGGTGAGTGGGAGGGTAAAGAGTTGGACGAGCTACTCATCATCCAGCCAGGCTTCTATTGGTACGGGCGGCAGAAGAAGCGCGGTATCCATTGCCGAGGGGTTACCCGCGTCTCAGAGGACTCGCCAGACCATGGAGCGTGGCTGGACTCCACCATGGAGCAGGCCATCGAGGCCATGCGCTCTGGGGCTGAATCCGTATCGTTTCCGTCGCGCCGTTTTCTCACCATGGGAGCCGCCCTGGCATCACGAGACAGATTCACACGCTGGTGCGAGTGGATTGACGATGACAGGGAAATTGCGCTATTCTCGGGCGGTAAACGAATGCGTATTCCAGGGCAGACAGCAAGCGGAGCTAATGGGATGTACTCTACCCGCCCCACAGTTCCATTCAGCGTAAAGCTAGGCGAACTATCCGCGACATACGATCCTAAATGGTCGCGTGAGCTAAATGCAGGCGCCGATTTGCTCGATGCCATGATGGAGGAATGACATGTTTCTTTTTTCCACCCCGATAGCTCTATCGAACCCCGCACTCGCATGGACAACCCAATCTCCCAGCCTTCCGGATAATGCCATAGGCGTGATTCTGTTTATTCCGCGGGACAACAGCGGGTCGTCATATCGACGTTTTGGAGCATGCAGAGCGTCGTCAGCCGATCCTACCGCAATGGCGATAACGAGTAACAGTGCAGGCGTGTATAGATACGTAGCGAGCAACAGTTTGAATATTCTTATGGCAACTGCGCTATCGTCCGGGGGGACTTTTCAGACTCGCTCGGGGTATATACAGTCGGGCACCTTTAAATATGACAAGGCCAATACCTATCTCGTTGGATATGTGACAGACGATGAAGCCGTAGCACTTGATCCGATGCTGCATTTTACAACTAACGGTTCCGGAAACTTTACGTCTAAGAATATATCATCAGAATGCCCGAAGGGATCAGCTATATGGGCAAATGTGTGCTATGGGCTAATAGGAAGTACCAATAGTCTAAATTGGGCATCCAGAATGCCGTCAGATCCTACTTCCGATTATGGCGCACATTTAGGAGGGGGAATGATCATTCCCCTGGACTCGCAACAAACTTTTCAATATGCAGGGAACCTCGCTGCTGACGTCTATGTACCTTGGTATTGGAAAGCGGGAAAAGTCGGAGCGATAGTCCCCCAGGGGAATGGGGTAATAAATTCAACGGCGTTATCTCCAGCGCTTTATACTCCATATTCTGGGATAGCCGGGTACGGGATCTCTAATGGCGCCCCGTCGCAGAACATCTATTTCGCTGATAGGCTATATTCCCCCGGCTTCAGTGTGGGCCAACCACCCAGCGGATTACGATTTCCTATGCTTGCGACGGCGCATGATTACATCGTGGGCCGTGCAAGCCCCTCAGTTTCCATAACGACGCAAGCGTCATTCACAAACATAACGGCGGCTAATACTTTCGACTGGCGCCCCAGCGGAGCGGGATACGCGAAGCAGGACGTGTTCGATTTCAACGTTCAGTCAGCGTACCAAATATCAACGTGGGGAACATCGAATGGAAAGATTTGCGTCGGGAAGGCCGTAAAAATAGACTCATTCAGCATGGCTCAAAACTGCACGCTGGATTTTTATGGGACTCAGGTCACGATAGTTCCCGAGCGAGAGATCACCGTTCCCGTATCTGACCCCGGCAGACCGATGATCGTAACAGGAGATCAGGGCGGACTGCTGACCGTAACCGTGTATACCCAATCGCAGGACATCACATCGAGGCAGTAATGACAGACCTAAGAATCGAAAAGCTGAGGCAGCTTTCACGCGAGCTGCAGGCAAGAGACGAGTCGACACAAGCGACTCTTTCTGACCAACATCTGTCCATACAGGGCATCAAGACTTGGGCGGCCGGAATATCGTCAGACATCGACACACTCAAAACTGGTGGAAAAAATCTGACAGATTCGGTAAACTCGCTGCTCAGCGGCGGGAAGACCCTAGCTGACACAGTTAACCAAATCGAGGCGCAGCTTGCGGGTCTGATCGCCGCCCTCCACAAGAAGGGCATAATATGAACCATATGAACGGCTTTTTGGCCGCCGCCATCGGTCTCGATGCTGACAGCATCCAGGATCTGATAGCGACTGCCGACTCCCTGCGGGGCCTTCCCGTCAAAATGGACGAGATTATTGAGCGCCTGAAAAGGCTGGAGGAATTCTGTGCCGCTAGACAAGACCCAAGCAGATACAACCGACCTTCCGACGGATGACACGTCCATCGAACCTGACCTACAGGAGGAAATCACATGGCTGAAAGAGCAGATCGCGGAAATAAGGACGAGCCTATCGGGCGCAAAGGAACAGCTTTCGCAGGAGGGGGCATCCCTGACGACAGCGCTTCGCGAGGAGATCGCGGAGCTGCAGGAGAAGCTATCGGAGCTGACGCGGGAGCTGGGGCAGCTCAAGAAGTCGACCAGGAAGCCCCTTCAGACCCAATCCTCGGCGAAAAGCCCAAGCGACGCGGGAGGAAGCCCGGTACCAAGCTCGGTCCCCGCAAAGCCAAAGGGGAGAAGCTGGATCTAGACCTACTCACACGTCAGCTGGTCGGAATCCACGTCATGCTGGCGGCCGCCACGGGCACGCCTGAGCTGGCCATCCAGGAATCGGAAGGTAAGGAGCTATCCAGCGCTATCGGCGATCTGGTAGCTCAGTATGAATGGGCAATCGACCCGCGTATGGTCGCCTGGGCTAATCTGATTGGCGTCTGCTCGGCGATCTATGTGCCAAGGGCGTTGGCTATCAGGATGCGCACTGCACAGACGCGCGAGGATGAACTTTCCCGCAGGCGTGCCCAGGCTGAGGCTACCTTGGCGCATTGAGATGCACGCGAACGAGCCAGTAGTCAAGCTGGAGCCTGGAGAACGTCTGCTCGTCGTCGGGCAGACGGGCTCTGGGAAGTCCGTATTCGCTGGTCGCCTCCTTGAGCACGTCCGCGCCAGTCCTATTCTGGTGCTCGATACCAAGGGCGAGAGAACGTTCGACTCCATCGAACAACGCGTGACGCTAGCCCAGCTCAAGCGGATGGAGCGCGGGGATCTGGACGACTACGTATGCCTGACGCCGGATGAAGAGGAGATCGGCGACCCCATGGCCCTAGATGCCTACGTGCGATGGGTGTATCGGCGGCTATGCCCGTGCTGCCTCTATATCGACGAGCTGTACATGCTTCACGCGGGCACGCACGCGGGGCCTGGCATCGTGGGAGCCTACACGCGGGGACGCTCTCGGGGCCTGACGCTAATCGGCGGCTCACAGAGGCCATCCTGGGTATCCAGGTTCGCCCTGACAGAATCGAGCGCCTATGCGGTGTTCTGGCTGGCTGACCAGTCGGATCGGAAGCGCTTAGGTGAGGTGATCCCCGGATTCTCCAAGCTGGAGCCGGCTCCCCGGTATCATTTCTACTGGTATCGCCAGGGAGAGGATCATCCGACGCTGATTCCGCCTCTGGAGTATACCGGGCCGCCCAACTATGCCGTGGAGCGTGAGGAGCTGCGCGAAGTTAGGGTTGTATGGATATAGTCATTATGATATTATCGGGCGTGTAGCACCTTACGTGCCAATCACATCCTTTGAACATCCGCTGGAGAATCAAATGGTTAGCTTGAACATCTCTAACGCTATCACCGTCACGATCATGGCCGTGGCGGGCCTGGCCCTATTGAAGGCGGCCCAAAAGGCTTCCGGTTGGAACCTGGGAGTCTGACCCCATGGGTATCAATTGGGAGATCATGAAGAGTCCGGTAGCCTGGGGTATCGTTCTGGCCGCCGCCATTCTGTACATCAAAGTCGTCGCGCCTAAGATCGACGCGTCCCAAGGGGGGGATTCCTGATGAACAATAACGCCTCTGCCAATGCATTTACGCAGAACGCGGCCGCTAGTCGCGCGCTACGAATGACTTCTCCGCGCTACCGCAAGCCGGTCGGCACCTTCACTGGCGCGGTCGGGCAGACGACACGCGTCAAGCTGGACAACGTGGGCGTTCTAACCGGCGTGCTGCTGCGCGTCTACGGCACCTTCACTTCCGGGACAGCTGCCGGCACCCCGAGCGATGCCGCGCCCTTCAACGTCATCCGCCGCGTGAAGTTCTCCGAGTATGACGGCACCGACCGCGTCGATGTCAGTGGACACCACCTCTGGCTTATCAATAGCCAGCGTGAGCGGCAGCCGTACGGCTATCACAATGACGCCAGAACGGCGGCACTGACGCTCCCGAAGATCGACACGTCCGCTACCGGCAGCGGGAAGGCTTACGAGTTTTTCCTCTACGTTCCCTTGGCGTACAACCCCGAGACCGACCTGCGCGGAGCGATTCTGGCTCAGACTGGCGTCGGAGAGCTGTACCTATCCGTGGACTGGGCGTCCGCCGCGCAGTGGATTGCTAACGGGAACGAGGATGCTGTTCTGACCTCTGCTACGGGAACAGTCAGCGCTCAGACATGTTATGTGGACGTCTGGCAAGATTACCTCGTCGCCAGAGACATGGGAAACGGGCAGGTCCCGCTCCCGCTGCTGGACCTGATGACGGTGTACGAGCTGAAAGGATCGCTCCGCTCGACGGACAATCTGGGCGCCAATCTGGCTAAGCAGATTGACATCCCGAACGTTCGCTCTGTAGTGGGCGCTACGTTCACGTACCTCAACAACGGGGCCTATACTCAGACCGATTTGTCCCGCATCCAGGTAGTTGTCAACAGCACGAACGTTATCCACGATAATACCGTGGACGCTCAATTCAATGAGCAGCGTCGCTGGGCCAGATCCGACCTAGGAAAAGCCGCATGGTTCCTGCCCACCCTCCGGGCCGTTCCGATTCAGACGGCTCAGATCGGCAATACCCAGGTGTGGATCACTCCGAGCGCCTATACCTCCAGCGCGAATACATGGATCGAACGCACGTTCGAATCGTTCTACAGCAAGGGCAGCACGCTTCCGGGCGTGAATCAGTGAGGTGACTCATGGGCGTAGTCAATGACATCGCCAATTGGCAGTTCCTGAACGAGCCGCTCTACAGGTGGGTTCTGTTCACGGGAGCCATGCTGGCCATCAACGCAGCTTGGTACGGGGTGCTCCGGGAGATGCGCGGGTGATTGCTGTCGCGCTGGCAGCGTTCGTAGGCTGGCTCTATATGGAGGGGCGGCTCGGGGAGTATGCGTCGTTCGCTGGATGGGGCGCCGGATGACTCCCGAAGCGGCCGCCGCTGCTGGTGATCGGTTCGGCCGGGCGATTACGTCGTCGCCCTGGCCGATTGCCAATGGCGGCGCGCTAGCCCTAGTAGGCATCTACTGCCTGGTGTCAGTCTACCGCGGAAACGGTGCTAAGCTGGTATCGGCGATAGGCGGCGAAGGTGGGTTCCTGAAGTGGCTGGCGGCCGCATGGGCCGTGTACTTCATCACCCATCTGCGGGCGATCCAGCCTATGGGGCCTGCTATTTGGGGACTCGCGATTCTGGTGTTCGGTTTTCAAGTTTTCAGGAGGGCGAAAAAATGAATGATCCTCTACAGGGCGTGTTTCACATCGCAATGGCCATGCTCGGGCTGGCTACTCTCACGCTTCTCATCGGGCAGGGGCCGAATACGGCCAAGGTGATACAGTCCGCTGGTGGGACGTTCAATTCCCTGCTTCAGACGCTCACGCTACAGTCGTCTTTCGGGTCGATGAACAACGGCGGAGTGCTGGGCATCTGATGGACATCCGACAGGCTAAGGCGGTCTTTCCGGGGGCATCGGTATTCGGTCCGGGGCCGCCGCTCTATACGGGAACCTTGGGAAGGCCGCACCGTGACGGGTGGGCCGCTTTTCCGTGGCCGCCCCTACTGCTCGGTGTACCCGGCCTTCACCCGCTGCTCGATGTGTATAGCCTCACGGCGGCTGGCATGACGGTCGCGCCAGTAGGTCCCGTGATTGGGGGGCCGGATGTGGGCGTTCTCTCGCCCGCTATTCTTCCACAGGTGACAGGGTGACAGGTGGCAAGATGCTGGAAGCTATTCCAACGAAGTGGAGACCCTTGGCCATCGGCGGGGCCGTCGGACTCGGGCTGATCATGCTGATGCGCGGGTCGGGCTCTGGATCGGGCAGTAACTCAGCGTCTACGGCCGCCCTTTTGGCCGCGAACCAAGCCTCGACAACGAGCCTGGCCGAGATCGGCGCGCAGCGTGACGCGGCCGTCGCCCAGTCCAATGAGCAGGTGTCCCTGGGTCGGCTCCAGCTCGCTGAGGTACAGGCGCAGGCTGAAGCGACGGTCAATGCCCTTGCTTACCAAGGTATGGCCTCTGTGACTCAGCAGCAGATAGCGTCTAGCGCGGCCGCCGAGCAGGCGTCCGTCGCGGGCGTAGCGTCCAGCGTGGGGGCAGCGTCACAGCTTGTCTCCTCGGCCGTCGCTGCCGGAGCGCAGGCGGGAGTAGCGCTGAATCAGGCTCACACGGCTCTCCAGCTTGGGCTCTCTCAGAATGCTTCGAACGAGCGCTTGAATTCACAGGCTATCTCGGCGAGTCTGGACTTGCAGAAGACGGCGCTTCCCTACTCTATCCAGATGGCT
>Ga0307440_1001715_pt1 | contig 10528 bp, 7 predicted proteins | sample SalMarWE160410MG_FD_202150 | JGI IMG/M metagenome (GOLD analysis project Ga0307440, IMG submission 202150) | Salt marsh sediment microbial communities from the Plum Island Ecosystem LTER, Massachusetts, United States - WE1604-10 | ecosystem: Environmental > Aquatic > Marine > Intertidal zone >... | reverse complement strand
ATAACAGCACCATGCAGGATTTTGAAACAACGATTAAAATGGATCCAACCATGGTCTTGCGACTATTGCGCGTGGCAAACAGCCCTTATTTTGGACTGCGGCAGAAAGTCAACAGTATTTCCAGGGCGGTTGTTATCATCGGCATCAACAATTTGCGCAATATAACCGTGACGGATTCTTTGAAAAATATCTTCAAGGAAACACAACCCAATGCCGCTTTTTCAAGAAATCTGTTGTGGCTCCATTGCGCGGCGGTCGCTATTTGCAGCCAGATGATTATGGAACGAATTTTCGGCCAAAACGGTGAAGATGCATTTCTGTGCGGAATTCTTCATGACATCGGTATGATCGTTGAAGATCAGACCGCACATGATTTATTCATAAAAGCATGTGAATCCCATGGGGATAATTCTCCCTCGATCACCTTTTGTGAAAAAAAAATTATCGGCACGGATCACTGCGAGATCGGATATCTGTTGGCAAAGGACTGGCAACTCCCCGCTGAAATCTGTGAAGGGATTCAGCAACACCATCAAAATTTGGATCAAGTTTCTCCTTCAAGCATGACCGGGGTCATACAGATTGCGGAATATATCGTGTCCCGCTTGAATTATCCGGCCATTCCCGGAATAAAAGCCCTTCTTTCCAACTCCCTTGCCGCTCAAATTCGTGACAATGTCAAAGAATATAAAGCACTCGTCAGAGATTTGCCGGATGAGATGTCAAAAGCAAAAGACCTTTACGCACCACACGAGGAATAAAATCAATGGACATCCCGGTAGATATTTTTACTGAATTTATAGATCATGAATCAGAACTGAAAGAATTTTTATCATTTCTGAAAGCGCAGATATCGGAAGGTCTGTTTCAATTGATCCCAAATTATGACACAACATCTATCCTGGGCGATACGTTCCATATCTCATCCGATATGCGCAATACGATTATGGATCGCGTTCAAAAAGAAAAAGGGATCCATCGGTTTGAAATAAGCAAAACCGATATTGTGCTTGCGACGTTTATCGATGAACTCAATGTGATGATGTTGTATGAATTTTCAAAAAAGTCTCCGTGTTCATGCACTGGTCCGGATAGCGCAACAATTGTCTCGCTGTATATCGAACTGTTCCTATCTCGAATGATGTTACGTCACGAACAGGAATTTTTGGATACACAGCAAAAACAATATGAACGTAAAATCAGTGTTCTCGAAAAGAAATACCAGGAGATCCTCGAAGATAATCATCGCGGATATCAGATCTTTCAAAAACAGCAGGAAAAGTATTCACAAACCCTAAAATCAGAGATTACAAGGCAAACCGCCCAGCTTCGCGATGCCAATGAAAGTCTGAAACAAGCACGTGAAAACGCAGAAAACGCCAATCTGGCCAAAAGCCAGTTTCTGGCCAACATGAGCCATGAAATTCGCACCCCGATGAACGGAATCATCGGCTTTACCGAAATGCTTCTCGATACCGATCTGAATCAAAATCAGCGTGACTTCGTGGAGACCATAAAAAGAAGCGGCGACAGCCTGTTATCATTGATCAACGACATTCTCGATTTTTCTAAAATAGAAGCCGGAGAACTCGATTTTGAAAAAACAGACTTCGATCCGGAGCTTATCGCATACGATGTTTGCGAACTAATGCTTCCGAAGCTTGAATCAAAACCTGTAGAAATCCTTTGCCGCATCGGAGAAAATCTCCCCCCCCTTATCAAAGGAGACCCATTACGATTTCAGCAGGTAATGATGAACCTGCTGGGCAATTCGGTTAAGTTTACCGAATCCGGTGAAATCGAACTTTATCTGTATGTTGAAGATGAATCAGACAACCGCGTAAAGATTCACACCGTAGTCAGGGATACGGGGATCGGCATTTCGGAAGATAAATTGTCCGCCATCTTTGCGCCGTTTAAGCAGGCCGACGGATCAACCACCAGAAAATACGGCGGTACCGGCTTAGGACTTTCAATATGCAAACAGATCTCAAACAAAATGGGAGGGGATGTATGGTCAGAAAGCCTGGCCGATTTTCTGTTGAATATCCAAAAAAATCAAACCCGGGAGGGGTGCAAATGTCTTGATATTTATCGACGGTCGTTGAGTGGCCGGCGATGTGTACCGCATTCCGGAACCATTTTTCATTTTACTGCATGGTTTGAAAAAATCCATGCACATTCAGCGGTGAAAACCACGCCGCCGGCCCTCGACAATCGAAGGATACTCGTGCTCGATGACAACCGGATGGGATTGAACATATTAACCGATCTGCTGACTTCGGCCGGAATGTCCGTCACCGCTTCGGAAAGGGGTGACATGGTTTTGTCATTGCTTCAACAAGCATTGAAATACGATCGTCCCATAGAACTGTGTATCATCGACACGCAGATGCCGAAAATAAACGGATATGACATCGCTAAAAAGATCCGCAATTTCAAATCTCCTGAGCCCGAACACCAACATTCAATCCGAAATCTCCCGCTGATCGCACTATCGGATCTGTTGAATCATGATGAAAGAAAATATAAAGACGCCGGTTTTGACGACTTTATAAGCAAGCCGGTTCGAAAAGAAAAACTGTACCGGATGCTGGAAAATGCCTTAAACCCCCGCTATGTGGTTAATGGCGAGCAACAACCGAAAGATTTGAATATTCAAAACCACGGGAAAATACCATCCGCGGTAAAGACCGAAAATCATCGTATGTCGTATATTCTTCTTGCAGAGGATAATCCCATCAACCAAAAGCTGGCAAAGATGATGCTGGCAAAAGCAGGCTATCAAGTTGAGACAGCCAATACGGGCAAAGAAGCATTTGAAAAATATATCACCTCTTCCGGAAATTTCGACCTCATCCTAATGGATATGCAGATGCCGGAAATGGACGGCATAGAAGCCACTCGTCTCATACGGGATTGGGAAGAAAAAAATAAGAACCCGGTTCCCATTGTTGCATTGACGGCCAATGCCATACAAGGAGACAAAGAGAAATGTCTTGAAGGCGGTATGGATGATTATATTACAAAACCGATCAATAAAGATCTTTTTTTCGAAATTATCGAAAAGCAACTGGGCCGGGGATCGGGATTGATTATTGATGATATATGATTGATGATTGGGAAAAGACGCTGTGCTCTATCAAGGATTCACGATATAATCTTTGCCAATAGACACGTGCCTGAAGCAGGATTTATTTAACCTGACAAACCGACAATCATCAATCATCAATCCAAAGACGCATAATCGATATCAATAATTTTACCGTTGATATAATCCTTGGTCTTATATCTTGTAACTTGCTTTAACTTCCGAGTGATATTTCCCATTCGGTCAATTTGATCTTTGATCGCCTTGATATTGCGATAGAGCGGATCGCTTTTTTGAATATTCATCAGAATCAACTCGGAATTTCCTGAAATCGCCTGCATCGGTTGGGTCAACTCATGGCAAATCGCGCCGGTCATTTCAAAAATTACTTGAAGTTTTTCTCTTTCTATCAAAGCGTCCTGCAATTCGACCATACGGCGGCCCACATCGATTCTCGCTCGAAGTTCATCTTTATTGAACGGTTTTGCGATATAATCGTCGGCACCGGCGCTGAGACCTTCAACAATATCATTTTTATCATCGCGCGCCGTCAACAATACAATATACATCGGTGCGACGTTATCACGGCTTCGAAGCTCCCGACACAGTTCAACGCCGTTTTTCCCGGGCATCATCCAGTCCAGAATCATCAGTCTGGGGGGATCATTTCCCTGGAGTTTTTCCCATGCCTCATTCCCGTCCCGTGCCGAGATCACTTCATAATTCCATTTCACAAGAATGGCTTCTAAAATTCGGCGAGAGGTCGGATTATCTTCTGCGATTAAAATTTTCATAAGATGCTCGTGTCGAGATCAGCGAAACAGCCGACTCCTATTTCAATTGATAATAAATCGTTCTAAGGTACCTTCTTGACTCGAATATAGGACAAATGCCGGTCAAGGATTCCGTGGATCCGATGATGAGATAACCGTCCGGTTCCATGATCTGTGCGATCTTTTCAAACAGTTTTTTTCTGTCTTCAAGCTTGAAATAAATGGCGACGTTCCTGCAAAATACCACATCGACCTTCCCCATGCCGTTAAAAGGCTGTAATATATTGCGTTTGTCAAAGGCAACCATCGCCCTGATTTCATCGCAAATTCTCCAATTCCCGCCATTGGGAACGAAATATTTCTGCAGCATTTTTTGGGTCAGACCGCGTTCGATTTCAAATTTATTGTATCTTCCGTAGCTGGCTTGGGCTATTGCGGTATCTGAAATATCTGTACCGATCAACTTGATATTATATTTTTTTAAATTCGGCAACAGCTCCATTAATACCATGGCAATGCTGTAAACCTCCTGACCGGTAGAACATGCCGCGCTCCAAATTCGTATCGGTATCGGAAGAAGCCCCGAAGATTGTTCTGTTCTTCTATCGATTAAATCAGGCAATATTTTGTGTTGAAACACCTCAAACGGTTTGGCATCCCTGAAAAAAAGAGTCTCATTGGTTGAGATGGCATCGATAATTCTGTTTTCTATGGTTTTACTCGAATCTATTTTGGCTCTGCTGCACAACTCCCCGTAAGAAGAGCATTGATATTCCTTGACCAGCCCGTTAAGCCTCGTTTCTATAAGATACGCCTTGCTCTCGTCGAGTTCGATTCCTGATATGTTTAAAATATATTTCGAGATAATTTTTAAATCATCAGCCGTGACTTTTGTCATGGAGCGTTGTCTCATTCAGCTACTTTACTGTGCGACAGATTTCTCCGGCAATCATCTCCAACGGAGCAACAATATCGACGATACCGGCATTTATCGGTTTTTTCGGCATACCATAAACAACACATGTCTCTCCATTTTGAGCAATGATGGTCGATCCGCTCTTTTTCATCAATTCAAGGCCGCGAAAACCGTCAGAACCCATTCCGGTCATGATAACGCCGGTGGCGCGGCCGACATAATAATGGGCGATGGATTCAAAAAGATAATCTACGGAGGGCTTGCAATTGTTTTCCGGCGGATCATCGGTAATTCTGATTATCCGAGTTTTTCCAACCCCGGCTTGATCGATTTTCATCTGTTTGCCGCCCGGCGCGATAAACACAACGTTCGATGTTATGGCTTCGCCGTCTCTTGCTTCTCTGACCGTCAAAGCGCATTTTGCGTCCAGACTCTTTGCCAGTGATGCTGTGAACATCGGCGGCATGTGCTGGACAATCAGAACAGGGACCCCGATATCAGCCGGCAGTAGCGGCATCATCTGGGCTAAAGCTTTAGGGCCTCCGGTTGAGACACCAACGCCTACGATTTCCGATTTTTTTGTCAATCGTCCCGCAATGGTGGTCATTCGCTGAACGACGAGACTCGATAGGGATAAACGCGGTTTTTCCTTATTGCCGGCAACGGGGTCTATTTTCCCTTTAAGAAGATGCTTGATTTCATTTCGCCGCCTAAATGCCTTTAATATCGGAATAATGGTCCTTTTTATGCTTTCCGTATTTTCAGCCATTGTCCCGTTCTGGGGCTTGGGAATAAAATCAAACGCTCCCAACTCCAGCGCTCTCATGGTCATTTCACCGCCTTCATGAGTCAGCGTGCTGAGCATAACGGCACCGACCTCGAATTCTTTATCTTTTATATATTCAAGAACCTCGAGACCGTTCATTTCCGGCATCTCGATATCCAGTGTCAGAAGGTCCGGATTCAAAGAAGCAATCTTAGCAATTGCGGCTTTCCCATTATGAGCCGATCCCACCACTTCCACACCGGGAAGATCGGAAAGAACATCGCTGACGATTTTTCGATAAATAATGGTATCGTCTACGATCAATATTCTTATGGGGTTGTCAGGGGTCATGGATCACTCGTTGTCGGTAATTGACTGTTCTTTTGCCTTTTGAAAAATTCTATAAGCCATCTCAAAATTAAGATTTTGGTTCAAAATCTCCCGCCAGAATCGGCGGGACAAGAACGCGGCGCCGAGTTTTAACTCGCCCCGTCTGCTAACGGGATCCTCCAAAGGCGGATAAATCTTCGACACGCGTACTCAAGTATGTCGAGGACTTAAAACGAGGTTCCAACGCCGAGTTTGGGCCAAAAGATTATTTTGAGATAGCTTCTATCTATCGTCTTCCAACACCTTTTCCACATCCAGAATTCCAACCAATCGGTCCTCGGTCTTATATACTCCGGCAAAAAATTTTCCCTGGACACCGCAGATATTGGCCGGCGGTTTTTCGACTTTTCCCCATTCCGCCTGAACAACATCGTCAATTCGCTCCACCATCAATCCGATGTGTTCTTCATTTGAATTGACAATGACATTGCGTGTTTTATCGTTCAAATCGGTCGATTTAAGGCCGAGCTTTTTGCCGAGATCGATAACGGTGACGATTTCACCCCGCAAATTCAGAATGCCAAGCACGTATTCCGGAGCCTGTGGAACTTTTGTCATGTCGATAAGTTTGTTAATTTCCTGAACTTTCAATATATCCATGCCGCATAAAGCGTCCCCGACAAAAAAAGTTGCCAATTCCACCCTGTCCTTGTTAGTGTCAGTTTGAGACGATTGGTGCATTAAAAAACACCCCCTTATCCTGTTTTATGCACGAACGGTTAACCATCTATAAAAAGTATAAGTGCCTAAAGTTTGATGTGATCTAAAGTGCCTAAAGTTAAGGAAGCGCCTGGGCTGGTTTTAAATATAGTTGGCGAAAACACTCCTTAAGCTTTAGCTCATTATAGTCGCTTGTAACTTTACAACTAAATTCTAAACTTCCCGACCATTTCATTCAACTTTGTGCCCATTTTAGTGAGCTCTTCCGCACTGAGATTCACCTGGGCACTGCTGTTGGACATTTCAGCAGCCGATTGATTGACATCGGAGATTTCTTTTGCGATTTCTTCGGCCACATTTGAACTCTGCGCGACATTTTCACTCACCTCCTGAATACCCTGGGAAGCCTGAGCGACATTTCCGGCAATTTCTTTGGTGGTAACGGACTGTTGCTCCACCGCCGTAGCGATGGTAGTTACAATTTCATTGACATCATTGATGATCTTTGAAATCTGGTTGATCTCAGATACCGTCCCGTCCGTTGATCCTTGAATGGCAGCGATTTTCTCTTTAATTTCCATCGTGGCTTCGGCGGTCTGCTTGGCAAGATCTTTAATCTCGTTGGCCACAACGGCAAACCCTTTTCCGGCCTCACCGGCCCGTGCCGCTTCGATGGTCGCGTTTAATGCCAGCAAATTGACCTGTTCTGAAATCTCGGTGATGGTTTCAACCACCTTCCCGATTTCCCTGGCGGCATTGCCCAACTCATCGACCTTTTCCGACGCGCTCTTTGTCTGAACCACCGCATCGGATGTGATGTTGCTGGCATTATCGGAATTTTGTGCGATTTCAGAGATGGTGGAGGTCATCTCTTCCGCCGCTGATGCTACCATAGTGATATTCGTTGCGGCTTCTTCCATCGCCGACGCCACAGAATGCATATTGGAGCTCATCTCTTCCGATGCTGAAGCGACGGTGTTCGACTTTCCGGCCATCTCCTCGGCGCCTCCCGACATCTGTGCGGAAAGACTTGACAGATCAGCAGAAGAATTGTTGAGCAATTGACTGTCTGTCGCAATATCCTTGATAATATTGCCCACCCTTGTTACGAACGTGTTGATCCAGGCCGCCATTTTATCGAGCTCATCTCGAAGCACTGATTGTGCTACAGGGCACTGAACGCAGGATTTGAATTCTCCTGAAGTGAGGCAGCGGCATTGGATCTTTCCCGGCGCATTTGAGCCAACCTCTTGAAAACAAGTCGTTTTTTTCCCAAAAGCCGGACAATCGGTATGCCGGCATTTTCGAAAAGCAGAACAATCTACTTTTTGCATAGGTATGCGCTGCGTCAAATCTCCCTTGAGTACCATCTGCCTGACAGTGTCATAAGATTTTTTGATCGGCTTGTTTACCAAAACTTCCAACAAAAAGTAAAAAAGTCCTGTGAATATCAACAAAAAGGCTATACCGATGGCAATATTTCTAAATGATGTCCCTTGCTGATAGTTGATGGCCGTAAATGTCGCTACGATTGAGACGATCATAATAACCACGGCGACTAATAATTTTGTTTTCGTCGTCTGAATCTTAAGCATCTTCTTTCTCCTTGTTTGATGTCCATCCTTTGCCTGCCCGAATATTTCATGGTAATTTTAAGGATACTTTTTTTATTCGGAACGATCTCTTCGCAAACGTGAAATAATTTTGATAATGACTACACTCTGAATTTTCCGACCATCTCGTTCAATTTTTTGGCAAGGCCGTCAAGTTCTTCAGCGCTCATGGCCACCTGGTCGCTGCTCCTTGACATTTCATCGGCCGATCGGCTGACTCCGTTGATGTCGTTTGCGATCTCTCCGGCTGCGGTAGAACTCAATGCGACATTTTCATTCATCGTTTGTATCCCTTGAGCCGCCTGGGCAACATTACCGGCTATATCTCTGGTGGTGGCGGACTGTTCTTCTACGGCAGTGGCGATGCTGGAAACAATCTCGTTGACGTCATCGATAATTTTTGAAATCTGATCGATTTCCGTCACCGTTGCTTCGGTGGCCCCCTGAATAGCGCCGATTTTTCCTTTGATCTCCTGCGTTGCCTCCGCAGTCTGTTTGGCAAGATCTTTGATTTCATTGGCCACAACGGCGAACCCTTTGCCGGCCTCGCCGGCCCGTGCCGCTTCAATAGTGGCGTTTAGCGCCAGCAGGTTGACTTGTTCGGAAATCTCGGTAATGGTCTCGACGACTTTGCCGATTTCATTGGCCGCGCTGCCGAGTTCGTCAACCTTGCTAGAAGCACTTTGCGTTTGAGCCACTGCGCCCCCGGTAATGTTGCTCGCCTTTTCGGAATTTTGCGCGATCTCGTTAATGGTAGCGGTCATTTCTTCCGCGGCGTTTGCTACCATGTTGACGCTGTCCGCAGCCTCTTCCATGTTCGATGCAACCGAATTCATATTCGTACTCATCTTTTCAGCAGCCGAAGCAGCAGTATTCGATTTTCCGGACATGCTGCCGGCACCTTCCGACATCTTCCCGGAAAGCCCTGAAAGTTTTTCGGAAGATGAGCCCAGTAGATTCGCATTTTCTGCAATGGCGTTAATAATTCCCTGTAGTTTTTCCATGAAAACATTGAACCATTTTGAGAGTTCACCGACTTCATCTTCGCTTTTGATATCAAGCCGTTTGGTAAGATCGCCTTCACCCTTGGCGATATCTTTGACAATCTCTATCGTGTTATTAATCGGCCTGCTCACAATGCGGGATAAAGATACATAGATGGCCGAGCAGAGTATAATGACGCCGATAAAACCCAAACAAACGAGTATGGCGACAATGGATTTCATGGCCCGACTTTCGGCATTTTTCGTATTGGCGATCATCTTTTCAGTTCGTGTTGAAACTTTCTTCATCTCTGATGCAACGCTCGAAAAATCAAGACCCACTTCAACCGATCCCACAATATCTTTTTCAAATCTTATCGGGCGGTGAATCATTTTAGCATCCTTGGATTCAGGAAATTTTTTAGTCAATGCTTTTTTGTCTTTATCGTAAAAAGTAACAAAACGGATATCGGGATCTTTTGCCCCGTTCTCGGCGGTTTTCTGGAGCGTATCAAAATCATACCCCACGATCAGGCTGGATGCATTTTGAGCCATTAAATTAGCGATGGACTCTCCTTTTCGAGTGATCGAGTTGTCAAGCATCTGTTTTTCATTTGTTTTTTCACTTTCCAGCAGATCGATAAAACTTTTCACTTCTTTGGATTGAGAACTTTTCACGGCGGTAATAACGGCAATTGTCAGTCCCGCCATCAAAATAACTGTCAGTGCTGAAACAATGGATATAAATTTGGTCGTTATGCTTGTTCTTTTCATGCTCAGTCTCCAAAAATACCGTATTTTATCGTTTTCAAGCATTCCGCCACAGGCGCATAATCGAGCGGCTTAGTCCATCCGACAATTTTGGCTGTTTTTGCGGCCGTTGAATTTTCAGGCATTTTTATCAGGGCGTCCGCCACCTTCTGGGCGAGTCCGGCCGGCGTATTTTTATTGGCAGCCATGGGCCATTCCGGATAAAGACGCGTGCTGTGAACAAAAGGGAAATCATCTTTAATCTGGTGGATGATCCTGAAGTCACTTAGCTTGATCTTGCCTTCTTCCTGCATCCTTTCCAGCGTATCGGAACGAACAGTACCCACATCAGCGGTTCCGTTTTGAACCGCCAGAACGACATTGTCGTGTTTTTTCCCTTCCAGGATCGCAGCAAAATCGGTTTTTGGATGGATCCCATTACTTACCAAAAGACGCCACACCATGTTCCCCCCGCCAAACGATGAATACTTTACGCACATGAATTTCTTTCCTTTAACCTGCGAAAGTTCTTTGATATCGCTGTCTTTGCGAACAAAAAGAACGCCGCCGAACTGTTTTAACGCTT
>Ga0307440_1001713_pt1 | contig 10532 bp, 9 predicted proteins | sample SalMarWE160410MG_FD_202150 | JGI IMG/M metagenome (GOLD analysis project Ga0307440, IMG submission 202150) | Salt marsh sediment microbial communities from the Plum Island Ecosystem LTER, Massachusetts, United States - WE1604-10 | ecosystem: Environmental > Aquatic > Marine > Intertidal zone >... | reverse complement strand
CGCCCTGTCCTTCGAAGTCATTTCTAGAGGTCTCCGATGAAACATACGGTCAGCCTACGGCGAAGGGCGAGCTAGGCGAGCGAGCGGGCCTCGCCCCTTCTCGTTGCCGCAGCCACGGCGTAGGTTGTCCCCATGACACGATCCTTCTCACCCTCGCTCTTCTCGTTTCTTCATGACCTCGAAGCCAACAACGATCGCGAGTGGTTCGCTGCCAACAAGCACCGCTACGAACGGTCGGTCCGTGAACCGGGCATACAGTTCATCCAGGACTTCGCACCGCACCTCACCAGGATCAGCCCACATTTCGTGGCGGATGCCCGGCCCTCCGGGGGTTCGATGTTTCGGATCTATCGAGATGTCCGCTTCTCACATGACAAGAGTCCGTACAAGACCAACGTCGGCTTCCAGTTCCGGCATGAAGCGGGCAGGGACGCACACGCCCCGGGTTTCTACCTCCACCTCGAGCCTGGAGGCGTGTTCGCGGCCGCCGGCCTCTGGCACCCTGACGCATCGACTGCGCGCTCGATCCGCGAGGCGATCGTCGACGACACCGCCCGATGGAAGAAGGTCACTTCAAAGCGATTCACCGATGTCTTCCACCTCTCCGGCGATTCCCTCAAGCGTCCTCCCGCCGGCATGGACCCGGATCATCCGCTCATCGAAGATCTGAAACGCAAAGACTTCATTGCCATGAAGACCCTCACCCAGAAGGTAGCCACGGGAGACGGTTTCGTACGGGAGTTCGCCAAGCTCTGCACCACCGCAGCTCCCCTGATGCGCTTTCTGTGTGAAGCGGTCGGATTGCCGTTCTAGGAGGCTACCCCCTGCCGGTATGGCGTACGGATAGCGACACGACCGAGCAAAACACTCGGATTTGCCGACGCGCCAGCGACATACCCGCTAAGTTTCCCAGGGTCGCCCGACCGTGGAGGGAGCCTCATGAGCGATACGCCTGACACACCCGTCGAAGTCGAGGAGCCAGCCGCTCCAATCGGCCGCCGAGACTTCATCAAGAAAGCATCGATCGCCGCGGGTGCCGCGGCGGTGGGGGGTCTCGCGCTCTCTGCCTGCTCGAACGACGATGCTTCCGCCACTACAACGATCACGGCACCGAACATCGTCAAGGATGTGATCGAGTGGACCCTGGTGACCACATGGCCGCCGACCCTGCCGATCCTGGCAGACGGCGCGGTGAACTGGGCCAGGGACGTCGAAACGATGTCGGAAGGCAGGATCAAGACCACTGTCTACGGTGCCGGCGAATTGGTACCAGCCCTCGAGTGGTTCGACGCCGTCTCCGCCGGCGATGCCCAGGTCGGAAGCGGCGCCGCCTACTACAACGCAGGCAAGACACCGGCATCGCAGTTCTTCGCCGCAGTCCCATTTGGGATGAACGCCCAGCAGATGATGGCCTGGTTCTTCGGCGGCAACGGACTAACCCTGTGGGAGGAGACCTACGACCAGTTCGGCGTCATGCCGTTCCCCGGTGGGAACACCGGCGTGCAGATGGGCGGGTGGTTCAACAAGGAGATCAACAGCGTCGACGACTTCAAAGGTCTGAAGATGCGAATCCCGGGTCTCGGTGGCGCGGTGATCGACGCCTTGGGTGCCACAGCAACCCTCGTCGCCGGCGGTGAGATCTATACCAACCTCGAACGTGGCGTCATCGATGCCACCGAGTGGGTTGGCCCCTACCACGACGAGATCATGGGCTTCAACAAAGTTGCGAAGTACTACTACTTCCCCGGCTGGCACGAGCCCGGCACGGCGCTGGAGACCACGATCAACAAGTCCGAGTGGAGCAAGCTTCCGGACGACCTGAAGCAGATCTGCGCTCTTGCGTCCTACAACCAGAACATCTGGGAACTCGCACAGTTCGATTCCCTGAATGGTGCAGCGCTGAGACGACTGATCGACGCGGGAGTCCAGCTTCGCCCGTTCCCGGACCAGGTCATGGCGACTTTGAGGACAACCGCCACGGAAGTGATCGACGGCGTCGCTGCCGGCGACCCTCAGAGCGCCAAGGTGTGGGAAGACTTCAAGAGCTTCCACGACCAGGTCGGTGGTTGGAGCACCGTGTCAGAAAAGGCGTACTACGAGCTGATCTCGCCCGAGTACAGCATCTGATAGAGCCAATCGAGAAACGAGGGGGCGGCCTCCAGGCCGCCCCCTCTTGTCGTACAACGGCTGCGCCAATGCGGCACCCGTACGGGCGGCCGGTTAAGACTGGCTACTCCTCCGCTTCCGCGGTCAGCCGCCCATCTGCCCTGGCAGCCACAGGGCGATCTGCGGAAAGAGGATCACCGTCGCCAAGCCGACGAGCTGGATCATCACGAATGGAGCGATCCCTCTGTATATCTGTGACGTCTTGATCTCTGGAGGGGCAACCCCTTTGAGATAGAAGAGTGAGAACCCGAACGGCGGCGTGAGGAACGAGGTTTGGAGGTTGATCGCGATCAGCACACCAAGCCAGACCATGTCGACACCGAGGGCCTGAAAGATCGGCGCGGCGACCGGCACATGAATGAACGTGATCTCGATGAAGTCGATAAAGAACCCTGCAATGAAGATCACTCCGAGGAACATCAGCAGAAACGGCGTGGCGCCCAGATTCGCATCTCTGATGACCTGCTGCAGATAGAGGTCGCCATGGAGAGACCTGAATGCAAGACCGAACGCCGTTGCTCCCAAGAGAATCGTGAACACCATGGCCGTCAGACCGAGCGTCTCTGTCATCGCTGCATTGAGCGTCTCCTTGTTGAGCCTGCCACGCGCCGCTGTCAGGAGTGAAGCGCCCACGGCGCCAATCGCGGCTGCCTCGGTTGGTGACGCCACCCCGAAGAAGATCGACCCGAGAACGGCCAGGATCAGAAACAGCGGCGGGACGAGCGAAGTGAACGTCTGTTTGACCGCGACCATGCCATGGAAGTGGGCCAGGTCTTCCTCCGGCATGGAAGGCGCCAGCTTCGGCCGAACGCGCCCAAGCACGTAGAGGTAGAGGACATAGAGGAAGGCCAGCAAGAACCCGGGGATCATCGCCGCAAAGAAGATCTCACCGATCGAAATGTTCAGAACAGATCCGAGCAACACCAGCACGATGCTTGGAGGAATGATCTGACCAAGCGTTCCCGCCGCGGAGATCGTGCCGGTCGCGACCTCAGGGCTGTATTTGCGCTTCAGCATCGTGGGGAGGCTGAGCATTCCCATCGTCACGACCGTTGCCCCAACGATTCCGGTCGAAGCAGCCAGCAACGCTCCGACGGCCACAACCGAAATGGCAAGGCCACCCTTGATTCGGCCAAACAGCAGCGCCATCGTCTCGAGCAGTTCCTCGGCGAGTCCGGACCGCTCCAGCATGACACCCATGAACACGAACAGCGGAACCGCCATCAGGAGGATGTTCGTCATCACGCCATAGACTCGTGAAGGGTAGAGGCCAAGAAAGTCGGAGCCGACCAGGAACATGACCGAAAGTGAGAGACCGCCGAGGCTGAATGCCACGGGGAACCCGAGGATGAGGAGCACCATGGCGGCGGCGAAGAGGATGATGCCTTCCACTCAGTGCCCCCTCATCCGATCTTCTCCGCGTATTCAGGATTGCGATCACGCACGAACTGGACAGCCTTGATCAATTCGGCGATCCCCTGAAGAAAGATCAGTAGAAATCCGAGGACGACCGCCCCCTTGATGAACCACCGATATGGCAGCCCCCCTGGATCGTTCGAGATCTCACCGTTTCGGAAGGAAGCCCTGACATAGGGAAGTGTGGCGTACATACCCAGAACAGAAAACGGCAGGAGGAAGAAGACGGTACCGATGATGTTGATCCATGCTTTCACCTTCGGTGGTCGCGAGGTGTAGAGAATGTCGACACGAACATGCCGCTCCTCCTTCAGCGCCCAGCCCGCTCCCAGAAGAAAGATCAACGAATAGACGTGCCACTCCATCTCCTGGGAAGCAACGATTGAGAAGTTGAAGGCGTAGCGGGTGACAACGTCGAATGTGACGTTCAGCACGAGGACCAAGGTCAGCCATTTGGCGACGGTGCCGAACCCGTCGTTGATTCTGTCGATAGCCGCGCTAACTCTCAGCACGAGTCTCTCCGATGAGTCTGGCAGAGCCTAGACAGTGCCGCCGCCCGATGTCGGAAGAGTCTCGAGTCCCTTCAGGCCGAAAGCCAGGACGGTGCCTGCTCGAGGAGGAACTCGCTGATCTCCCGACAGCGGTCGAACACGTCGCAGAGGTGTACGTCCGCCTTCGAGATGTCCACCAGCGAGACATCCACACTGCCCCGAATGGCCAGGCTGCGCTGTGGGGCATCCGTGACCTCTTGGAACGAGTCGATCGCCGACACTTCCAGGGGCAGCACCGTTCCCCCAACGCCGGCAAGGTCGGTGGCCAGTACCAACAGATCCGGTGGTGATGGGAGCGGTGGGAGCACCCAGTTGAAGGTGAGCGGCAGGTGGTACTCGTCCTCCGGTTCGCTCTCGTCTTCCAGCACCCGATCCTCGAATGCAAGGACCACTCTCGGATCCACCTCCAAGGCCATGTGCAAGTCAAGGGGGCCACCACATGCCGTCTCCGGGTGCAGGTCAACCTCCCACTGCTGACCCAGCGTGTACGTTTCGATGAAGTGCCTCTCGTCGTGAACGTGGAAGCCATGCTCGATCGCGTGCATCTTCTCGCTCGCGATGAAGCCGTCGAGATCGACTACTGCCATGAGAGCAAGGTTCGCACAGTCCTGTATCTACTGCAATGGGGTCGAGCTTCGCTCGCGGTCTTCAGTCTTGAGTCTTGAGTCCTCAGCCAGACGCTGCCTCAATCGTGGCAAGACCGGGGGCGATCGATTCGTCCTTCGAAGGCCGCTCACTTCCGTTTCCAGTTCGCAGGCCGGCCACCCCACCACTGTGTAACGCGCCCACGCCGCGCTCTCACCGACAACTCACAACCCACTACCGAAAGCCGGCAGACGAAGTCTGCCTACTGGACGGGTAGGCCCAGTGATCGGGCGATGATCAATCGTTGGATCTCGCTGGTGCCCTCTCCGATCTCGAGGACCTTCGCATCCCGGTAGGCACGCGACACGGGCGACTCGTCCATGTACCCGGCAGCTCCGAAGATCTGTACGGCGTCTCGCGTCGCGCCAACGGCCGCCTCACTGGCGTAGAGTTTCGCCATCGAAGCCGCCTCCCTGTACGGTCGACCGGAGTCCCTCAGCCACGCGGCCTTGTAGGTGAGAAGGCGGGCTGCCTCCACAGCAACCGCCATGTCGGCCAGCTTGAACGCGATGGCCTGGTTCGCGCCTATGGGCCGTCCGAATGCCTCCCGTCCCTTCGCGTAGTCTGTTGCCTGATCGAGGCAGCCTTGAGCGACACCAACAGACATGGCAGCGATCGCGATGCGTCCATCATTCAAGATCTCGAGGAACTGGCGGAATCCCTTGCCCTTGTCGCCCAACAGGTTCGAGGCGGGCACTCTGCAGTCGTCGAACGAGAGACCATGGGTGTCGGAGGCCCTCCAACCCATCTTCTCGTAGGCCGGCTCCACCGTGAAGCCTGGGGTCCCAGACGGCACGATGATGGAGCTGATCTCGTCGGGCCCCGTGAGCACCGTCACGATCACCATCGACGTGATAGGCGTTCCCGAATTGGTGATGAACGCCTTCGACCCGTTGATCACCCACTCGTCTCCATCCAATTCGGCCCTGGTGCGGGTTCCGCCGGCATCGGAACCGGCGTCGGGTTCCGTGAGGCCGAATCCGGCGAGTGCCTCTCCACTCACGAGGTCGGGCAGCCACCGACGTTTCTGCTCGTCGGTGCCGAACGTGAACACCGGATTGGCGCCCAGGCCAACGCCGGCTTCGAGCGTGATGGCGACCGACTGATCAACCCGCGCGAGTTCCTCTATGGCGATGCAGAGCGACAAGAAGTCGGCGCCGGCCCCCCCGTACTCCTCGGGGAAGATCAACCCGAACAGGCCGAGCTTCCCCATTTCGCGAACGATGTCGGTCGGGAACGTGTGGGTGTGGTCCCACTCTTCGGCGTGTGGCGCGACTTCGCGTTCGGCGAACTCGCGGATGACTTTGCGGAACGCTCGATGTTCCTCGGAAAGCTCGAACTCCATGGCTCCTCCTCAGGAGCACTCTACGACACCGACCACTGGTCAAGTCGGGTCGGGATCTTCCTGTTCGATAGGGCGTTCGTGTGCTACCCACGCGCGGGCCCCGGCGAAGACGCCGATGGCCGCCGGGATCCAATACGCGATCACCCGATAGACAAGCACCGGACCCAGGCTCACCGAAGGTGACACACCGAACAGCACGAGCACCCCGACTAGGCCTGCCTCCACTACGCCGAGGCCACCGGGGGATCCGGGCAACCCGCCGACGAGATGGGCCACGCCGAACGTGACGATTCCCCTCACGGGCGTCAACGTGATGCCGAGCGCGTAGAAAGCCAGCGCCATCGATCCGACCTCCGTGGAAAGCCGGACCACCAACAATCCGAGTTCCGGAAACGTGACGCGGCGATCAACCGCGGTCGGGCCGATCAGTTCACGAAGTCGGTCGGGAAGCCGTCTCGTCAACGATCCCAGCCAACGGGGTCCACCCAGCAGCAGTGCCCCGACCCCGACACCGGCTGCGCCGATCATCACCACTCCGGCCTGAAGAACGACCCCGGAACCATGGGCATGGAGCACGAGAATCCCGCTTCCGGTGACCACGAGGAGCCCCCCGTAGTAGAGGACCGTCGTGCGTAGCGCTGCACCGGCGGTTCCGGTGACACGATCCCGGACCGTCCAGGCCATGGCTGCCGGTGTGAACGCCCCGCCGGCAGGGATGAGGCGAGCAACACCACCTGCGACCAGAGCGGCCCGTACCGCGTCGACGAGACGGAGACGAAGACCGCCGGTCACCACCGCCTCTTCGAACATGGCACCGAACGCAAGCTTCGCCACCATCTCCGACAGGAACGCGACCGCAAGCAGCCCGAGCGACTGGATATCGACGGGTGGAAGCTTGGCTCGCTCACCGAGGAACCGGCCCACCGCCATGTAGATGACGAGGCCGAGCAAAAGGAAGACCAGCACGCCACGGCCGCCAAGAAGATTCCGCATGAAGCGCGATGATCGCGAGGCATCGTCGTTCACGCGGATCCTCCCACGAGACGGTCAGACTGCTCGTCGCATCTCTCGGCGGAGTAGGCGACGCTGAGTCCCCGACATTCCTCCCCACACCCCTGCGTCCATACGCATGGTGAGTGCGTAGGCAAGGCACTTGTCTCGAACCACACAGCCTGCACAGATCGCCCTCGCTCGTCGGTCCGGCATACCTTCTGTCGGAAAGAATATGTTGGGATCCATGCCGATGCAGGCTGCCTCATGCCGCCAGTCGCCGGCGAGATCGAAAACCGGATCCATAGGTGACCCCCGATCCTCAACTCGAATGATACCCGGACGGTTCTCTATGTAGCCTCGGGATATGCGTATCCCTGATTACATGGGCGGAGGGCTCGTGAATCTGGCGGCCGAACTGGAACAACGATTGACGGGTCGGTCACCGTCGCCGGCACTCCACGCCCACCTCGCAGCCCACATTCCCGACGCCGACAGCTATGTGCTCGTCTTGATCGACGGACTGGGAAACCACCAGCTCGACCATCCAGAGGCCCTCCCGCTCCGAGATTCGTGTGTCGCGGCACTCGACGCATCGTTCTCGACACAGACGACCGTGAACACCTCGACCCTCGCGACCGGACTCCCCCCATCACAACACGGGCTGATTTCCTACCAGCTTCGACTCGGCACGCAGGTGCTCAACACGATCTACTGGTTCACCGAAGATGGAACGACGTCACTCGAAGATCCGGGCCTCTTCCTTCCGTCACCCAACCTCGCGGAACGCCTGACTGCGGCCGGATGTCGGGTCGTCGCAGCCGAACCCGGCGCGTTCGTGGGAAGCCCGCTCGATCGGATGTTGTTTCGAGGCGCGACGGTCCAAGGCACCGACAGCGACACAAACGGGATCGAACTCGCCCTGAACGCCTCTCGTACACCCGGGACGCTGGTCCTCCTCTACCTGCCACACATCGACGCGGCCGCCCACGCGCAGGGTCAGGAATCGGCTCTCTACACAGACGCGATGCGACAAGTCACCGACACGTGGGAACGGCTGGTCGATCGCCTCCCCACTGGAGTCGCGGTCGTCGGCACCGCCGACCATGGTCATGTCGACATCGCCGCGAGTAACCGAGTCGCGCTTCCCCGCACCGAGACGCTCATTCTCTCTGGTGACAACCGGGTCGTCTATGTGAGCGGATCGCCGGCCGAGGCGGTCTCCTTCGCCGAATCGCTCCCGGCCACATGGGTGCCAACGGAGGATGCGGAGGGTCTGTGGGGACCAGGGCCCTTCCATGCAGAGTTTGCGGCGCGTCTTCCCGATGGATTGCTCTTCGCCGACGATGGGTACGCGTTGGTGCCTGCTGGAACGGTCGACGAGATGGTCGGTCACCACGGTGGTGTGACCGAAGCCGAGCTTCGAGTGCCGATTCTGGTTTCCGAATCCGTCACCTAACCTCCTACACATGGCACACGAGCATCTCAAAGAAGCAGTCGACTCTCATTTCGAAACCATCCGTAGTGAACTCGAGCACCTTGCGGCGATCCCGTCGGTGAGCGCTGCCGGGTTCGACCCGGAGGGCGTTCACGATTCGGCCGAGTACGTCGCGAACCTCCTGACCAAGGTAGGTTTCCCGGATGTGCGCATCCTGGAGCTTCGCGGCGCCCATCCAGCGGTGTACGCCAACTACCCGGCGCCCGAAGGCGCACCGACGGTCCTCCTCTACGCACATCACGACGTGCAGCCGGCGGGTGAAGGGTGGAGTTCGCCTCCTTTCGAGCCGATAGAACGCAGCGGTCGTGTCTACGCTCGAGGCATCGCGGACGACAAGTCAGGCGTGCTGATGCATGTCGGGGCGATGCTCGCCCACGGAGGCACGCCTCCCGTGGGAGTGAAGGTCGTCGTCGAGGGCGAAGAAGAGATCGGATCATTGCACCTCAATGACTTCCTAGACGCACACAAGGATCTGTTCACAGCGGACGTGATCGTCATTGGCGACTCCGGCAACTGGAAGGTGGGTGTTCCTGCCCTCACGACCTCCTTGAGGGGTCTCGTGGACTGCATCATCGAGGTGAGAACGGCCGACCGAGCGCTTCACAGCGGCGAGTTCGGTGGGCCCATGCCCGATGCGCTGACGGTCCTCAGTCGAGTGCTCGCGACGCTGCACAACGACGACGGCACGGTGGCGATCCCAGGGCTCGTGTCATCGGACGAGGCCGACCCCCTCGATCTCACCGAGACTGAGTTCCGGGCACAGACCGGCGCGGTCGATTCCCTCACACTGATCGCTCAGGGAAGCCTGACGTCCCGGCTCTGGACGATGCCCGCCGTATCCGTGCTTGCGATCGACGCACCCTCTGTCGATCAGGCGATCAACGCGCTCGTTCCCACCGCACGCGCGAAGGTGAGTCTCAGGCTGGCGCCAGGGCAGGATCCTGCTGCCGCCATGGACGCCCTCGTCGACCATCTGGAGGCACACGTGCCCTGGGGAGCCGAAGTGACACTCACCCGGGGCACGTCCGGACAGGCGTTCGCTCTCGTCACCGATGGACCCCTCTTCGACACCTTCCGCTCCGCGATGCGCGAGGCATGGGGAACCGAGCCGGTCAACATGGGTGTGGGCGGATCGATCCCGTTCGTCGCGGCGTTCTCGAAGGCCTACCCGGATGCGACGATCGTGCTGACAGGCGTGCAGGAACCGGAGAGCCGCATCCACGCGGCCGACGAGAGCCTCGATCTTGAAGAGCTGCGGAAAGCAGTGCTGGCCGAGGCGATCGTGCTGGAAGAGCTTGCGTAGCCCAACGGCTACGCGGTCATCAGTCGTCAGTCTTGAGTAGGAACGCGACCAAAGCCGCAACAATACCGCGGGGCGGAAATCCTACCGAACACTGACAACCGAAAACCGCGCTGTGTCCCAAGCCACAGCGCTACTGCGCGCCCGGGAATCCCCTGCGCCGCCACACTTCGTACACGACGATCGACACGGCGTTGGCGAGATTCAGGCTCCGTCTGTCAGGCAGCATCGGAATCCTGAGCACCTCGTCTGCGGAGTCGAGCACCTCGTCGGGGAGGCCGACCGACTCGGGTCCGAACAGCAACGCGTCCTTGTCTCCGTACGGCACGTCCGTATAGCGAACCGCACCGGCACCCGAAAACGCCAGCACTCGCTCTGGCTGCAGCTCGGTGAGGCAGGTGTCGAGATCCGGGTAGACGGCAACGTCGGCCCAGTCCCGGTAATCGAGACCCGCTCTCCGCAGGCGAGACTCGTCGAGGCTGAACCCGAGCGGTTCGATCAAATGCAGCCGGATTCCCGTCACGGCACTGACACGCATGAGGTTGCCCGTGTTCTGGGGAATCTCGGGCCGGAACAGGACGACGTCGATCATCAGAACAGCGTCGGCCGGTCCGACTCCAG
>Ga0307440_1001711_pt1 | contig 10533 bp, 10 predicted proteins | sample SalMarWE160410MG_FD_202150 | JGI IMG/M metagenome (GOLD analysis project Ga0307440, IMG submission 202150) | Salt marsh sediment microbial communities from the Plum Island Ecosystem LTER, Massachusetts, United States - WE1604-10 | ecosystem: Environmental > Aquatic > Marine > Intertidal zone >... | reverse complement strand
GCATTGCGTCCGGTGCGGATGATGGCGAATCCGGACTCACCGGGGTGGCGCGCGGCGGCTTTGGCGACGTACTTACCGATTGCGGTGCTCTGATAGTCCTTTAAGGCCGCCGATTGGGTGCGCGGGTGGTCCTTGGGCACGCTGGCGCAGCCGCCAAGAAGGAGGCCGGCGAGAGTCAGACACAGACCGACCGTGCGCAGGCGCGCGTGCCGGCCGGTCGGGTTGTGAGGCGCGGTGTTGGTGCCCTGCACAACGTGTGGCGCGTTCATGGGATTGGACCTTTGGGGATGGCGGTGCGGCCGCTTGGCGGGGTTTGACGGCAGCCTCCGATCGCGGGGGGAGCAGGCCGCGGCGCAAGGCGACCGCGGTCTCCTCTCCTGCGCTTAGGACGCGCCCGTCAAGCGCGCGCTCAGCGCGGCTCCACGGCGACGGCCAGGGCCTCGGTGTAGGTCACCTTGACGGTGTCGCCGTCCTTGATCTCTTTCAGGTAGTGCTCAAGCTCCGGGCGGTCCATCGAGACCTCGCGCCAGCGGCCATCGGCGTCGCGGAAGGAGATGGCCTTCTTGTAGGGATCGACCGACAGGACCTTGACCGTCTTGGTGAGCTGGCGACCCACGGCGCCGGCGGGTGTCATGCCGGGCTCGGCGCTGGCCTGTCGGGTTGTTGTCGTGGGGGCGGCTACCTCCGTACCGGGCAGGGCGACGTTGACCGCCATCGATTGGTAGTACTTGACGAGGACCTGATCGCCCTTCTTGACCTGGTCCAGGTTCTTTACCTGGCTGCCCGCGTAGACGGTGAAGGCCCGGCCAGCGGGGCCAACGAGCGTGACCAGGCGGTTTGCCCGGTCAATGTCCTCGACGGTGAGCGTCTTCTCCACCAGCCGCGCCCCGCTCAGGGCCTCGGGCGGTGCCTCCATCTGTGCTTTCGGGCGGAGGCTCGAGTACTCCCCGCTCGCCTCGCCGGCGGCGAGCACCGGCAGCGCAACGGCGCATCCCAAACAGACGATCAATGGCTTGAACCCTTTCTTCATTGGATCTCTCCTCAATGAGCCTGTGGGTGTCTGGACGGACCAGACGGGTTTGCGGCGGAAACTACGTCGAACCCGCCGCGGCGCCGCCGCAGGGCCGCGCAGGATTGGGCGGTTGCCGTTCATTGGGGGCAGTGGCCGCTGGACGAAGAGCGAGGTCCCGACGAATCCCTCGCCGGCCGCGAGCGCTGTCCCCCTTTCCCCGGGCCAAGGCAAACCGCGGCCCGATTCCGATTAGCACGCGTTGCCCGCAGTCCGGCTGGCGGGCTCGCGCCGACACCCTCCGCCCACTGCGCCAGGGTCTCGTCGATCAGGAACTCGAGCATCCCGATCAACCGCGCCTCCTGGGCCGTCCTCGGGGGCGTCAGCGCGCGGATGCGCCGACGGTAGTCCACGATCTGCGCGAGGGGAGAGGATTGCAGGGCCATCAGAACTGAAACCTGGCCGCCAGCAAGGGACCGCTGAAGCTGATGTGGTCGACTGCGCTGTCCGCGCTGCGCGCGGTCTCGCCATTGATCGCCGCCCCCCACGGGTAAATGGTGGCGGCATACCGCCAGTCGTCACTCCCGGCAGGCTCGCCGGCCGAGACCGCTGTGGGACCAGCAATCAGGGCGCCGGCACAGAGCAGCATCGGCAGACTCCAATTCGATAGGTATCGATACAATCGATACATCGTCTCTTCGCTCCGCTCGATTCGTTCTCTCGTTATTCCGAAGGCATGATCAGGCCGGGGCGGCTCGGTCTCCGATCGGCCTGGCGGTCTTGAGCACGAGCGTGTAGGACATGAGGTAAGCGATACCGGCCGCGAACAACGCGACCAAAACGACGACCCAGGTCGAGGGCACGGTGGTATAGGTCGGCAGCAGCACCCGCAATAGCAACGCGATCGCGAGCACCAGAAGAAAGCCGTAGACCGAGCGCGTCAGGCCGACCTTGAGGGTGCGCCCCACCCAGGGCACGTCTGGGTCGAGCGGTGGGTCCACGTCGCCGGCGGTGCGGCTTCTCACCGTCGCCCAGACGGTCATGAAGGTCACCAGGAGGCTGATCAGCACGGCCCGCGGGATCAGCGCGCCGATCAGGGACTGCTTCCAGTGCTCGGCCACCAGCGCGAAGATTGGAACCTCGGGCAGCCCGGATAGGGACAAATAGACCACCAGCGCGTTGACCAGCCCGGCAACGACCGCCCCGGTAGTCGCGCGTTTGGACGCGAACTGGTTCAGTGAAACCTTCGTCTCTGTCATCGCCGCCTCCGGGACGCAATCCCTTTGTCATTCGAGTGACTTCGTGCGCCGCCCGGGGCGTGGCGCTGTCGCCCCGCCTCGATCCGGCGAGTCCAGTCCAGCTAACGGCCGTGGCGTCAGCACCACCTCGGAGAATCTAAGTCGCTGCCGCCATGACCGTTTCCCTCACCCCGGCCCTCTCCCGGGGGGCGAGGGGGATTTGGAGCGCGCTGCGCGCGACTTTCACGGTGGTCGGATTACTCGGGGTCGTTCTTCCTCGCCCCGCCGACGACGGCGCCGGCGGCCGCCGCTTTGCCTGCGTCCATCCCGGTGGCGGCGCCGACCGCGGCACCTCTGGCCGCACCTTTCGCGGCGCTCGGGTCATCGGATTTGGTCCCACCCACGACAGCACCCGCGGCTGCCCCTTTTGCTGCCCCCTCTCCGGTGACGGCACCCACCGCCGCACCGGCCGCTGCACCTCTAGCGGCGTTCCCCTCCCCGGCGCTCGCCGTGCTTGCTGTCATTGCAGCGCACGGCAAAATGACGCTGAGGCCTAATACGTGAATCGCTCTACCAAACGTCATGGCTAACCTCCGTCAGTGGGCTGTAGCAAACAAGGAAGCCGCCCGCACAACGGGCGGCCCGGGTGAGCGCGTGCGATGCGGTGAGCTCGTGAACCAACGGGCAGGTCGATAGTGTCTCTTCCAAGCTGCGCCGGCGCTCATCGAGTCTGGACCCATTTCCGTGTCGTACCGTCTGTCTAGTTGAGAAACTGCATGTTGAAGCCGACGAAGATCTGCCAATCAGGCTGGCCAGGTCCACGGTAGGCCACCGAGACCTGAGGCTCGATGAAGATGTTGAAGACGGTCTTTCCTTTCGGGATGACCTTGCCGATGCCAAGCCCGAGCGGGATGCTGTAAGCGTTGTTCTCGAAGTTGTAGACCCAGATCGGTGCCGAGCGCAGGTAGAGTCCATTGCCGAGCTGGTAGAACAGGAAGGGCTGGAAGGCCCCGAGATTGACGTTCGCGCGGTTGTCGCTCCCGGCGAAGCTCGCCTGCCAAGTGAGCAGGTAGCCGTACTGGAATTTCGACGAGCGCGCGTTGAAGAGCACGTTGGCGAAACCGGCAGACCATTTCTCCGACCCGAGCCGCTCGTCGGGGGCCGTCGGCGCGGTGATCTGGGGTCCAAAACCAAAGCTCAGGGCCGGGTCCCCGGTGTCGATCAGATAGGCGGCGAAGACGTTCAGGTCGCCGATACCGGTGGCATCACCGCCTCCCTTGGCCACCGGCAGGGTGCTGATCGGCAGCGAGGCGCGCATCAGCCAGTTGCCACCGAGGGTGAAAGGTTGGGCGTAGCGTAGCCAGAACTGGTTGCCGTCCTTGTCGCTCTCGGTGAGGCGACCGATGTAGTAGTTCTGCAGGTTGAAGGCCGTCATATTGGCCAACGGGTTGTTGGCCTGGGCAGCGGCATTGTCCCCCTCCTGCGCCCCAACCGCAGACGCAGTCAGGACCGTCGAGATCAACATGACGTGGATAAGCCGTGGCATGGTGCTTGCCCTAGAACTCATTGAATCAGCCCCTGTGTTTGGGAATCGAGTCGTGCCACCTCGTGGGCTCCGGGGCGGTCCCTGGGGCCCTGCCGACGCCCGCCGTCATACATCGCGTAGACCCAGAAACGGTCGCCGAAGTCTGGCACCTGGGCCACGACCGGCTCCTCGTCGAGCGAGAAGAAGCCGAGTCCGTAGACCACATCCTGGTTCGGACAGGTGACGAAGGTCTGACCCGGGTCGATGTAGTCGCTGAGCATGCCGACCTGCCCGCGGGGGGCTACCGGCAGCACGCCGTTCAAGCGCCCCGACTCCGGGGCCTGGGTGATGGCGGCGCGGCGGTTGAGCATGTTGACCATGGGCCAGCCCCAGACGTAGGCGAAGCGCGCGATGGTCTTGGCATATTCCGGGTGCATCAGCACCTGGCTCGAGGGCGCGGTGACCTCGGCGGCGGTCGTCGCTCTCGGGATCTCCAGTGCCATAGAGTCGCCCGCCGCGAGGCAGGCGGACAGGGCCAGTGGGAGCGCAGTGCCGCGGCGCCAATCAGGTTGCTTCGGTATGAGCGACATCGGTCGATCGCTCCTCTTCGGTTCGGTGGTGAAAGGGGCATCGGATGACCGATCGTCCGGTCTGCTGATGCCCAGCCGATTGCTTGCTACTCAGTCGCGTTGCGGATGAATTCGCGCTGCCCCGCCAAGGCAGGCGACAGTAAGACATCGACGATTCGGCTCGATGCGCATCGGTCGGAGAAGCGCCATCCCTGGCGCCGGGGGGGATCAGCCGCCCGGGGGCGACAGCTTCTGCATCACCTTGTCCAGGCTGAAGCTCGCTGCCTTCTGGCGCGGTGGGAATTCCTTGAAGGTCTCCAAGAACTTCGCCACGTAGGCCTGGGCCGGCACCAGCAGATAGGCGCGGTCCAGCATCCACTCGTAGTAGCTGTTGGAGGTGATGGTGGCGCGCTCGTACGGGTCCCGGCGCAGGTTGAAGACGAAAGGCGTGCGCATGGGCACGAATGGCTGCTGCCAGACGCGGAAAGTCCCGGCCACCGGCTGCTCCATGAACAGGATCTTCCAGTCCCCATAGCGCAGGGCCGTGAGATCTCCGTCATCGGAGAAGTAGAAGATCTCCTTGCGCGGACTCTTATCGGTCTCACCGGTGAGCAAGGGCAGGATGTTGTAGCCGTCCAGATGCACCTTGTAGTCACGATTCATGGCGTCATTGTGGACGCCCGCCTTCAGCTCCCCAGTCACGTTCGGATCACCCGCAGCGGCGACCAGCGTCGGGAACCAGTCCATGTGCTGGACGATCTCGTTGCTCCATTGCCCCGCCTTGATGTGGCCAGGCCAGCGCACCATGGCGGGCACCCGCCAGCCGCCCTCCCAGTTGGTATTCTTCTCCCCCCGGAAGGGGTTCCAGCCGGCATCCGGCCAGGTGTTCATGTGCGGGCCGTTGTCGGTGGAGTAGAAGACGATGGTGTTGTCGGCGATGCCGAGGTCATCCAGCGCCTTCAGGAACTTGCCGATGTGCATGTCGTGCTCGACCATGCCGTCGGCGTACTCGTCCTGCCCTGAGATGCCGCGATGCTCGGGCTTCACATGGGTGCGAAAGTGCATGCGCGTGCCGTTCCACCACACGAACCAGGGCTTGCCGGCCTTTTGCTGCTCCTTGATGAATGCGATCGCGCGATCGGAGGTCTCGTCGTCGACGGTCTCCATGCGCTTTCTGGTGAGCGGCCCCGTGTCCTCGATCTTCTGAGTGCCGTCGGGCATGGCCCAGGAGTGGATGACGCCGCGGGGGCCGAACTGCTCGCGGAAGGTCTTGCCGTTGGGCAGCTTCAGCTCGCCCGGATAGTCCATGTTCTCGGGCTCCTCCTCGGCGTTGAGGTGGTAGAGGTTGCCGAAGAACTCATCGAAGCCGTGGTTGGTGGGCAGGTACTCGTCGCGGTCACCGAGGTGGTTCTTGCCAAATTGGCCGGTCGCGTAGCCCATGTTCTTGAGCATGGCGGCAATTGTCGGGTCCTTCTCACTGATCCCTTCCTTGGCACCGGGCAGGCCAACTTTAGAGAGGCCGGTGCGGAAGACGCTCTGCCCTGTGATGAAGGAGGACCGCCCCGCCGTGCAGGACTGCTCGGCGTAGTAGTCGGTGAAGGTCATACCCTCATTGGCGATGCGGTCGATGTTGGGGGTCTTATAGCCCACCAACCCGTGCGTATAGGTGCTGATGTTGGACTGGCCGATGTCGTCGCCCCACACCACCAGGATGTTGGGCTTGTCGGCGGCGGAGACGGCTGTCGAGAACCCGACCGCGGCTAATGCCAGTAGGACCGCCCCGGCGCCCAGGCGGGCGGAAATCCCCCCGCTAATCCACCTTCTGCGTTTCATCTCTGCTCCTCAGTTCTTTCGTTCATTGTCGGCCGAGAGACCGGCCGAGTTCCCACGCATTCCGTCCTTTCAGTGGATGGAAATCACCTCTCAACGCGGGTGCCCTCGAGGTGCTTCTGAAGTGTCCGGCTCCACGGGCACGGGTGGCGTAAGGACAAAGAAATTAACTCGGCGAGGGAGATTCCTCTATCCGGAAAGCGTCACGTCATCTCATTCTTTTCATTATTAGGGATGCTGATCGAAACGACCCTGGCTGTCGCCAGCTTGCCGTTGCGGCGGGGCGCAGATCGCCAGTCGCGGTGCCTGCGCGGCATGGAATCGGGTCGAAGTTCTGATGGTTGGCTGCGGCCTGGCCGAGCTCACCCGGTCAGGGAAAGGGGTCGTTATCTGCACGAGCGAGCGTGTCTAGGTGGCCGCCTTGCCCAGACGCTGAGGATTGATGGGTGCTGGTTCGAGCGCGGCCTTCATCCTGGTGCTTCGCAGGTCGGCTCCCGCACTGGCGACCGCACGCGGTTTTACCTATGCTTACATTACGGTTCTGTTATCCGGAAAACGACAAAACGCTCGGGAACCGGACCGAGGATCACAAGGATGGAGCACCAAAGCCTGCTCCTGGAACATTGCGACCCCGACCAGCTCCTGGAGGTGATCGACGGGACCAATGTCGTGCACCGGGTGCTGCCGGGAGGAGAGTTGCGCGCCAAGGTCGAAAAGCTGCACCTCGATGCGAGCGTCCTGCAGCGGGGCCTGTACGGCATGGGGGTCCTTGCGGACGGAGCCATGCCCGGCAGGTTGGTCAGCGTCGGTTTGATCACTGGAACGCGGGCGGACGTCGTCATCAACGGCTTTATCTGTCCGCTGCTGAGCATTCAGCTCTACAGCGAGGGCTCCGACATCAACTATCGTGCCAAGCCGGGAAGCAGCTGGTTTGTCTATTGTGTCGAGCGCGAGCGAATCCAGCAGGCCGCCCTCCGGCTCTACGGCCGGCCCCTTCCGATCCCGCACAGTCACGCTGTCAGTCTCCCGAGCGGAGAAACCGACGGTCGGCGCGTCGCCGCCACCGTCGAGGCGTTGTTCGCCCTCGGGTCCTACCCCGAGCCCGCGCCCTCGATTGAGGCCCTGGCGCGGCAGCTCGAGGAGCAGCTCATCTACGAGCTGGCGTGCGCCCTCAACAACCGTCGGTACGGGGAACGCCCCCGGGAGGCCAGGCGCGTTGCCCAGCGCCGAGACTTGATGCGGCGTGCGGAGGATTACCTGCGGGCCAATCTGTCCGAGCCGTTCAGCCTGAACGACTTCGCGAGAGCGGCGGGCATCAACCACCGCATGCTTCAGCGTCAATTTCACAGTATCTATGGAGTCACGCCCCAAGTCTGGTTCCGCTGCATGAAGCTGAATGCGCTTCGTCGAGAGCTGCAGCAGACGAACGGAGCGGGCGAGCGCATCAGTGACATCGCCATGCGTTGGGGCTTCCTGCATTTTGGGCGCTTCGCCGAGGACTACCGGCGGCTGTTCGGCGAATGCCCGCGAGACACCCTGCGCAGCTGACGAAATCCCGCCGACAGTATTCTGCGGTCGGATTGTCGACCGTCCTGCAAGTTGGGCTCGACCCCAGCCATTAGGGGTGCCTCGACGACCCGCCCATCGAGATGACGCCCGCCCACTCCTGGGCGAGCGGGTGCAGGCCTTTCATCCGGTGGGGGTCGGGCTGATCGCCACTCGGCTCTGCCCATAACCCCTCGTCCCTGTCCGTCCTCCGCCAGCGTGACCTTGGTCTGAGGCGGATCTCGACGGCGACCACGGCCGGGCGTACCTTAGGTCCGCTTGCAGCGGAGGCCGTTCTGATGCCTGCGGGGGATGGCGCAAGCTTGGGCTGTGTTCGGTCTCGGGGGAGCGAAGATGTTTAGGGGCGACAGTCTCATGAGGTCGTGGGTGCGCGGGGTAACACAGGGGCTCCGTGTTGGACTTGCGGTCTTGGCAGCGTCCACCGCGATGTACGACCTCACGGCCACTGCCAACGCCGGGACGCAGTCCGCTCAAGCGGGCACCTCCGAGTCCGCCGATGTGATCGTGGACGGCAATGTGATCGTCCGTGTGCGCGGGGTGGCGGCCTTTCCTGCGAATACCCGTGCGGAGCAGATCGCGCAACGCATCATCGCCGCCGCAGAGGACGACCGCATCGCCGCCGGGGACATCACCCTGGTGGAAAAAGAGGACCGCACCGAGATCGACGCCGGTGGCAAGCGGCTTTTCGACATCTTGGATGCCGATGCCGAGCTGGCGGGAGTGTCGCGCCAACTCCTCGCCGAGGCGACCCAGCTGCGTCTCCGACAGGTGCTCACCAACTACCGCCTCGATCGCAGCCCGCGCGTGCTTCTGATCAATAGCGGCTACGCGCTGGGGACAACCCTTCTCGCTATCGCCCTCATCTTCGGCATCCGCCGCAGTTTCCGGGCCCTCGACGGTGTCGTCGTCCGGCGCATACGCGAGCGCCTCGAGGCATTAGAGCAGCAGTCTGCCCGCTTCGTCAGGGCACAGCACGTGGCAAAGTTCCTGCGCGGGCTGCTGAAGCTTGCCTATGGTGCGCTGGTCGCCGCCACCCTGTACTTCTACCTCAACTTCGTCCTCGGCCTCTATCCCTGGACGCGACCCTTTGCGGCCTGGTTGTTCGAGCTGGTTCTGGACCCCCTGCGCACCATGGGCAACTCGGTGCTTGCCACCATCCCGGACCTGATGTTTCTGGCGATCCTGTACTTCGTCACCCGTTACGTCCTGCGCATGATCCGCGCCTTCTTCGAGGGCGTCGACAGTGGCGCCGTGAAGCTGGCCTCCTTTGCGCAGGAGTGGGCGTGGCCCACGTACCGTATCCTGCGGCTTCTGGTGATCGTCTTTGCCCTTGTTGTCGCCTATCCCTATATCCCGGGATCTCAGTCCGACGCCTTCAAGGGGATCTCGCTGTTTATCGGTCTGATCATCTCCCTCGGGTCCTCGTCGATCATCGCCAACATCATCGCGGGGTACAGCCTGGCCTACCGCCGCCCCTTCCGGGTCGGGGACCGGGTCCGGATCAACGAAACGGTCGGAGACGTCCTGGAGATGCGAGCGCTGGTGACCCGGCTGCGCTCGCTAAAGAACGAGGAGGTCGTCATCCCGAGCACCGCCATCCTGAGCGGCGAGGTGACCAACTACAGCACCCTGGCGGCAGAGGAGGGACTGATTCTGCACACCACCGTGGGAATCGGCTACGAGACCCCCTGGCGCCAGGTGGAGGCGATGCTCAAGCTCGCCGCCAACCGGACGACCGGACTCCTGAAGAAGCCGGCGCCCTTCGTGCTGCAGAAGAGGTTGGGGGACTTCGCAGTGACTTACGAGATCAATGCCTACTGCGAGAACCCAAAGGGTATGTTGCAGCTATATACCGCGCTGCATCAGAACATCCTGGACGTCTTCAACGAATACGGCGTGGCGATCATGACGCCCGCCTACGTAGGCGACCCGCCAGCGCTCAAGGTCGTACCGAAGGAGCAGTGGTACGCGGCCCCCGCCGCCGCTCCCGGTGGAGAGCCACAACCCGGATAACGCGTCCCCGGCTGGGCATCTAGACGCGCGCCAAAGGCGGCGACATCAGCAGGCAGAACAATGGCCTCTACGTGTGCGACGACGGATCGGTCGACCTCTGCTTCGGCCCGACGCAGCGGCAGGAATGGAGCCGATGACCGCCGTCCGAACCACCCGAGACGGCTGAGGGCCGGCTAGCCGGCGAGAAGCGGCAGCGGCGGTGGAGGAATCCGGCCGAGTTGGTGCAGATTATTCTGAGACATTCCGGTGGAACAGACAGAGCGTTGACACCAGCCCTGATTGGTTCCACATGGCGGCGATGGCCTGGAACAGGCAGACTTGTGTGGGAGCGGCAGACCCCATGTGCCGGATCTGTATCGACAGGCTGCTCGGTTGAGTGCCAGCGACGAGCGACCTTGCTGACCTTCGCCAGCGCCCAGTTAACCGGGTGACAGCAAACTCCGCTTCGCCAACGCGATACCCTGCTGCGCGGCTGGTAGCGAAGAACGGAATCGATCAGTGCTTGCCTCGCCTCAGGGTCGCCTGGGCTCGGGGTTCGGACGGAAATCCGGACGTTCCAAGGAACGCCCGGGGCGGAACGCCGGCTGATCCCCGGGGTGGTGGATCCGTCCTGCTTGGTGAGATCGGTGCATCTCCCTCGGATGGTGGTGGTGCGATTCGGGTGCATGCACCGGCGGGCGCCCTCCCCGACCTGAGGGTCCAACCCGGTAGCCAGGTCGGTCGGGTCGGTAACCGGGTCGCACCGGCGGGTGACTCGGCGGTATCCCGTAAAGGTAGAGGGGG
>Ga0307440_1001710_pt1 | contig 10536 bp, 8 predicted proteins | sample SalMarWE160410MG_FD_202150 | JGI IMG/M metagenome (GOLD analysis project Ga0307440, IMG submission 202150) | Salt marsh sediment microbial communities from the Plum Island Ecosystem LTER, Massachusetts, United States - WE1604-10 | ecosystem: Environmental > Aquatic > Marine > Intertidal zone >... | reverse complement strand
GCAGGAGGCACAGCCGACAGCCGATGCAGATTCCGGTCGCGGCGAGCCGCGTCTGAAGGACCGCCATCATGTCCCACGCGTGGCAGCCGTGGTTGTCGTATCAACCACCGCAGGATCACGGTTGGGGCCGGCGTCCACGCGGCGGCTCAGGTGTAGTAGTCGAAGTCGGCTTCCGACCGCGTCCAGCGTCGGACCACGAAGATGTTCGCCTGGTCGCCGTCCGGGTGCAGCTCCACGTAGTTGCGGCGGCCGTGCCACAGGAACCGGACATCGCTCAGCAGATCGTGAACCTGGTACGGGCGGACAGGATCCAGATCCAGCTCGTCCAGCGGCAGATCGACGAAACCTGCCTGCACGTGATGCGGATCGAGGTTCACGACCACGAGCACCTGGTTCGACCCGTCCGGGCCCGCCTTGCTGTACGCGATGAGCTCCGAGTTGCTGACCTCGTGGAAGCGGAGGTCGTGGTTCGTCCGGAACGCCGGGTTCTCGCGCCGGATCCGGTTGAGCCGGCCAAGCAGCCCTGAGAGGTTCCCCTCCGCGTCGAGATCCCAGCGCTTGACCTCGTACTTCTCGGAGTCGAGGTACTCCTCCTTGCCCGGGCCCAGCGGCTCGGCGACACACTGCTCGAACGCGGGCCCGTACAGCCCGTAGCTCGGACCCAGCGTTGCGGCGAGCACCGCCCGCGTCGCGAACCCGGCCCGGCCGCCGAACTGCAGGTACTCGGGCAGGATGTCCGGCGTGTTGGGCCACAGGTTGGGACCGAAGAACTCGCGGACCTCGGTCGTCGTCAGCTCGGTCAGGTACTCGGTCAGCTCCTCCTTCGTGTTGCGCCACGGGAAATAGTTGTACGACTGGGTGAACCCGAGCTTGGCCAGGCGGTACATGACCGCGGGTCGCGTGAACGCCTCGGCCAGGAAGATCGCGTCCGGGTACTCGGCCTTGATCTCGCCGATCAGCCACGCCCAGAAGTCGAACGGCTTGGTGTGCGGGTTGTCGACCCGGAAGATCCGGATCCCCTCCTCCGCCCAATACCGGACCACGCTCAGCAGCTCCACCCACAGCGCCTGCCAGGCATCGGTCTCGAAGTCGAACGGGTAGATGTCCTGGTACTTCTTCGGCGGGTTCTCCGCGTACTGGATGGTGCCGTCGGGGCGCATCCGGAACCACTCCGGATGCTCGGTCGCGTACGGGTGGTCGGGAGCGCACTGGAACGCGATGTCGAGCGCGAGCTCGATCCCTCGCGCCTCGGCGGCAGCGCGCAGCTGGCGCAGGTCCTCGAGGGTGCCGAGGTCCGGGTGGATCGCCTTGTGGCCACCCTCCGCGGACCCGATGGCCCACGGGCTGCCCGGATCGCCGCGCTTCGCAGTCGCACGGTTGTTGGGCCCCTTGCGGTTGACCCGGCCGATCGGGTGGATGGGCGGCAGGTAGAGCACGTCGAAGCCCATGGCCTCGACGTAGGCGAGTCGCGCCTCAACGTCCCGAAGCGTGCCGTGTCGGCCCCGCACCGCTGAGCAGGAGCGGGGGAACAGCTCGTACCAGGCGCCGAACCGCGCCTTCTCCCGGTCCACGGTCACGGACAGCTCCGGCTCGTGGACGGTCGCGAAGGGCCGCTCGCCGTGGCGCGTCATCAGGTCGGCCAGCTCCGGATCCAGGGCACCGGCGGCCCCCGCCGACCCGCCGGCGCGCAGCGCCTTCGCCGTCGCCCGCAGCGTCCGCGCATCTCGCGCCGCCCCGGCCCCGGAGGCCCGCGCGGCCGCCGTCTCGATCAGCCCGATCCCGATCAGCAGCTCCACCGACACGTCCTGCCGTGCGTCGAGGCGCTTGCCCAGGTCGCGCGCCCAGGAGTGGAACCGGTCGACCCAGGCCTTGATCGTGTACCGGTGGCGGCCGATGGCGTCCACGCGGAACTCGGCCCGGAACCGGTCGTAGCCCAGCGCCTCCATCGGCACCTCGGTCCACGCTTCCTCGTCGTCGTGCCGGTGGAGCAGCACCGCGCCGACCAGGTCGTGCCCGTCGGCGACGATCTCGGCCTCGACCACCACCGGATCGCCGACGATGCGCTTGATGGGAAACTGTCCGTCGTCGATCTTCGGCGTCAGGCCCGCGATCGCGACCCGGCTCCAGCCGTCCAAGCTGCTCACGATGGCGCCGCCTCCTTCCCTGCCACGATCACCGGCTTTCCATCAACGACGTGTACAGATCCAGCGTCTGCCGGGCGATCGCCGCCCAGCTGAAATGCTCCTCGGCACGCCGGCGGCCGGCCCGTCCCATCCGCTCCCGCAGCCCCTCGTCGAGCCCCACCCGGTTGACCCCGGCCGCCAGCCCCGACGAGAACGCCGCCGGATCGGTCGGATCGAACGTTCCCTCGCGGATCCGTGGATCGACCAGGAGCCCCGTCTCTTCCGGCACGACCACCTCCGGGATGCCGCCCACAGCGGACGCCACGACCGCGGTCTCGCAGGCCATCGCCTCGAGGTTGATGATCCCGAACGGCTCGTAGACCGAGGGGCAGCAGAACACCGCGGCGTGGGAGTAGAGCTGGATCGCCGCCTCACGGGGCACCATCTCGCGCACCCAGATGACGTCGGCCCGGTCCGCGCTCACCTCGGCCACGCGCTGCGCCATCTCGGCCCCGATCTCGGCCGTGTCGGGAGCGCCGGCGCACAGCACCACCTGGAGCGAGCGGTCGATGCCGGGGATCGCGTTGACCAGGTGGATGATCCCCTTCTGGCGCGTGATCCGGCCCACGAACAGCACGTACGGGCGGTCGGGGTCGATGCCGTGCTGCTCCAGGAAGTTGGTGGCGGGATCCGGGCGGTACTGGTCGAGGTCGATCCCGTTGTGGATGACGTGGAGCCGGTCCGGGTCGACGGGGAAGAAGCGGAGCACGTCGGCCTTCGTCTCCTGCGACACGGCGATGATCGCGTCGGCGTCGAGGATCGTGGTCCGCTCCATCCAGGAGGAGAGGTGGTAGGCGTTGCCCAGCTGCTCGACCTTCCACGGCCGCAGCGGCTCCAGCGAATGCGTCGTCAGGACCAGCGGCACGCCCCACAGGCGCTTGGCCAGGAAACCGGCCATGTCCGCGTACCACGTGTGGCAGTGGACGACGTCTGCGTCGAGGGTGTCCTTGGCCATCGCGAGGTCGCGCTGGAAGGCGTCGAGCGCGCCCTTGAACCGTGGGTCCGTGTCGTGTGTCGCCGCCTCCCACGGCCCGTAGCCCCGGACGCGCAGGTTCGGCTCATCGACGTCCTGTTCGCCAAAGCAGCGGATCTCGACCGGCACCAGCTTCGCCAGCTCGCGACTCAGGTATTCGACGTGCACGCCGGCCCCGCCATACACGTGCGGCGGGTACTCGTTGCTGAACAGCGCGACCTTGCTCGGTTGCGGCACCATGGCCCTCCCTGCGGCTGCCACAAGGCTAGTCGGTCCGGTCGAGCGCGGCACGAGGCGAATGGAGGACCGGACCGCCTCAGCCGGAACGGTCCCGTCCCGCGATCGTCACCGACGCTGAACGGCTCAAGCGCTCGACCCGCCGCCAGCGGGCCAGAGCGCGGCGCTCCTCCGCCCCCGTCAGGGATCGGCCCGCAAAGGCGCTGAGCTGGTAGTCGGCGGCCAGGCTCCCGATGCTGGGGCCCGCCGCGGTCGGCGCGATCCGGTGCGCGTGCTCGCGCGGCGTCTCACCCGCCCGGCGCTCCTCATCGCGCCCGACCAGCAGGGCGAGCGCCAGTCGATACGCCTCGGGGGCGGTCCGGGGAACGGGTCGTCGCGGTCGTCGCAGCCGGATCTGCAGCCGGGGCAGACGAGGCAGCAAACCGTCACCGATCGGTTCGGTCTCCCGGACCTCCGCTTCCTCGTCCGGTTCGTCGCCCAGCACGGGCCGGCGAAGGAAGCTGGCGACCCACAGGAGGGCCAGCGCGGCACCGACCGCGAGGATCACCCAGATCAGCCAGCTGAGATCGAGCATGAGTCCCGCTGTCGGGCCCGGGCCTGATGAAGGGGCCCCCGTGCCGGGCAATGGACCAAGCGACGGAAACGGGGCGCCGGTCATGGGCGGGAGCAGGCGGTGCAGCAGCTCGGCGAGGAGGCCGAGAGGAACCACGATGAGAGCGATCAGCAGGAGCACCACCGGCGCCAGCGGGCCCGCGATGCCGGCCAGCGCCGCGGAGACCGGGACCCCCAGCAGGGCGGCGAGCGGAATGCCGATCGCGAGCACGGCGCCGCTCACCGCGACCAGCATGATCAGCCAGCGCCGGCGTGCGGCGCGGTCCACGCCCTCGACCCGCAGCTCGGTCAGACGGGCGAGCCCCAGCGAGAGGAGCCCGGCGCTCACGGACGTGAGCGTCGCCGCGAAGGCCGTGCTGCGGAACGCCTCGCCACCGGTGAGCCCCGACGTGCTGGCGAACAGCCAGAACACGGCAAGCCCTGCCAGGCCAGCGTTGAGGAATCGTTCGACGTGGCCCGCTTCGTCGTCGAGGTCGGCGTGGATGCTGCCCCGCAGCACCCCGACGCCCAGGAGCCAGCCCGCGGGATTCGTGGTCGCGGCTGCGGCCAGGTCCGGGGCGGACAGGCGGGGCGCGGCTGCCAGCCAGATGCCCGCGGCCGCGACCAGGATCGCGACCACGACGAGGACACCGGCGTACACGGATGGTGACCGGCGGCGGAGCACGCGGCCGAGGAAGAGCCCGGCGATGGCGGCAACCGCGAGATGGGCAATCCCCAGGTACTGCTGGTGGCTGCCCGCCAGCCACTGAAGGGCGAGGTAGGCGAGCGTCAGCCAGGCCGCCTCGAGGCTGGCGGCAGCCAGCAGGGCGAGGAGTCGGTCAGCCGACCAGCTCGAGCGCATCGGCAGATCTCCAGTCGGGGTGGAGCCGGGCGACGTCGGCCGCGATGCCCAGCGCGCGCGCGGACGCGACCGCCCCCGGGGCCTCCGGACCGAGCGCGACCAGCCGCACCGGATGACCCGATGCCGACAGGCGCCGCATGACCGGCAGGAACTCGGCCGGGTCCCGTGCGGAGACGGCGAGGATGATGGTCGCCGGCCGGACGCGGTGGACCAGTTGGCCGAGCAGGGTTCCGAACGGCATCGATGCCCACCGGCTCAGCGCCGCCAGCTCATCGGCGATGCGCAGCACCTGGCCGGATGCCGCGCTCGGTGCCACGTGCACCACCCGGCGGCCGTGCAGCGAGTAGGCATTGGCGGCCAGCCCGCAGGCGACACCCTCACCGATGGCCCTGCGCGCAAGCGACATGGCGGCGGTGCACAGCTCCTCGACCAGCTCGTCGTCGTAGTGCATCCGCCAGAACGGCCCCGGGATCGTCTGGGCGTCGAGCGCGATGACGAGCTCCCGCTCGTGCCCCGGGTCGTAGCGTCGGCTCACGGGCCGCCCGAGCCGGGCCGTCGCCTTCCAGTGGACCCGCCGGTACGGATCCCCCGGCAGGTACGGACGCACGCCCGCGAACAGCGCCGGGTCCTCGAACAGGCCTCGCGGTGCCCGGGCGGACCCGGGAAGTTGGCTCAGGGGCGTGGCGGCCCGGACCGGAACGCTCCTCGGGATGACCCGGTAGCGCGCCGGCGCCGGGCGCTCCTCGACGACGAGGTCGCGGGCGAACAGATCGGCCACCTGCAGTCGCACGCTTCGGAAGTCGTAGACGCCGCGCCGGTCGGCGAGGATCCGCATTCGCCGGGTCACACGCTCGAACCAGCCGAGGGTCCACGTGGTGCGCAGGACGGCGAATCCGGGCACCTCGGCCGGATCGAGGTGCCGGCCCGCGACGGCCGCCGGCCGGCTGATCAGGTCATCGACAGCCAGCCATGGGATCGGCAGAGGCTTGCGGTTCCGCACCGTGAGTTCCAAGCCGATCTCCTCGCCCACCACCGCCCGCGTCGACCCGAGGCGGCGCTCATACGTCAGGCGCCGCAGGCCGAACCGCGTCCACAGGTTCCGCAACAGCCAGATCAGGAGGACCACGACCCCGACGACCACGAGCCCCCACGCGCCCAGAACGGCGCCGGCCGCGATGAGGAGCAGGCCCGCGCCGATGCCCATCACGGCTCGGGCTGGCCCCCACCGGAATGGAGCTCGGGCGCCGGGGGGGCCTCGACCACGGCCAGCAGGTCCTCGATCACGGACTCGGCCGTCATCCCGCGCAGCTGGCGATCGAGGTCCAGCAGCACCCGGTGGCCGAGGACCGCAGCCGCCACCGACTTCACGTCATCGGGCAGGACGAAGTTGCGGCCGGACAGGAAGGCCTCCGCCTGGGCGGCCCGATAGAGGGCGACGCTCGCGCGTGGGCTGGCACCGAGCCGCAGCTCCGGTCGCTCGCGGCTGGCCCGCACGAGCGCGACGACGTACGCCTCGACCGGTTCGGCGACCCCGATGGTGCGCACCGCATCGCGCATCTGCAGCACGGCCTCCGCCTGCAGCACCGGCTCCACCGCCGCGAGCGGGTCGGCCGAGGCCCGATACCGGCTCGCGATCCGGCGTTCCTGGACGGGGTCCGGGTAGCCAAGATGCAGGCGCACCAGGAACCGGTCGAGTTGCGCCTCCGGGAGCGCGAAGGTGCCCTCGAGCTCGATCGGGTTCTGGGTCGCCAGGACCAGGAACGGGTCTGGCAGCGGCCGCGTCTCACCCTCGATGGAAACCTGCCGCTCCTCCATCGCCTCGAGGAGCGCCGACTGCGTCCGCGGGGTGGCGCGGTTGATCTCGTCGACCAGCAGGATGTTCGTGAACACGGGGCCGGGCACGAAGCGGAAGTGGTCGCCCTCGAGCAGGCTCGCGCCCAGGACGTCGCTGGGCAGCACGTCCGGCGTCCCCTGGACGCGCGCGAAGGTCAGGCCCAGGGAGCGGCTGAAGGCGCGGGTCAGGAGCGTCTTGCCCACCCCGGGGACATCCTCCACCAGCGCATGACCGTGGGCCAGGAGGGCGACGGCCAGGAGCCGCAGCGGCTCGTCGCCGACGACCACCGCGGTGCCGACCGCCGCCTTCAGCGCCGACCAGAACCGCCTGCCGTCGCCCGGCCGAGCGGTCGCAGAGGTGACTGCCAGCTGGGATCTCCTTCGGCGGTACCCGGGGCGCGGACCCTTCGGAGGCGGATGGAGCGGGAGACGGGGTTCGAACCCGCGACATGCAGCTTGGAAGGCTGCCGCTCTGCCAACTGAGCTACTCCCGCCCGGCGGGGACACGATAGCAGAGGGCATGATCGATCCCGCCACGGCGTCAAGACGGCAGACACTGGTCGCGGACTCGCGGTCGAGGCGCGACCAGTGCCTCGGCTCTGGCGGACGTCTCTCAGAAGCGGGTCCAGGACTTGCCGCCGTCCGAGGTGGATTCGGAGTACTGCGAGGTGGAGCAGTCGCTCTTGCCAGACGCGCACGTGTTGTCGACCACCGTCACGGTTGCGTTCTGGCCGTCTGTCGCGGCGATGTCGACGACCCCCTGCGGGAGTGCGGCGGCTGCCTTCGACCAGGTCTGGCCGTTGTCGGACGAGCGATACACGGAGCCGTCCATCGGGGACACCAGCCACCACGCCTCGCCCGCCGAGGCAACAGGGGGCGTGCCGTCAACCGCCAGCGTGCCCATGGCGAGCGTCTGCGCACCGAGGGAACTGAACGACGATCCGCCGTCGGTGCTGCTCAGAAGGACGAACGCCGCTTGGTCGCCGGCCTGCGACTCGGTGAGGGGCAGGTAGACGGTGGACCCGGCGAACACCGGCGTGCCGAGCACGAAGTCGGCGCCTTGCGCCACGCCGCTCACCGCTGAGGCGGTCCACGTCGAGCCGGAGTCGCTCGTGTGGACGACCTGATCGAACCGCTCCCCGATGACGGCCACGCCGTCCGAGCCCGACATGGCGATGGCGTCCCAGGGGGTGTTGAGGTCGCTGGGCGTCGGTGGCGCCTCTTGCGCGAAGGTCAGCCCGTCATCGCGAGACACGAAGAGGCGCGGGATCGACACGGAGTGGCTGAGGACGAGCTGCGTCATCACCAGGACCTGGCTCGACGCGCCCGGGACGATCCAGACGGACGAAGGGGGCTGGGCCTCGGCGCCACCCAGGTCCGTCGGCCACTTCGGCGTGAGCTTGGCACCGGCCGACCACCGTCCTGCGGCATCGTCTCGCGCGTACACCGAAACAGATCGTCCGGGCCCCCGCGAGGCCAGCCACATGGTGCCCGGGACGGCGTCGACGGCCGCGATCGCCGTCGGGCTGACGCTGGCCGGCAGCGCGACCGTGGCGAAGGTGCGCCCGGCGTCCGTGCTGAGCTTCAGCCCCTGAGGGCTGGTGAGCCAGGCGATCGACCCGTTTCGGCCCAGGTGGCCCGGTTCCACCGACGGCGCAACTGAAGACCGGGGCAGCCCTGCCGTGGATGGCTGGACCGCGGGGCCGGAGGCCAGTGGAGCCTGTGTGCAGGCGGCCAGAAGGAGGGCCGGCGCGAGGGCCCAGAGGTGCGCTCCTCGCCGAATGTTGGATGGCATCGGGAACCTCGACACTGTGTTCGGGCGGTGGGTTCGGTCAGTACAGCGCATGGCGTCGCCTCCAGGCGCTGGTCCGAACGCTCACGCTGAGGCCGATTTGTACACTCCGGCCGCGAGCGCAAGCGTGAACCCGGAATCGCGTGGGCGGCGGGTGGCCGTCGAACGCAGAGCACAAGGCTCGAGAGCGGGGGGCTTGGAAGGCTGCCGCTCCGCCAGCTGAGCTACTCCCGCCCGGCGGCGACACGATAGCAGAGGGGGACGATCGATCCCTCGATTCCCCGTTCTCGGCTCGTTGACGGTCATTGGTCAATGTCCGCGATCATGTCGTCCACACCTGAAGTAGCATTGAAGGCATGGACGACACCGAGGAGCACAGCGCTCCCGACTTCGAGGCGCTGTTCGGCACCGCGAGCGGGCAGGCCGGGTACTGCTGGCCGCTGCTCTCCTACCACGCGGGGCGGGGGCGCTTCGTCCGCGTGGCCAACGGCCTGTACCGGCTGCGCGACTACCCGTCCTCGCCGCGCGAGGATGTGGTCGCCGCCTGGCTTCGGCTCGCCCCCGACGCCGTCGTCTCGCACGAGTCGGCGCTCGAGCTGCTCGGCCTATCGGACGTCGTCCCGGGCTCGGTCCACCTCACGGTGCCCCGGGGGCGGCGGAGGCTCGTTCGGCAGCCGGGGGTCACGGTCCACACCACCACCCGGCCGCTCGGCGCCGCCGACGTGGTGACGCGCGAGGGCGTCCGAGTGACCGCGCCGGAGCGCACGGTCGTCGACGTCGCCGAGGCCGGGGTCGCGCCCGAGCAGGTGGTCGCCGCGGTCCGCGAGGGGCTCGGCCGCGGCCTGACGACGCCGGCGCGGATGCGGGCTGCGGCCGGCCGCCGCTCCCGCAGGGTGAGGAGCCTCGTCGAGGCCGGGCTGGCGGAGTCGTCAATTTGAGATACGAGTCGGCTGCGGCCTTCCGCTAGGCGCTCGAGGCGCGGCTGCGAACCGTGAGCCGGGACCAGGGGACCTCGCCCGCCCGCCTCCGCAAGGCGGTCGCCTTCGACCGGCTGCTGGCCCGGCTCGTCGCCGCCGCTCCGGGCCGCTGGGTCCTCAAGGGCGGCCTGGCCCTCGACTACCGGTTCGGCGCGGCCGCCCGCCCCACGAGGGACGTCGACCTCGCGGTGCCCGCCGGCGAGGAGGCGGCGACCGAGGACCTGCTCGCCGCCGCCGCCCTCGACCTGGGCGACTTCTTCGCGTTCACCTTCGAGCGCACCGCCGGGCTCGACGGGCTCCTCGAGGGCTCGGCGGTGCGGTACCGCGTGCGCGTCGACCTCGCCGGCCGGCGCTTCGAGGACTTCGTCGTCGACGTCGGCTTCGACCTGCCGCCCGGCTGGGCGCCGGAGGTGCTCGTCGGCCCCGACCTGCTCGGGTTCGCCGGAATCGGCCCGGTCGTCGCGCCGGCGCTGCCGCTCGCGCTGCAGGTGGCCGAGAAGGTCCACGCGTACTCGCGGGTGTACGGGGCCGGGGGGATCGGGAGCACCAGGGTCAAGGACCTCGTCGACCTCGCCTTGGTCGCGACAACGGCAAGCCTCGACGCGGCGGACGTCCGCCGGGCGATCGCGGACACGTTCGGGCGCCGGGGCCAGGGCGACATCCCGGCGGCCCTCCCTCCGCCGCCGTCCGACTGGTCCGTGCCATTCCGCCGCCTGGCGACGGAGATCGGCCTCCCGCTCGGCCTCGATGAGGGCCACGCGCTGGCGGCACGGCTCCTCGACGCGGTCCTGTCCGGTGCGACGGTGAGCGGACAATGGGACCCCGGCCGTCGAGCCTGGGCGGCCGACACACAGGGGGCATGAACCTCGGAGGGCTCAAGGTGGCGCGTACGTGGCTGTCGATCCGGGTCCAACTCGTCGAGGGCCGTGGCGAGCGGCTCTGGCCCAGGCCGGGGCGGATCCTCGCGGCCGCCCGAAGCCACACCTTCGCCCAGCTGGCCGATGCCATCGACGACGCGTTCGCGCGCTGGGACCGCGCGCACCTCCACGAGTTCGAGCTGGCCGACGGGACGCGGCTGACCACGCCCT
>Ga0307440_1001707_pt1 | contig 10549 bp, 11 predicted proteins | sample SalMarWE160410MG_FD_202150 | JGI IMG/M metagenome (GOLD analysis project Ga0307440, IMG submission 202150) | Salt marsh sediment microbial communities from the Plum Island Ecosystem LTER, Massachusetts, United States - WE1604-10 | ecosystem: Environmental > Aquatic > Marine > Intertidal zone >... | reverse complement strand
TCCTGAACCACAAAGCGCTCCTGAGCCTAAAATCAAAGTTCCTAAACAAATAGCCAAAGCTACTTCTACATCAAAAGCGGATCTTAAAGCTAAAGTTGAGCAAAAAGCCCAACCAAAGGTTGGAGTCAAGCAAGTTCCAAAGGTTGAAGCAGAATCTGCCTCCAAAACTGAAGTTAAACCAGAAACCAAAAGTGCAGAAGAAAAAGTAGCTATAGCAAAGCCTCCTAAAGCAAAGGAAAAACCTGCTCCTAAAGAGAAAGCGGGGGTCAAGGCAAAAGTAATCAAAGAGGCACCGAAAACAAAATCAGCCTCCAAAGAAGAAACTTTGCCAAGAAAAGTAGTGCCAAAAGTTGAAACTGCGAAAAAAGTAGAGGCACCTAAAGAAAAGCCAGCTAAGAAAGGTGGAAAGAAAGTATGAGTCAAAGAGATAGAAGTAGAGATAGCGATAGACGCCAAGCAAGCCTAGAAGCTTGGGTTCCCAAAACTCGTCTTGGCAGGATGATTCAGGAAGGAAAAATTACAACAATCGAGGATGTGTTTCTAAGCGGCATAAAAATTAGCGAACCTCAAATCGTTGATTCCTTGATTCCTGATTTGCAAGAAGAAGTTATAAACGTTAACCTCGTTCAGAAACAAACCGATGCAGGCGAAAAATCCCGATTCAAAGCAATTGTTGCAGTGGGTAACCGGGATGGTTACATCGGCTTGGGAAGTGGAAAAGCTAATCAAGTGCGTAACGCCATCGAGAAGGCCGCAGCAAATGCCCGCCTAAACATAATTCCCGTTAAGCGTGGATGTGGAAGTTGGGAGTGCGGCTGTGGAAAACAGCATTCGATTCCTTTCCAAGTGGAGGGAAGATGTGGTGGTGTTCGTGTAATAATTGTTCCAGGTCCTAGAGGCTTAGGGCTTGTTTCGAGCGAAGTGGCCAAGGTCATCTTAGGGCTAGCAGGAGTAAAGGATCTTTGGATGCGAAGCTACGGTTCTACAAGAACTGTCCCCTCATATGCGTGCGCAATCTTTGATGGCTTACGGAAAACCTACAATTTGATTACTACAGTGGACTGGGTGAAATAAGCATGACGCCAAAAACTGAACAAGCCAAAACCTTACTGGTCGTAAAGATTCGTGGGACAGTTAGAGCGCAACGAGAGACCCGAGAAACCCTTGACCTCTTGCGTTTAGGTCATACTAACCACGCTATTTTAATTGACAGCCGACCAGCCTACAAAGGCATGCTTCAACGTATAAACAGCTACGTCACGTATGGAGAACCTAGCAAAGATCTCGTCGCAGCCATGATAGCTAAACGTGGACGACTTGCGGGTGACAAAAAAATTACTGACGAATACCTCCAGAAAACAGGATATAAAAACGTTGACGAACTTGCAGAAGCTATAACAACACTCCAAACAGAATACAAAAACCTGCCTAATATAGAACCACGCTTCAAATTGCATCCTCCAAGCAAAGGCTTTAAGGGTCAAATTAAGAAAGGTTTTAAAGCAGGCGGCGAAGCTGGTTATCGCGGAGAAGCCATAAACGATCTTGTAAAACGAATGATCTAACAACCATCGCATCTAATTTTTGTTTTTACTTATTTTTTTCGAAACTTAGATTTTCAGTCTTGAGTTGCAGCGATAATTAGAAATATCATTTCAATGTTGATTTGCGTTTTTCTCATTTCTATTTGATTTACTCTGAAAGGTTGGTTAAAGCGAGAAAATGAGTTGAGGGACTTTTTACTATAAAAATAAACGATGCAGTACTCAAGCTAAAGTCTACATCGCTAACGGTCTGTACTCAGTATTTTCATAGCTATTTTGCATTTTGTTCTTCGGCTCTTTTCTTACCTTTTGTGTGCGATACGTTTTATAATATCCAACGTGCACTTCGTTAGGTAATTGGAGGGGGAATTGAAACGAGTGCAAGATGGAGAAGAACCTACAAGAGCAAGAAATGGCTGGATTTTAACTCACCAAAAACCCAAAAATCCCAAACTAAAAATTCAAAAACTATTTCCATCCATTCAAGTTTTAGGTCATCTAAAAGCTTTGCGAAGAAAAAACTTGTTGAGCCCAAACCTTTAATTGACATTTTTCAGGATGCCAATAATATAACGATAGTTGCTGAAATCGCAGGCTTTAATAAGGAAACCTTTAAAATTAATGTGAAAGACCAGAAAATTACGCTTTCGGCAAAATCAAAAGAGCGAAGATACTATAAAAGTTTAAATTTACCGAAGGTAGTCATACCAAACGCAATGCACACCAAATACAAGAATGGCGTGCTAGAAATCAAATTAAAAAAAGCAGAAACAGAAGCTGACCAACATGCCCCATAAACTAAGAAAAATCAGAAAATTTAGAGGCACCAGAACACAAGGTTACGGAAGAATCGGTCAACACCGAGACAGTGGCAGCAAAGGCAACCGCAAAGTCGGACGCCACAAACACCTCTGGAGCAAAATCGTAACCTCTGAACCAAACTATTTCGGGAAACACGGATTCCACTCACCTCAAGCTATACACAAGATCGAGAGGACTATAAACCTGCAAAAGATCGACCAAATGGCCGTTAGTTCAGAACTTAATTTAACAGAATTGGGATACACGAAACTTCTCGGCTCAGGGAAAATTACCCGAGCATTAACTATCCAAGTTAAAGAAGCCTCAAAATCCGCCCAGCAAAAAGTTCAAAATGCCGGCGGAAAACTAATTTTGTCAATAGCCGAAGAAGAATTCGAAACAACTGAGGAGTAAATCAGTTAAATGCCCGGAAGATTTCTCAGCCTCTTCAAACCCATAGGAAGAGTCTTACCAGAAATCAAAAAACCCGAACGCAAAGTTTCTTTTAACGAAAAAATCTTCTGGACAGCCCTAGTTCTTGTTGTTTTCCTTGTAATGACCGAGATTCCACTCTTCGGCGTTGCCCAAAGCGCCCAAGATCAATTCGGTGCTCTTCGCGTTATTTTCGCATCCAACCGAGGGACGCTAATGGAACTTGGTATTGGACCCATCGTCACCGCTGGATTAATCTTACAATTACTTGCTGGCTCAAGCATAATAAAATGTGATATGTCAAACCCTGAAGACAGAGGACTCTTTACCTCCGCAAGTAAAGTTTTCAGTATCTTACTTACTGGTATTCAAGCAGGTGCTTATCTTCTAAGCGGTATGTACGGAGCCCCATTCACTACCGATCTTCCTGGAGGCGTAGTGCTTATCATTTTCCTTCAGCTACTAGGCGCTGGTATAATTGTCATGCTTATGGACGAACTTGTCCAAAAAGGATGGGGATTAGGCAGCGGCATCAGCCTCTTCATCATGGCTGGAGTTGCCCAAAACATTATGTGGTCAACATTCTCGCCCCAAACAGGTTTATTTGTCGGAGGTCTTTCAGCGTTCTTAAGCCGCGTTTCCCCCTTCGATGTCGGAAACCCGACATTAACATATCTATTCGGTTCGGCAGGAGGAATTTATCCATCTGTGCTGGGCTTAATCGCAACCATAGTGGTGTTCCTGATAGTTATCTACCTGCAAGGCGTAAGAGTTGAACTCCCCATGAGTTATGCAGGCTACAAAGGGTTCCGTAGCAGATACCCAATCAAACTCCTCTACGTCAGCAATCTGCCAGTTATCTTTGCTTCCGCGCTATTCGCCAACGTGTACTTCTTTAGTCAACTACTCTGGGCCAATTTCGGACGACCAGCGCCAGGTACTAACCTGTTCTTCCAAATTATCGGTGATTACAACCAAACCGTCTCAAGCACTGGTGCAACTAGCATAACGCCTGTCGGGGGATTAGCCTACTTTGTTACAGCACCACATAGCATACAAGGAGTTATTGCTGCTCCACTTCAAGCTGCAGTTTACCTAGGCGTAATAGTGGTCTTTTGTGCTGTCTTCTCATTAATATGGCTTGAAGTAGGCGGCTTAGGACCTGCCAAAGTTGCTAAGCAACTCATGGATAGTGGAATGCAAATCCCTGGATACCGACGGAGCGGACGCCCCATTGAAGCAATCCTCAAACGCTATATCCCAGTCGTTACAGTTCTTGGTGGTATATTCGTTGGGTTATTGGCTGGTCTTTCGGACTTCTTTGGAGCATTCGGCACCGGCACAGGTATCTTGCTTTCAGTAGGCATTATATACCAGTATTACGAGCTGCTTATGCGGGAACGTGCTGCAGAAATGTTCCCGGCCTTCAGAAGAATATTAGGAGAATAAGCTCTGAATAAATAGGCAAAATTTGCTTTTTTATTCTTTATATCATATTTTTCTTTGTTCGAACGTATTATTAATTAACGTCCTGAAGGGTTTGAATGTGATTTCATTACCAGACTAAATCAGTTGAAAACAATGAAAGCTTTAGTAATTTATGGATCAAGATGGGGAGGAACTGTTGCTGTGGCACAAAAAATAGGTAGCGTTCTTGCAGAGGAACATTATAATGTTGATATAGTTAATGCCAAGGAGAAATTACCAGATCTTGCAGTATATGACCTTGTTATTGTGGGTAGCGGTATAAGGGCTGATAAATGGACTAACGAAACTCTGACTTTTCTAGAAAAAAACGCGAAACAATTGAAAGACAAAAAGACCGCTTTGTTTGTGAGTTGCCAAATGGCAGATCGCCCAGAAAAAGAAGTTTATGGCAAGGCAAAAAATCAATATCTTGAAGAAACCGCTCTGCGATATGGATTACAACCTATTTCATACGGTTTTTTTGGCGGATTTATGGATTTTTCCCAGAGCCACGGTTTGATTGTGGACATTATGATTAGAGTTAACCGAAAGAGTCTGCGTAAGAACGGCTTGGACACACGGAAAGTACACGATACTCGAAATTGGTCTACCATAACTTCTTGGACTCGTCAAACAGCAAAATTAGCTAAACAAAAATGAAAACATCGATTCTGAAATCTTTTTTTTCCCTTTTCCATTAATTGTTGCATGAACAATTTTTGTTTTTTTGAGAGTGAACTTCCTTTTTCTTAATTTGTTTCATTATACTTGGTGAAAATAGTTATAAACAAGAAACATGTACGCATAGACGACTAAGGTTAGAAACAATTTGGGGTCTTAAGCAGGTTAGAACACATGAAAATACTGAAAAAAATAACATTTATCACGCTTATTGCTTTGCTGTCAATTTCAGCCTTGGGTATTTTGAACTCAGCAAAAGCATCCTCAGACATTGACTATCAAGTTAGTATTTCAGCTAACAAGAAAGGCGTATCAGAAGTTGCTTCATACACATTCATCCTTAGCAACACAGGTACGGACAATTTAGCTGCTATTAACATTACAGTCCCCGCATATTCACCAGGCGGATATATGAATATCCAAAACCTCGCGATAACCCAACAACCCCCTTCACAAACATGGAATATCACTCACGATAATGGATTTATTCTTCTTTCAGATTCCCAAGGGCTGAGCACAGGGCAGACTCTAACCTTTATTTTTGACGCAAAAAATCCACAATTGGCCGGAACTTATCAATGGAACATTGCAGGAAGCAACGAAACTGGTGTGGCAGCGCTAAATGCTCCCCAAACAACCATAACCGCCACTTCTCTAGTTGACATAACTACAATTTTGCCCGCCCTCGCAATCATGGGGATAGCTGGAGCAATTGCAATTCTTAACTCAGGACTTAACAGAGTATTGATAAATTACTTTATCGGATGGCGACAATATCGGGTAATGCAAAAGGAAATGGCTGAGTACCGTTCAGAAACTATGGCAGCGGCCCGTGCCAACGATAAAAAACAAATGGAAAAACTTAAGAAAAAACAATCGCAAATCAACGCAATGCAAGGGAAAATGATGAAGCCTCAGATGGTACAGTTTGGAATATCTTTTCTCTATATTATTGTTTGGTTCTTAGTTCTTACGCCCACTTTCGGGGGAACTAGCATGGCATTCATCCCTGGCTTTGGTCCTATTTCGGTGTTTTATTTGTATCCAATATTCTCTTTGTTTCTTGGATTAATATCATCACGCATAATAGGAATAATGCCCATAGAGCAGTAAATAAAACCCGAATTGAAGGTTACAAAGATGCAAAAGGAAAAAAAATGCTTTGCTAATAAGACAACTGTTCTTTGTATCTCTGGTATGGCAGGAACAGGAAAAAGCACGTTATCAAAAAAACTTGCTGAAAAATACAGCCTTAAATATTACTCGGGTGGGGATGCACTTAAAGCCTTAGCAAAAGATGAAGGCTACGAAGTATCCATTGAGGGATGGTGGGAAAGCCCAACTGGCTTAAAATTTCTAAAAGAAAGATCTAACGACTCAAAATTCGATAAGCAAGTTGATGATAAACTAATAGGATTTGCGAATCAAGGTAACGCTCTTTTAGATAGCTGGACAATGCCCTGGCTAATTGAAGGTGGTTTCAAAATTTGGTTGCAGGCTTCTATCGAAAAAAGGGCGGCAAGAGTTGCTGTTAGAGACAAAATGACTACTAAACAAGCTTTTGAAGTTCTAAAAGAAAAAGAAGTTCGTACCAAAGCCATTTACAAGGAATTATATGGTTTTGAGCTGGGCAACGATTTTAAACCTTTCGATTTAATCTTAGACACCGATAATTTAAGCGCTCAAGAAGTCTTTTTGGTTCTGTGCAAAGTCATCGATAATTTGGTTTTCACAGATGAGCAGCTAACTTCTTGATAATGCATACTTCTTCTGCAATTATCTTACAGACATTTTATAAACAAATTACTACAAATTAGCTTTTCCTGGCAATCTATATCATTGATGCGGAAGGAGAAATAAGTGAAAACTTTAAACCACATTGCAACGGTTTTGCTTGTTGAAGCGATTGTTCTTTGTGTTATTGCTTCTTTTCGCCTAATTAATCCTTTATCTGCAGCTATCCAGTCTTTGGCAACCCTTTTAGTTTTTAACATTATCTTTTTGGCTCTATTTTTTCAACTTGATGGAAAACTAAACTTGAAACTGCTCCTTATTGTATTTGGAAATTTTATAGGTTTATGTTGGACTTTTATTTTTCATGGTCTCAGCGTAGCTGGAGCTACATTTTTTGGATCAACCTTCAACCACCTTAGTTTAATTTTCTTTCCTTTTTTGAGTTCACTCTGGATAGTTTCCTTTTGGTCTTTAAGCATAACCGTACTCCGGCGCAGCAACTTTTACGAGGAGTATCCGGTTTGATTTTAGAAGTTCTCGAATTTTTTTTCCTCGTTCTAACTGCAGTTATGATAGCTTACCTGTTCAGGCACTACATTTTTACAATATCTGTGCTTAGAGCCTTAAAAAAATCGCATATTGAAAGACAAGCTTCGTCATTTCTCCCAAATGTATCAATTTTGATTCCGGCTTCTAACGAGGAAAAGGTTATCGGACGTTTGTTGCAGCGAATAACAAATTTTACTTATCCCAAAGAAAAATTGCAAGTAATAGTAATAGATGATGCTTCAAATGATCGAACAGGCGAAATCGCTGATGATTACAAAAACATGTACCCTTTCGTAGAAGTTGTTCACAGAAGTGCAAATGTAGGCAGAAAAGGAAAAGCATCTGCGATGAACCATGGTTTTAAGTCAGTAAAGAATGATATAGTTCTTTGTTTTGATGCCGATTACTACCCTCAAAATGACATCGTGGAGAAGCTGATACAAGTATTTGATGACCCAAAGGTTGGGGCTGTTCAAGGCAGAGTAGTTGTCTTGAATGAACCCCAAAACCTTATAACACGAATAGTTGCGCTGGAACGAACGGGAGGATACCGAGTTGACCAAGAAGCTCGTAACATGTTAGATTTAATTACTCAGTTTGGAGGAACACTGCCTTAGCTGGGGATGTCTCCCGCACCTCTTTCTCTTTTTTTATGATAGATTAGGGCTTCTATTATGCCTAAAAATTGGTATCTCTTCGAGGTTTTCTTAAAGATTACCTTCGCTTAAACTATTCTGTCGAGGAAATCGTTGAAAAATATAAAGTATGGGTTTCTGAAGCCACTTACATGATACTATCTAAGTGGAACAGAGAAGATAGGAAGAACAATGTCTTTGCGGTTAAGTGTTCTAAGCGTGGGAACGATGTTTATCGTAGCAGGGTCGAGCGTAAATTTATAGGTTTGAGCCATAAGGCTGAGATGTTGGCGTTTTTTAACCCTAAGGCGAGGGAAGCGCAAGCGACCCGAGCCCTATGGGTAACATTAACCTATGACACAAAGCTTTGCACCTACAAGGAAGCTTGGGAAAACATCGGTGTAGAATTTAACAATTTTACGGCTTTTGTCCGAAGCCAGTTTGGAAAGGTTTCTTGTTGTCGAGTGTTTGAGTCTTTTGAGAATGGTTATCCTCATATTCATTGTATTTTGCTCTTTTCCAAATATACGTTCAAAGCGTTTAGAGATGGGAAAGGTCAATTTAGAGTGCATGAGAAAGATACTATTGCTCAGGGTTGGCACAGTAATGTTGATGTTAAAGCCATGAGTTCTTTGGCTGGTGGTTTTGCTTATCTTAAGAAGTATCTTTTGAAGGGTATTGATTTTGAGAGTGCGGATTCTAAAGGGTTGAAAACGCTTGCTCTTTGTTGGCTTTTTCGGAAAAGGGCTTTTTCCGTTAGTGGAAGTTTCCGTAAGGCATTATCCGACTTGATTACCCATTTGCATAATTCAAACAAACCCTTAGTGCAAATTACTCTCTTCGGTGAAATAATCCCTGAAGAAAAGTTCTATCTGCTTGGCTTTGTTGCAGGAAAGGACATAAAAATTGAAAAAGACACATGGTTTACTATTCTAAACTCTAAACAAATAACTCTTTTAGCCGATTGTTTAAGAGAAAAAACTTCCTTTTAGCTATATATCTCCTACAATTTTTAGGTAACATTTAGAGCGTGAAGTGAAAAAATTCAATAGAATTACATCTATGCGCTAAGGTACTAAGGCAAAAGCTCTTATCATCCATGGGTCACTAGCAGTCATGGTATAGCTTCCACCAGTCAGCTGACCCGCAGCAGCCATTTCGGCAATCTGCAGTTGCATACATCCATCACTGCCTGAAGCTGTCTTAAATTCTTTAACTGCTTCAACCCAGTCTCCTCCAGTTTCCCCAACAAAACTACCAACAGCATTATTATCACTCACAAAGACAAATGAAACAGCAAGCCTTGAATCACCAGACGTAGTCACTGACTGTGCAGTAATTTCTGATCCTGTTCCAGAACCAAAACTTCCATCTTCAACAAAACTTGACAGAGACACGTTAGCAAAAGCGTACATACGAGCCATTTTAGTAACTGACCCAGATATAGAAACTGTTAATTTCCCTGATTCTGTTCCAGTGGCGAACTTGTAGTAAATCCACTGACGACCTGCACTTGTAGATTCAGCACTATATAGGGCAGTAAATCCATCTGGCGTTGTTGGAGTTGTAGAGGTATCTTGGACTGTAACGTGTAAGAGAATTAAATCTCCACTTTCCATTCCTGATGGATATTTGGGCTTTGGGTTTCCTGTTGAACCTGATCCTGCTCCAGCAGAAACAAAAGTCACCTGAGGGGCGGGGGTTGGAGTAGGCGTTGGGGTTGGAGTAGGAGTAGCAGTCGAAGTTACAACTCCAAGTTTAGCTTCAGCAGTATACAACAAAGTGTTGCCCCTCTCTGTTGAAATTCGTATTGTATACTGTACACCAGAAGAAATGGGATCAGAACTAGCGACCAAGACATTCGAAGAAGTGCCTTTAGAAACCTCCAAACTAAACGTCGGTCCAGTTGCCGTCAAACTAGCAGTATTCCCATCCACAGTTACACTGCGAAGAGTTACACTAGAGGCGCCATTGTTTAGGACCGTGACGTTGACAGAGTTCTCAGGGCTGGTTAAGAAGGCAATGTTAGTTATTTTTGCTTGCTCTGCGTTTCCCATAAGTCCAATGGACATTCCACCCATCCATGATGCGACAACAACAGCAACACTAACAGTGACAGCTATAAGCATGATTGATGCGATTACTGGGCTTAACCCTTTGCAGTTTTTTTGATGGTACGCATTGTCACTCTCAGTCTGTTAAAACGTTGAGAAACAAAAACCAATGATGCTTTATATTTATTGCGACTTAACACTCAATATTTAAAATAAAAAAACTTGACCAAGGTATCCTCTATTTTTAACCCTCAAAAGTGTACCAGTTCCAAATCTTTTCAGCAATTGGGTAGGAATATCCAAAACCAGAAAGACACTTCTTAAAACCGTTTTCCGAAGGCATCCTACGTATTTTACTGCTTACTTGGGAGTTCATACAAAGTTTCTCTGAAGGGCAATATTAAACGTTATGAAACTGAAATCATTCTTGTAGATGTGAACAACAAAAATACAGAACAAAAAACTGAATATAATTTGTTCCTTTGCTGAATCATCATATAGGATTAAGAAATATGGTTTTCAAAAAAGCATTTTTTGCTTGGAATTTTCTTTTTAGTTCACTACCTATAGAATAAGTAAAATAAATCAACAGTACAAGTTACCCTTATAATTCCTTCCCAATCTCTTTCACAAACCAATCGAGAAATTCAAG
>Ga0307440_1001704_pt1 | contig 10558 bp, 13 predicted proteins | sample SalMarWE160410MG_FD_202150 | JGI IMG/M metagenome (GOLD analysis project Ga0307440, IMG submission 202150) | Salt marsh sediment microbial communities from the Plum Island Ecosystem LTER, Massachusetts, United States - WE1604-10 | ecosystem: Environmental > Aquatic > Marine > Intertidal zone >... | reverse complement strand
TAGGTGGTGAAGGGCGGGCGTCAGTTCGGCTTCTCCGCACTCACCGTGGTGGGCGACGGCAAGGGTCGCGTCGGGTTCGGCACCGGCAAGGCCCGTGAAGTCCCGGTGGCCATCCAGAAGGCCATGGAGAGTGCCCGCAAGAACCTGGTGGAGATCCGGCTCAAGGGCACCACGCTGCAGTATCCCACCCTGGGCCGCCACGGGGCGGCGAAGGTCTTCATGCAGCCTGCCTCCGACGGCACGGGCATCATCGCGGGGGGCGCCATGCGCGCCGTGTTCGAGGTGCTGGGTGTCCAAAATGTCCTCGCCAAGTGCATCGGCACGAACAATCCGATGAACGTGGTTCGGGCCACCATAGGTGGGTTGAAGACCATGTCCGACGCCGAGAGCGTCGCCGCCAAGCGGGGCAAGACTGTCGAGGAAATCCTGGGGTAACTGATGGCAGACAAGAAGACGATGAGGGTCGCCCTGGTTCGCAGCGTTCACGGACGCCTGGAAGGGCACAAGGCGTGTGTGCGCGGGCTGGGGCTGCGCCGTATGCACCAGGTGGTGGAGGTGGAGGACACGCCCGCCACCCGCGGGATGGTGAACAAGGTGTCCTATATGGTCCGCGTCCTGGAGGAATCCACTGATGCACCTCAATGACCTCAAGCCGGCCGAAGGCGCCAAGCGTCCGGCAAAGCGTGTCGGCCGCGGTATCGGCAGCGGACTCGGCAAGACCGCCGGACGCGGCCACAAGGGCCAGAAGGCCCGCGCAGGCGGCTTCCATAAGGTCGGATTCGAAGGCGGCCAGATGCCCCTGCAGCGGCGGCTGCCGAAGATCGGCTTTCGCTCTCAGAAGGCGCTGGTGCGTGACGAGATTCGCCTCAACGAGCTGCGGCGCGTGGAGGGGGATCTGGTGGACATGAAGTCCCTCCGGGCCGCCGGTCTCATCGGCACCGCCGTTCGTCAGGTGAAGATCATTGCCTCGGGGACACTCGATCGCCCGCTCACGGTGCGGGGGGTCGGCGTGACCAAGGGCGCCCGTGCTGCCATAGAGGCTGCCGGGGGCACTGTCGAGGCCTAACGAGCATCCTGCATTAAGCTAATGGCCCAAGGCAGCACTTCCATGGTCGGCGCGCTCAGCGGCATGGGGCAGCTCACGGAGCTGCGCCAGCGGCTGCTCTTCCTGGTGGGCGCGCTACTGGTGTACCGCATCGGGACCTTCATCCCGGTGCCCGGCGTCAATCCGGATGCCCTTGCCATCCTGTTTGAGCAAAACCAGGGCTCGATCCTGGACATGTTCAACATGTTCTCGGGCGGCGCCCTGAAGCGCTCAAGCCTCTTCGCCCTGGGGATCATGCCTTACATTTCGGCCTCCATCATCGTGCAGCTCATGGGGTCGGTGATTCCCAAGCTTGAGCAGCTCAAGAAGGAGGGTGAGCAGGGACGGCGAAAGATCACCCAGTACACGCGTTACGGGACCGTGTTCCTCGCGACCTTCCAGGCCCTCGGAATCGCCATCGCCCTGCAGGGGCAATCTGCCGGCGGCACCGCGATCGTCACCCATCCGGGCTATGGCTTCGTTTTCACGGCCACCGTGTCCCTGGTTACCGGGACTATGTTCCTGATGTGGCTGGGCGAGCAGATCACCGAGCGGGGCATCGGCAACGGCATCTCGCTCATCATCTTCGCCGGTATCGTGGCGGGGCTGCCTCACGCTATTGGCGGGACCCTCGAGCTCGTAAGAACCGGGGAGATGAATGCCCTCGCGGTGCTGGCGCTCTTCGCCCTCGTCCTGGCCGTGACGGCCTTTGTCGTGTTCGTCGAGCGCGGTCAGCGCCGGATCACTGTCAATTATGCGCGTCGTCAGCAGGGGAGAAGGATGCTGGCTGCCCAGAGTACGCACCTCCCCCTCAAGCTCAATATGTCAGGCGTGATTCCCCCGATCTTCGCCTCGAGCATCATCCTGTTTCCGGGCACGCTCGGAAAGTGGTTCGGGAGCTCGGAGAATTTGCGCTGGCTGCAGGATTTCACCAGCAAGCTGGCCCCCGGTGAGCCCCTGTACGTCATTTTTTACTCGGTGGCCATCGTCTTCTTCTGCTTCTTCTACACGGCCTTGGTGTTCAATTCCAAGGAGACTGCGGACAACCTGAAGCGGTCCGGGGCCTTCGTGCCCGGTATACGCCCGGGTGAGCAGACCGCCCGCTATATCGACGGAGTGATGACCCGCCTGACCGCCGCGGGTGCTATCTACATCACAGCGGTTTGTCTCCTGCCGGAGTTTCTGATCGTGGGATGGAACGTGCCTTTCTATTTCGGCGGCACCTCCCTGTTGATTGTGGTGGTCGTCGTGATGGACTTCATGGCCCAGGTGCAGGCGCACCTTATGTCCCACCAGTACGAGGGCCTGATGAAGAAGGCCAACCTTAAGGCCCCGGGCGCCGGCATGCTGCGCTGAGGCCCAGGGCTCATAAGCATCAGATCGGAGAGAGAACATGAAGGTCAGGGCTTCGGTAAAGAGGGTGTGCCGCCATTGCAGGATCATTCGACGAAATGGCGTGGTGCGCGTGATCTGCAAAGATCCCAAGCATAAGCAGCGCCAAGGCTGACCTCCTTTTCATTGAATTCTTCTTAGGTTCTGGTATGCTGCTCGGTTTTCGCGCGGACGGCGCGAACGGATTGGAGATTCCATAGCATGGCCCGTATTGCCGGTGTCAATATCCCAGATAGAAAGCATGCCGTGATCGCCCTGACGGCCATCTACGGTATCGGTCGGACCCGCGCCGCACAGATCTGCGGCAGCGCCGGGGTGGCGCTGGATGCCAGGATCCGAGATCTGACTGAGGACGAGGTGGACAAGCTACGCGCTGAGGTTTCCAAGCTCGCCGTTGAGGGTGATTTGCGCCGTGAGGTCTCCATGAACATCAAGCGGCTCATGGACCTTGGGTGCAACCGGGGTATCCGGCACCGCCGCGGGTTGCCGGTCCGCGGGCAGCGGACCCGCACCAATGCGCGCACCCGAAAAGGTCCGCGGCGTCCGATCAAGAGATAGGCGACGCTCTGGCGTCAAAGACCTTTGGTAATACTTGATGGCGAAACCAACCCGCACGCGCAAGAAAGTCAAGAAGCAGGTGGCTGACGGGATTGCCCACGTCCATGCCTCCTTCAATAACACCATCATCACCATTACGGACCGGCAAGGCAATGTGCTTGGATGGGCGACAGCGGGAGGCTCCGGGTTCCGGGGCTCCCGCAAGAGCACCCCGTTTGCCGCTCAGGTGGCGGCGGATCGGGTGGGACAGGCGGTGAAGGAGTTCGGCCTTCGCAACCTCGACGTGAACGTCAAGGGCCCGGGTCCGGGCCGCGAGTCTGCGGTGCGGGCGCTCAACAACGCGGGCTTCAAGATCACCAGCATCACGGACGTGACCCCCATACCTCACAACGGGTGTCGTCCCCCCAAGAAGCGGCGCGTATAGGAATCGGGCAGGAACAGAGATGGCAAGGTACACAGGTCCCACCTGTAAGCTGGCGCGGCGCGAGGGCACTGATCTCTCCCTGAAGAGCCGTGCCCGCTCGCTGGACACCAAGTGCAACTTGGAAAAGCTGCCGGGCCAGGCGGGTGACCGCCGTCGGCGGCTGTCTGACTATGGCGGGCAGCTGCGGGAGAAGCAAAAGGTCCGCCGCATCTACGGCGTGATGGAGAGGCAATTCCGCAACTACTACCAGAAGGCCGCGGCGACCAAAGGCGCCACCGGTGAGAACCTCCTGAGGCTGCTCGAGCGACGACTCGACAATGTCGTTTACCGTATGGGGTTCGGCGCGACTCGTGCCGAGGCCAGGCAGCTGGTCAGCCACAAGGGAATCCTCGTCAACGGAAAGACAGTGAATATCCCTTCCTATCTCGTCAGCGAAGAAGACCAGATCGAGGTCCGGGAGAAGGCGAGGAAGCAGGTGCGGGTTCAGAACGCCCTCGCCTTAGCCGAGCAGTATGGCTTTGTCGATTGGATCGAGGTCGACACGAATGCGCTCAAGGGCGTCTTCAAGCGTGTCCCCGACCGCTCGGACCTCCCGGCAGACATCAATGAATCGCTGATCGTGGAGTTGTACTCCAAGTAAGGGGAAGGAGGGGGTTTTTGCATGGCTGATGCTGTTAGCGATTTCCTTAAGCCGCGCATCGTCAAGGTGGAGCCGGTTGACGGGAAGCGCAGTCACGCCCGGGTCTCCCTGGAGCCGCTCGAGCGAGGCTTCGGGCATACCCTAGGGAATGCGCTGCGCCGTATCCTCCTGTCGTCCATGTCCGGCTGCGCCGTCACGGAGGTGGAAATACAGGGCGTCCTCCACGAGTACACCACCCTCGAGGGTGTGCAAGAGGACGTGCTGGAGATCCTGCTCAACCTGAAGGACCTCGCGATCTCGATGAAGGGTAAGGACGAGGCGACTTTTACTCTCTCCAAGGCGGGGCCCGGCCCAGTCTTGGCGGGAGATATCGCCCTCGACCATACCGCGGAGATTGCCAATCCCGAGCTGGTGATTGCGAACATCACCGGGGACACGACGCTGAGCATGACGCTGACGGTCCATCGAGGGCGCGGCTACGAGCCCGCCACAGCGCGGGAAGACGATTCTGCGGACCGCCCGATCGGGAGGCTGCAGCTCGATGCCTCCTATAGCCCCATCCGACGGGTCGCCATCGATGTCCAATCCGCCCGCGTCGAGCAACGTACCGACCTCGACCGGCTGGTCATCGATCTGGAGACGAACGGGACCATCGATCCGAAGGGGGCAATCCAGAAGGCGGCCGCGATTCTGCGGGATCAGCTGTCCAGCTTCGTTGCCCTGGAGGGCTCGGCCCCCGGCGAGCTGGGGGATGAGCTGGGGGCTGCCCAGCCGCCGATAGACCCCATCCTGTTGAGGCCGGTCGATGATCTCGAGCTCACCGTGCGCTCGGCCAACTGTCTGAAGGCGGAGAACATCTACCTGATCGGCGACCTGATTCAGCGCACGGAGGTCGAGTTGCTCAAGACCCCCAACCTCGGCAAGAAATCCCTTACCGAGATCAAAGACGTCTTGGCGACGCGAGGCCTGTCGCTGGGTATGCGCCTGGAGAACTGGCCGCCCGAGAACATCGACGAGCTCGCCGTCAAATAAAGACAACCGCATCCCGGGTAAAGAACCATGCGTCACCGCAAAGCCGGAAGGCAACTCAATCGAACGAGCGCCCACCGTCAGGCCATGTTCCGCAATATGGCCTGCTCCTTGTTCCGCCACGAGCTCATCCGGACGACCCTTCCCAAGGCGAAGGAGCTGCGGCGGGTTGCGGAGCCGCTGATCACGATGGCGAAGACGGATTCTGTGCACAAGCGTCGGGTCGCCTTCTCCCGGCTGCGGGACAAGGAGGTGGTCGGGAAGCTTTTCGTCGAGCTCGGGCCCCGTTACGAGAGTCGGCCCGGCGGTTACCTGCGGATACTGAAGGGCGGCGTCCGGCGTGGGGATGCGGCGCCAATGGCCTATGTTGAGCTGGTGGACCGGGCGGTGGCTGCGGAGAGCAAGGGCGCCGAAGAGGGCTGAGATGCGTCGACCCATGCACGCACAGGAACCGGGCGCTGCCCGGTTTTTTGTCTGAGCGGTTCCGCATCGCTGTGGCCCTTCGTTTGGACCGCCTGCGGGGCATCGCCCTCGTGACCGACTTCGGTGATGAGGGTCCCTATGTGGGCCAGATGGAGCTTCGCCTCAGGGAGCGAGCCCCCGAGGCGCAGGTTACCCGGCTGATTTCGGATCTTCCCCCGTTTCGTCCCGACCTTGCGGCCTATCTGCTGCCGGCACTCGTCCGGGATGTCGCGGGCCCCATGCTTTTCCTCTGCGTTGTGGATCCGGGCGTTGGCGGTGAGCGGGGAGTGCTTGCTGTCGAGGCGGATGGCAACTGGTTTGTGGGGCCGGACAACGGCTTGCTGGCCCTGGTGGTCCGGCGTGCGGGGCGGCACCGGATCCTCCGGGCCACCTGGCGTCCCCGCCAGATGTCCGCGACTTTCCACGGCAGGGACCTGTTCGTCCCCGTTGCCGCCATGCTGTTCAATGGAGAGCGAGTTGACGGGCCGGAGATAAGTGTTGGGGAGATGGCGGGGCACGACTTGCCGGAGGATCGCCCTTGCATCATCTACGGGGACCGCTATGGGAACCTGCTTAGCGGGTTACGGGCGGACCGGCTCGATCGTCGGACGACGATTCAGGTGGGGTCCAGTGCCCTCCGTTTCGCCCGAGCCTTTTGTGAGGTTCCATCCGGTACTGCCTTTTGGTACGAGGATGCCTTCGGGCTGGTCGAGCTGGCGGTCAACCAGGGCCGTGCGGACCAGCTGCTCGGCTTGAGATCCGGTGACGGGATAACGCCGCTCGCTTCAGCATGATCCACGGGAAGAGGACAAAGGACGCGGAGATGTCGGCAAGCAAGACCCCCCCGAGAGTCAGGCGCAGTCTCGGCATCCTGGCTTTGTTGTTCCTCGGCGTGATCGGGGGGCTTGCCGTGGATCGCGTCTTTCTCGCCGGGGTGATCCCGGGGGCATTCGTCCCCATGCAGTCGGTACAGGATTTTCGCCTCATGGCCCTGGCGTGGAACCTGATCGAGTCACGTTACGTGGACCCCGCGGCCGTGGAGCCGAAGAAGATGACCTATGCGGCAATCAGCGGCATGGTGGACTCTCTGGGTGACACCGGGCACAGCACCTTCCTGACGCCGGAGATGTCCGCCCTGTCCCAGGATCTGTCGACCGGCAACTTTGCCGGCATCGGTGCAGAGATCGGGGTCAAGAACGGCGAGGTGGTGATCGTCTCTCCCATTGATGGGACCCCGGCAAGCCGAGCCGGACTCCGGCCGGGGGACGCGATCCTCTCGGTGGACGGGACGACCATCTCGAGCCTGTCCTTGAGCGATGTGGTCGCCCGCATTCGCGGCCCAGTGGGGACCCGCGTTACCCTTCAGATTCTGTCGGCGAAGTCGGAAAAGCCCCATGAGGTGACGCTGGTCCGCGCCGAGATCCCCATCGACACCGTGCACTGGCACATGATCCCCGGAACCCACCAGGCGGATCTACGTATCAGCAGCTTTGCCAAGGGGACCACTGTTTCCCTGGCTGGGGCACTGAGTGCCGCGGCCGAGGCCGGTGCGACCGGCGTGGTCCTCGACCTTCGGGACAACCCCGGCGGCCTGCTCGAGGAGGCCATCGGTGTGACCAGTCTGTTCGTGGGCCAGGGGGATGTGCTCAAAGAGCGTAACCGTGCCGGCCAGGTGAGATCGGTTCCGGTCAGGGCCGGCCGGCAGGAGTGGACCGGGCCCCTGGCGGTGCTGGTCAACGGCGGTACCGCGAGCGCATCGGAGATCGTTGCGGGTGCCCTTCGGGACGACCTGAAGGCGCCCTTGATCGGCGAAAAGACCTTCGGCACAGGCACCGTGCTCCAGGAGTTCCCTCTTCCGGATGGGTCGGCTGTTCTCCTCGCCGTGGGCGAGTGGCTCACCCCGGCGGGTGAGAGCTTCTGGCACAAAGGACTTGAGCCCACGATAAAGGTTTCGCTGGCGGACGACGTGGTGCCCCTTACTCCCGCCGGCATGCGTGACCTCAAGCCGGAGGGACTCCGCAAGAGTCGCGACAGTCAGCTCATCGCGGCCGCGGACTGGCTCGAGCGGCAGACGCCGCCGGCCGGGGAGCGCAGCGGCCGGACCCACCCTCGTCACCGCCGCAGACGCGCCCATTAGCCGACTGCACTTATTCCGTGCTGACCATCGCTGGCTCTCCTTCGGTGAGGGCGGCCTTGAGGGCGTGCCAGCTCAGGGTGGCGCACTTGACCCGCATGGGGTAGTGGCGCACCCCGGCCAGCGCCCCAAGCTCACCGAGATCGGTCGGCTCCGGGCGCCCTGTGCCAGTCAGGAGATGATGCATGGTCTCAAAAAGGTCCGCCGCCTCCGCCAGGCTACAGCCCTTCACCCGGTCTGTGAGCATGGAGGCGGATGCCATGGAGATGGCGCAGCCCCGCCCCTTGAAGCTCGCATCGACCACCCGCCCGTTCTCGATCCGCACGTATAGCTTGAGCGTATCCCCGCACAGGGGGTTGTGGGCGTCGACCATGCGGCTGGGGCCGTCCATGGTGCGAAAGTTGTGGGGGTGGCGGCTGTGATCCAAAATCAGCTCCTGGTAGATGTCGGTGAGCTCGTCGCTCATGCAAGCATCTCCCGCGCGAGCTGCAGTCCCTCCACCAGGCGGTCGACCTCCTCGCGCGTGTTGTAAAAGGCAAAGGACGCCCGGGCGGTGGCGGGGACCCCGTAGAAGTCCATCAGCGGCATGGCGCAGTGGTGCCCTGCGCGCACCGCCACACCCTTGTGGTCGAGCACCGTGCCGATGTCGTGGGCATGCACCCCCTCCATAACGAAGGACACGACGGCGATCTTGTCGGGACTCTCGCCGATGATCCGAAGCCCCGGCACCTCCCGCAGCCGTTGCGTTGCATAGCGAAGCAGACCTTGCTCATGCTCGGCGGCCGCTACGCGATCGAGCCCCTGCAGATAGCCAACGGCGGCGCCGAGACCCACGGCCCCCGCGATATGAGGCGTGCCCGCCTCGAAGCGCTGGGGCGGGTCGGCAAACTTGGTCCCCTCGAAGCTGACGCGGCGGATCATCTCCCCGCCGCCCTGGTAGGGGGGGAGGGCGCTGAGTCGCTCGGCCTTGCCGTAGAGGACGCCGATGCCCGTCGGCCCGAACAGCTTGTGACCGGAGAGGCAGTAGAAATCGCAGTCGAGCGCCTGGACATCGACCTCCAGATGAGGTACGGCCTGCGCCCCGTCGACCAGTACCGGGATCCCGCGCTTGTGGGCTATGTCCACAATCTCGTGAATTGGGTTGACTGTCCCCAACACGTTCGAGACGTGTGTGACCGTCACGAGGCGGGTGCGCGTGCTCAGCAGTCCCTCGACGGCCTCGATCTCCAGCTCGCCCCGGGGGCTGATCGGCAGCACGCGCAGCGCGGCCCCACTGGCGGCCTGTTGCAGCTGCCAAGGGACGATGTTGGCGTGGTGCTCCATGTGCGTGAGCGCTACCTCGTCCCCCGCCTGCAGCCCGAGGCTGTTCGCCACCAGGTTGATGGCCTCGGTCGTGCCTCGCAGGAACACGATCTCGGCGGCGGAGCGGGCATTCAGGAACCGGGCGACCTTCGCTCGCGCCCCTTCGTAGGCGGCGGTCGCACGGGCGGAGAGGAGATGCACCGCCCGATGCACATTGGCGTTGTCCTCCCGATAGTAGCGCGCGACGGCCTCAATGACGGCCTGGGGCTTTTGCGCAGTCGCGGCGTTATCGAGATAGGCGAGCGGGGCACCCCGGACCTCCTGCTGGAGGGCCGGAAAGTCGCTCCGCACGGCACCCGGATCCCAACGGGCGGTCGGTGTTGCCGCGGTGATGGATTCCGCAGCGCAATCAAGTCCCATCGTGGTCAGCCTCGGTTGGTGTCAATTTGCGTTTGAGCCAAAGGCCCGGGTTGGTCAAACCCACGAAATCTCCATGGATATTAAGCGGTTTCACCTGTTGCCTGTATACAGTACTCGATTCGTACCGCTTCCGCCTGCCGAGTTCCGCCCCCCGTTGTCGGCCGCGCCCGGAGCGGGCGACCGGTCCCCGGGGTGCCCTTGAGGGGTGCGAGAGATGTCTGCCGTCGGCCTCACGCGTTGAGCCTCAACAGACCCCCCGCCGTTCGGGCTGATGCGGTGCCCTCGTGAACGAGAAGGTACTGCCCCCCTGAGGTTCGATTGCAGCGCAATTCATCGGGGCAGCGGAATAAAAAGAGGGCCCGCGGGGGGACACCGGGGCCCGAAAGGGGGAAGCTGGTTTATCCGTCAACCTGGTGAACCGGAGAAAAGTCGAAAGGCGGACGGCTCGTCTGACGGTCTCTCGATCTACTGTCCCGCTTGCCGTCGTGCGAGGCCGGTCCGCCTACGCGTGGACGCGGCTTGTGTTGTTGTCTTCGTTAACCCCGGGGCAACTTACTTTCCGGCGATCGCAAGGGGGGGATGGTGGATGCCGAGCTCCCTTTATCGCCGCTGCGGCCAAACCGGTGCCGTCACGGCGGAGCTGGTGCTGGCGCTCATGCCTTCGGCGTAGATTGCCCCAGTGGCGCCGGTCACGCGGTATACCTTGCTGCGGCCTCCGCGGAGCCTGACGAAGGGATCGGAGCTCAATGGCACGAAGGGGTCGATCGCTTGCCGCGTTGCGGCCACAAGATGACTGTCCTGCGTTCCCGCGGCACGGTAGCCGAAGGGGAGGTGGACGACGCTGGTCTCGGCCTCGCGAGCGAGTGGGTCGGCAGGTGGGATCGAGGTCCTCTCGACTACCCTCGGAGATGCCGGTTGACCGGTTCCGAAGGCCTCGCAGCTACCGCTTGGCAACGCCGACACCAAACCGATGCATAAGACAATACGCGACGACGTGAATGTGCTTTGACTCGTCATCTTGTTATCGCTCCGATTCTGATCAGAACCCCTCGCCTTCAGACTCGTTGCCTCAAAGTGCGTTACCCGAGGCCACGCGGTCGTCCTCCTGGCGCC
>Ga0307440_1001703_pt1 | contig 10561 bp, 9 predicted proteins | sample SalMarWE160410MG_FD_202150 | JGI IMG/M metagenome (GOLD analysis project Ga0307440, IMG submission 202150) | Salt marsh sediment microbial communities from the Plum Island Ecosystem LTER, Massachusetts, United States - WE1604-10 | ecosystem: Environmental > Aquatic > Marine > Intertidal zone >... | reverse complement strand
GATGGCCGTTCAGTGCATCCTCCTGAAAATAAGGGGAATTCATTCTGATAAACGGGATTCTGTACAGTACTCTCTTGAGGGGTTACGTATCGTTTGTGGATTCTCTGTGTGTTTTAATGCTTGTCATTGGATTGTTGATGGCATCATAACGCCTCATCGGATGTTTTCCTGCTCGGAGCCCAATATGGAATCAAACTCACTACGTAAGCCTACTTTCTAACAGACGTTCTCCCTCGGTATTTTTCTAATCTTTGCATGGGACACCTTGGAATCAATTGGTTGATAAACTCTCGACGAAATGTTGCCAAAACCATCAGTGTCCTGTCAAGCCCAATCTGTCGTATCTTGCTCGGAGTCTCCGCTTACCTGTCCCTTTGGTTTCCTGTAAGGCACGACACTAGGCATGTTCACTGAGCTGCCATTTTCGCTTACCGTCTTCGTCTCGTTTCTACCACTGTTGACGCCCATGGTTGAGCCGGATTTCTCACATGATTGCCTGGGTAAATTTCAGGAACAACCCTTCATGGTATAGTAGCCTAAACGCAACATTATGAGGTAGCATATAAGTGCAAACACGCTACCTCAGGGTTGCGCGAGAGGGTTTCGGTTCAGAATTTTATTCGAAAATACATAAATATATCAATACCATGTTGATTTGAGAGTTTTTCTGGATTTTGTGGCATGTTTCCTGCTCTTTAATTACTAACCGGTTCAAAATTGAATTGGAAGGTAATAGCTAGGATGAAAACATAGCGATGTTTTCAGAGGTTTTATGGGGCAATTCGGCCTGGACGGAGTTCAAAAGGATTGTCGAGAGAACGGATGTAACCATAAAGCCCGATGATATTTCGGGTTTTCGGTACAGGGAACAGGATCGGCACCTGACGAACACTTCAATGGAGGTCACGCAAATGTTTAATAAAACAAAGGAAATAATATCTACAGGCATAGAGTTGATAATTATTGCATTGTTCTGCCTCATGGTAGTTGTGATCTGAATTCATCATGCGGGAGAGGATTGTTTGAATGTTTAATCCCTCCAAAACTGGTTTTTCAATGTGCATATACACTTTTTAGAGTTGTGCCATAATCTTCTAAATGTTGTCAAGAAAGGAAGATACATCATGAAAATTATGTTGCTATGTAATCAAAATTATGAAGTCTTTCAAGGAGGCAATTTTGAAAAACATAAGTGATTATTTTGATAAATATTATGAATCAAAAGGGCCGGTAGCTCAGATTATTAATACTTTATTTAACAAAGAGAAAGAGCTTGGCTTTGGAAGCACTCTAGACAATAAATTATATGATGAAGTAAAAGCGTTGGGGGCTGAGGGTGTTGACGACTGCATGCAGTGTGGCACCTGCAGCGCGTCATGCAGTTTATCTCAAGGAGATAATCCATTTCCGCGGAATATCTATCGATATATTCAGCTGGGAATGAGGGATAAGCTTTTGAAATCTTCTGAGCCTTGGTTGTGCTACTACTGCGGAGATTGCAACACAAGTTGTCCAAGGGGGACCGAACCGGCAGAGACAATGATGGCAGTTCGGCGTTGGCTGACAATACAATATGACTGGACAGGGCTGGCTAAGAAATTTTATCTTTCTAAGACATGGGAATTCGGTGCGTTAGGGACGGTAGCTCTTTTTATTTTCCTTCTGTTTGGGTTTTTTCATGGACCAGTTGTAACTGATCATGTTTCGGTGAATTCTTTTGCTCCGGTCGCCTGGGTAGAGATGGGCGATCTCTTATTGGCCGGCATCTTGTCCATCTTTTTGCTTTCAAATGCCGCTCGGATGTTTCATTTCATCATGGGCGGAACCAAGGTGCCGCTTTCCCTCTACATCACAGAAGCAAAATCATTTCTCGTCCACTTTGCAACACAGAAGAAATGGAGACAGTGTTCCGAGGATAGAAGTAAGTGGTTTAAACATTTTCTTTTGGTCAGCGGTTATGTAACCATGTTGAGTCTGATCATTGTTTTTATCCGTTGGTTTCAGGTTGATGACAGCAGTTGGCACTTTTCTAGTATTTTCGGATACTATGCAACGGGAACCATACTCTATGTGACAGTGGATATGTTTAGAAGTCGTCTGAGGAAGAAGGATATGATTCATCGTTTTTCTCATACTTCGGATTACTTATTTCTTGTACTGCTTTTTCTAACGTCGCTGACTGGATTGATGATGCACCTGTTCCGTCTTGGCGGATGGCCGATGGGAACCTATGTTATTTATGTAATTCATTTAGCTATTGCGGTACCGATGCTTGTCATCGAGGTTCCCTTTGGCAAATGGTCACATCTTTTCTATCGACCGTTAGCCGTTTTTTTGGCAACTGTTAAGGAAAAGGCAAAAACTGTCTCAGTGGTCGACTATCAAGAGATAAAACAAGAAGTCGGCGAGGCGTTTAATACATGTATGCACTGTGGAACCTGCACCACAGTTTGCCCTGTTATTGAAATCACCGATTACAGTCCACGCCTGATTATGCGGCATATTGCCGTGGAAAGAGCTACCACTGTTTCTGTCGACGATGCTTCATGGAAGTGTGTGACCTGTAACAGTTGTACCGAGCATTGTCCACGGGGAATTGGCATACTCGATGTTCTAAAATATATTCGGCGCCAGGTTGCAGCTGCTCAACGTATTCCGAAGATATTTGATGCTCCAATCATGAGTCTGAAGAAAGAAGGTAACCCTTGGGGTGGTAAACGAGAAAAGAGACTGGCCTGGACTGAAGATCTCACTATTCCTTCCTATCAAACCGGGCATGAATATTATCTGTTCAACTGCTGCCAGACTGCTTATGACACCAGTAATGATAAAAAGAGTCAAAAAGGAGGCCTAGCTCTTCTTCGTCTTCTCGAATACGCAAAAGTTTCCTATGGGTCTTTAGGGTCAAAAGAGAATTGTTGTGGTGATATGGTAGACAAGGTCGGGTTAGCTGATGTTGCTGGTAATCTGGAGAGGAAAAACACTGAGATTTTCCTGAATGCCGGTGTTTCAAAGATTCTGACGGTTTCTCCCCACTGTCTCAATACCTTTCGCAAAGACTACCAAAAAATTGAAAATATAGAGAAATTACATTACACAGAACTCCTTGATGATTTAATCAAATCAGGAGATATAAAACCTTCTCTGAAAATTAATCAGAGGGTGACCTATCATGATCCTTGCTATTTAGGCAGACATAGCGGAATTTACGATGCGCCGCGTAGAGTTCTCAGTGCCATACCGGGCCTTGAGCTTGTTGAGATGCAGCGTAACCGGGATCGGAGTTTTTGCTGTGGCGGAGGCGGAGGCGGTATCTGTGAGGATATCTCTAAAGAGAGTCTGGGAGAGATCCGTATCAAAGAAGCCATGGATACCGGTGCTGAGATTATTGCCACTGCATGTCCGTACTGTATAAAAATGCTCAATGATGCAATCAATACACTTGGTGTAGAAAAGAGGATTGAAGTTCGAGATATATCAGAGCTGCTTTGGCAGTCGGTTAAGCTATCAGATACTCGAGAATACCACAAAACGTTGGAACGTTCGGAGTTCTCTTCAAAAACGGTTGAAGTTGATAACTCGACTGTCCCTGAAACTGATACCGTCGTACAGAGATCGACTGCAGGTTATGCTCCCCCCTGGTTCCGATTTATATTTCATCGTTCATAGAATGTACTATTCGAAATTCCAGTTTCTCTCTACTTTAATTGGGAGAGAAGCTGGATAGGGTAGTGTCATTTTTTAAAGGAAGAAAATACTCTGAAAACAACTAAAAAAGAAATTGAGGCAAGGAGTATATATAAATATTTGTAATTGTTTAGCAGCGATAGAATGGTAAATTCTTTTGGCTCCATATTTGCGAATCTGAGAAGCACAACAAGAGTAACTGGAAGACTGGCAATAAGTGCGAGGACAACTGCTAGCAGGAATTTGATTGCAAATGTTTTTAGGGCGGATGTCTTTTTGGGTATTGTACTCTCTGGTTTTCCAGCACCTCTAGAGAGAGGTTTCACAATCTTTGCGTTGTCATCGGCTGATTGTGCCCATTGGTCTGAATGTATGCATCTGTTTGGAGGTTGATTGAATCTGTTAGACGCTGTTTTTAAGCTCTGGGCTCTCGTATTTTTTTCTTTTTTGACCGTCGAAGACATTGACAAGCTCTTTCCGTAAAAAGTCTGGGCAACACTTTCTAGCGGTGAAAACATTTCCTTTTGCCTAATGGCTTGATATTCGCCAGCTATAATGTCATTTAATTCTGGTAATGAAGGTTTTCTATAATACGTCGAAAAGAACTCCTGGGTGAAAAACTCTCCATTGGGAGTCTTAATTTTAACACCATCTTCGCTGACCAAAAAAGAGTAGTCAGAAAATTTATCAGCATTAACCCTCACGAATTGGACGTGTTTATCTGTGCTTGTTAGAGAATCGCTGGTAAGATCAAAACTGTTGGTGATAATTAATATTTTTTTATACATATATAGTATGTTATAGGTTAGTTATCCTGTCGGTGCCATATCCTAATGTAACAGAAAGCTGAAAAGAAGTACTTCTTTCTAGAAGTCTTCACCAGCACATGCTTATTCTATTCTAGAGTGATATGTCATTGATCTGATAGACCAGCCTCTAATTTTCACATTATCCTACATTGTATCATAGACAAAGAGTATATTATCCAGCTTTTATCATTTTTGCCATATAATTATTTCTCTGTTGCAGGCTGCCTTTACTATTTTGGCTGAAAAGAGTGATTTCAAAATCTATTTTTCTTCTATCCCTACAACGATATATGCGTCTTGTTAGCTGTGGCCATCTTTTTCTTCCGATGAGATAAATATGAGCGATGATTTCGACGCTGCATCCACTCCACCAGTTTAATGGCCATTTCCATCTCCCACTTTCTCTTTCAAAATATCAAGAAAAATTCTGCTGAGGTTCAAACGCCGGATCGTCTCTTTTTAAGGTGCGTTGTGGGATGGACTCACGCTTCGATCCTGAAGAGGAAAAATGTGCAGGACTTATTTTGTGATTATGCTTATAATTGAGATAGTGAAGGGAGGGTGAGATATGAATAAGTATAACGAATCACGATTGTAGAGGTAGTGAGAAGACGATGACAAAAAAGACGGCGGCTGAGAAAGAACAGACCGCGATTACCGATGCTGCCAATGAGATCATCCTGGAGTCCATCTCGGATGGGGTCTTTACGGTGGATCTCAACTGGCGGATCATGAGCTTCAATAGGGGTGCCGAGGAGATAACCGGAACCCTGCGTAGTGAGGCCATCGGTCGCTACTGCTGGGAGGTCTTCCGGTCCAATATGTGTGAGGGGGACTGTGCCCTGAAGCGAACCATGAAAGAGGGCAAGTCCTTTATCTCCAGTTCCACCTCCATCATCAACAACCGTCGTGAACATGTGCCGATAACGGTTTCAACCTCTCCGCTTAAAAACAGCAGGGGCGAAATTTTGGGAGGTGTTGAGACCTTCCGCGATCACAGCCTGGTCGAGGAGTTGCGGCGTGAGCTGAGTGGCAGTTATGAACTTAGTGACATGGTAAGTCGCAGCAAGGCAATGCGCAGGATCTTGAAAATCCTGCCTCAGGTTGCCGAAAGCGACAGCACTGTCCTCATCGAAGGGGAGACCGGGACTGGTAAGGAGCTGATGGCTCGAGCCCTGCACAACCTTTCTTGGCGCCGGGATGAGCCTTTTGTTGCTATCAACTGTGGCGCGCTTCCCGATACCCTGCTTGAATCCGAGCTTTTCGGGTATAAGGCCGGGGCCTTCACCAATGCCGATAAAGATAAGCCGGGCCTGTTCCAGGCGGCAGGGAGAGGGACTATTCTTCTCGACGAGATCGGTGATACCAGTGCCGCTTTCCAGGTACGATTACTCCGGGTTCTTGAGGAGAAAGAGTATCAGCCGTTGGGCAGTGTGAAAAAGATAAAGACCCAGACTCGGATTCTGGCAGCCACTAACCGAGATTTGACCGAGATGGTGCATTCGGGTGAGTTTCGCCGGGACCTCTTTTATCGAATAAATATCATCCGTATATCTTTGCCGCCGCTTCGCGAACGGATGGAAGATGCCCCCTTTCTGATCGAGCATTTCATTAACAAGATGAATCGACTCAAAGGCAGAGCTGTCTCGGGGGTTGACGGCGAGGCCATGAGATTGCTCTTATCCCATGATTATCCAGGAAATATCAGGGAGTTAGAAAATATTATTGAGCATGGTTTCGTTCTCTGCCCTGAAGGGGAGATCATTGCGGCCCATCTCCCGGCTTTTTTGTTGCAGACCAAGGACAGCATGCCGGAATCCCGGTCTCCGGGTATCGAGAAGAGTATGCAGGTTTTTGAGGAGGAGGCCATAGTTGCTGCTTTGAAACGTACCAACTACAACCGCCTTGCGGCCGCCAGGGATCTGGGTATTCATAAGAGTACCCTCTTTCGAAAGCTGCGGAAATACCGCATAGTACTTCCGGAATTCGATGGCCGGTCGCATCGAAACTAGCCGGATTGGAGCCATAAACGCTGTTCACCAAAGACAATCCGATCCATCCCTGCCTATCCTTGAAAATATCAGAATAACCTGAGTTGGGAGGAACTCCCAATGGGGGATCAAGGGTCGCCTCATTGCGACCCTTACAGTCGCAAAGAGGCGCAGAACAGCGACGTTATGGACTCTCTCTTTAGCTAGTACCCCTTGAAGATTGCTTCTAACATCTCGATTTAAAAAATATTTGTTGTTTTCTGTCCACCTGGCGCGATGCTTGCTTTCTCTCCCTTAACGGAGAGGAGATGCATTGATCATGAAAATCGCCATTACTATCTGGGAAACGAGGATTTCGCCCGTTTTCGATTCGGCCAGAAACTTATTGATCGCTGAGACGAACGGAGTCGAAGTTGTAAGCAGAGAGGTTGTTCTCTTTGATGCTCGCCGATTTGATGGGGTTCTGAGACTTTTGCGCGACCTCGACGTTCAGGTCCTTATTTGTGGTGCTCTTTGTGAAGGGCCGGCAAAGGTTCTGGAAGCACACGACATTGAGGTGCTCTCTTTTCTCGCAGGCGAGTCGGAAAAGGTCCTTGAGTCGTATATTCAAGGACGAGACCTAGCAGAGTTCAGCTTGCCTGGCTGTAGGTGGTGCGTATGCAGGCGGAGAGGGGTGGCTAGGAGAATAAAGAGCAGTCCGCCAAAGGAGGATGGAAAGTGCCTGGATTTGATAAACAGGGCCTTGGAAGAGAAGCGCTGAAAGAACACAAAAGCCCAAAATGATGGCTCCACTAATACCTGCCCTGAGAGGGAAAACAGCTCATACGGCCAAGGTCAGGAAAGAGGTCATGGCAGTCGGTCAAAAGGTTCGGAAAATCGTCGGATGACTGCCAGAGGCGTCACAGACAGGAGTGATTTATGTTGAAAATACTTATGGTGTGCAACGATCCCGGGTCACTTATAGATCTGGCTGGGCAGCTCTCAAAAAGGGATCTTGTCTCGGTCGTTTGGGCTGAATCACAACAGGAAGCCCGGGCCTTGATTGCAAAAGATCGATTTGATGTGCTGGTCGTTGATCTAGCCAATGGGTCGGCTCTTCCTTTTGTTAAAGAGGTGGTGAAAACAGACCCGTTTATCAACTGTGCGATGGTCAGTCATCTCTCCAAAGAAGAATTTCATGAGACGACGGAGGGGCTTGGTGTGTTTATGCAGTTGCCCGTGAGTCCAGGGGCTGAAGAGGCGAAGAGGATGCTTGATCTGTTGGAATCCATTGGAGTCCTGACTGCGGTTGATAAAGAGAGGATGAGGCAATGATCATTAGTATTGCAAGCGGCAAGGGCGGAACCGGAAAGACGACGGTTGCAACCAGCCTGGCGCTTTCTCTGGGGGCTGATGTTCGTTTGCTTGACTGCGACGTGGAAGAGCCCAACGCCCATCTTTTCCTCAACCCAATGATTGAGAAAAGTGAGAAGGTAGGCGCCTGGGTGCCTGCAATCCGTGAAGAAGTGTGCACAGCATGCAAAAAGTGTATGGAGATCTGCCGCTTCCGGGCGATTACCGTGGTCGGCAAGAAGGTCCTGGTCTTTCCCGAACTGTGTCATAGCTGCGGCGGATGCCTTGAAGTCTGTCCGGAAGACGCGATCGCAGATGGGGTTCGAGAATTGGGGGTGGTCGAGTCGGGTGCTTGTGGTGAGCTTGCATTTGTACATGGCCGTCTGCGGGTAGGCGAAGCCATGTCGCCGCCTCTTATCAGAAAGGTCCGTGCTGCAAAAAACGGGGCGACCACGGTAATCATCGATGCCCCGCCTGGGACCTCATGCCCGGTGATTACAGCGATTAAAGGAACGGATTTCGTGATCCTGGTAACCGAGCCCACCCCTTTTGGCCTGCATGATCTGATTCTGGCCGTCGAAGCAGTCCGCATTCTCGGGATACCTTGCGGTATTGTGATAAACAGGGCCGATATCGGGGATGACCGGGTGCTGGAATATGCGGCTCGTGAAGGCCTGGATATCCTGATGGAGATTCCCTTCGATCGAAAGATTGCCGAGGCCTATTCGTGTGGTCGACCAATAGTTGAGGTCATGCCGGAGTGGACGGAGCGTTTCCGTATGCTTTATCGTCGAATCAGAGAGTCAGTGGAAGGTCAAGAGGGAAAAGATGAAACGTGAGTTGGTGATTATAAGCGGTAAAGGCGGCACCGGTAAGACCAGTATAACCGCAGCATTTGCCTCCCTTGCCAAAAACAGCGTATTGTGCGATGCCGATGTCGATGCAGCGGACCTGCACCTGTTGATGCAGCCTACGGTCCTCCAGACCACCGATTTTATCGGTGGGTCCAAGGCTGAGATACGAAAGGAAGACTGTGTGGAATGCGGTGTTTGCCGGGATCTGTGCCGGTTTTCAGCCATTTCCGAAGACTATACGGTCGATCCCATCTCCTGTGAGGGTTGCGGAGTCTGTGTGGATCTCTGTCCTGAGAAGGCCATCGACTTTCCGGTACAGAAATGTGGGGAGTGGTATATCTCAGATACCCGCTTTGGTTCGATGGTCCATGCCCGTTTAGGGATAGCGGAGGAAAATTCCGGTAAACTTGTCAGCCTGGTGCGTAGGGAGGCGGAAAGGCTTGCCGAAAACAAAGGCTGTGAATTAATCTTGACCGACGGACCTCCAGGTATCGGTTGTCCGGTCATTGCGGCTATTGGTGGTGCAACGGCCCTTTTGATCATTGTGGAGCCAACGGTCTCCGGTCTCCATGATCTGCAGCGGGTGGCTGACCTGGCGGCACATTTCAAGGTAGCTGGCCTGGTCTGCATAAACAAGTTCGATCTTAATACGGATATGTCTTCTAAAATAGAGGATATGTGTGAAAAACGGCGGATGGCGACTGTGGGGCGCATCCCATTTGATCCGGTTTTTACCAAGGCTATGATCGAAGGTAAGAATATTTTTGAGTATGCTCCCGATTCGAAAGCAGCGCATACAACCCGGGAAGTCTGGGAGAGTGTCATGGGATTCCCGGCAATGAATATGCTTGGAATAAGGGATTTTTCAACAATAATTAGATAAGTAAGGAGTATGGTAATGACGATAGTGCGTATTGCAGTCCCTTCGATGGGACAGGGTGGTCTTGATGGTCAGCGGGCTGGACATTTTGGACATTGCGATGTCTTTACCCTGGTGGATGTGGAAGGCGGGGAGATCAAAGAAGTTTCAGTGCTGGCCAATCAGGCCCATGTCCAGGGGGGATGCATGGTGCCGGTGCAACTGCTGGCCGCCAATAATGTTCATCGCCTGATTGTCGGGGGGATCGGCATGAGGCCGCTGATGGGGTTCAGACAGGTGGGCATAGACGTTTACTATGACGGTGAACGCCAGGATATACGTCCCGTGGTCGAGGATATGATTGCCGGCAGATTGCCTGTCATCGGTGATGATCAGGTCTGCGGTGGAGCCACCCACGGTTGAGAGTGAAGGAAGAGTTGATCCTGGAGAACCAAATGTCAATCCAATGCCGAATCCCTGTACTTTTAAGTGAGGTGTATCGGCCCCGGACAGAGTATGGTCTTTTTAAAATTCGATTACAACGAATGTTCAGCTACTGATCCAGGGAGTGAGCTGTTCGTTTCACGGGAACGCCATAAACCCCTCCCAGGGGGAAACACTAACGCTGTCCCTTAGAGAGCCGAAAAATGAACAGCCCACACCCTTTCACCCTTTCATTCCGATAGGCTGAGTTTCAGGGGTAATCAGATTTATTAATGTAAACCAATTTGGAGTGAGGTTATGAAAATTGCAGTCAGTGCCAAAGGGACGCATCTCACCGATGAAGTCGATCCGAGGTTTGGCCGGGCACAATATATCCTGGTAATCGACACCGAAACACTTGAGTGTGAGGTCCTGGACAATAGTGAAAATGTTAATGCCTTCAAGGGTGCAGGGATTCAGGCTGCGACTATGATTGCAGATAAAGGAGCAGAGGCGCTGCTCACCGGTTATTGCGGTCCCAATGCTTTTAAAACACTGGAAGCGGCAGGAATCAAGGTGGTAAGCGATGTCAGCGGGATCGTAGGT
>Ga0307440_1001702_pt1 | contig 10562 bp, 12 predicted proteins | sample SalMarWE160410MG_FD_202150 | JGI IMG/M metagenome (GOLD analysis project Ga0307440, IMG submission 202150) | Salt marsh sediment microbial communities from the Plum Island Ecosystem LTER, Massachusetts, United States - WE1604-10 | ecosystem: Environmental > Aquatic > Marine > Intertidal zone >... | reverse complement strand
TCGCTGATCGCGAAGGCGACATCTACGATCTGTTCGTCGAGGCCCCCTGTCCCGAGCACGGCGCCGACTGGCTGGTGCGCGTCCAGCACCAAGAGCGACTGCTCGCCGATGGCGGCAAGCTGCGCGCGGCCATCGACGCCGCGCCCGTCCTCACCGAGATCACCTTCGATCGACCCGCCTCCAATGGCCGGCGCGCGCGCACCGTCCATCAGCACATCAAGGTCGTGCGCGTGACCCTGAAGGCGCCCGCGCGGCCCGACCGCACCTTGCCCGAGGTCACCGTCACCGCCTTGCTCGCCACCGAACCACAGCCGCCCGCCGGGGAAGAACCGCTCGTTTGGGTGCTGTTGACCAACCTGCCCGTCGAGACCCCGCAGCAGGCGATTGAAAAGCTCGCTTGGTACCTTTGCAGATGGCAGATCGAGGTCTACTTCAAGATCTTGAAAAGCGGCTGTCGCGTCGAGCAACTGCAATTGGAGAAGCGCGAGCGCTTGGAGCCGGCGCTGGCCTTCTACATGATTATCGCCTGGCGCGTGCTGTACCTGACCATGCTCGGGCGCGAGTGCCCGCAAATGCCTTGCGATACGGTGTTCGCTGATGAGGAATGGCGAGCCGTTTATCTGGTTACCCAGCGCCAAGCGCCGCCCGATGCGCCGCCGTCACTCGATACCATGGTGCGCATGGTTGCCACCCTCGGTGGTTTCCTCAACCGCAAAAGCGATGGCTTTCCCGGTCCGAAAACGCTTTGGATAGGTCTACAACGTATCCCCGATTTCGTGCTCGCGCTGCAGGCTCAGCGCAGCATCGGAGAGAGTTGTGGGTAATGGTATGGCATCCAGCCTGCTCGTCCCGTGGAAACGGCGGGGCTGCGGCCGTGCCTGTACGGTGGGGCCGCTGACCGCCGGGTCCCTGACCTGCTCGTCGGGCCGCTTGCGGGCGCGCTCTGGCTTCACGCTCAGCTCTACGCGGGCGTCGGGGGCGATGTGCACGATCCGCGCGGTCTAGGAACTTGTCCGGGGCACCCCCAATGGGCAGCCTCACCTTTCCGCCCCCTGCGGTAACTCGTCCGATACCTGAGTCGTGCGGAAGAGGAGCCAGAGGCCGAAGATAAGCGCGGTTATCTCGGCGGTAAGCGTGAGAAGCAGGGCCATGAGGCTCGCCACGTCGACGGTAGAGACCCAGCTCGACTGCCCACCAATCGTACCTGGCGTCGTCTGGATTGCAGGTACGCCTCCCTGGGGCGTCGAAAGGAAATGGAACAGGAGTTGTCCCACCTCCAGCAGCAATACCACCATCGAGAACAGAGTGCCCAAGCTACTGGCCACCAGACCGGTCCAGACAGTGCCGAGCACCGATGTCCCACTAGGGCGCGAAACTCGATCGGCAATTCTCCGGGAAAGACCAGTGTAGCGATAGAACCAGATTGTGGTGAACAGCAGCAGGAAGAGGTTCGCGACGGTCAAGTAGCCCACGATCGGGAGAGCGGCGCGGGTGCCGAAAATGCTCCCCGAGAAGGTGAAGACGTAAGCGATCAAGATGAGCTGGAGAGAGCCCAGCACCGCCTGGATCCAGAATCCCGTGCGGCCAAGACGGCGAAATGTCCGCGCGAGGGCATCAATCTTCGAGCCGCGGAGACCTTCAAGCATCTTCCTCAACACGACCACCTCCACCGCATTCCGCGGAGTTCACTTCGCCGATCGACCAACACGCACTTCGGCACAGTCCCGATATCCTCCAGACTGCATGAATACATTTCCCACCTGGCTCTCGTTTTTCCGGACCCGAGTTGTACCCGCCTAAGGGCCTTGGCGCCAGCGCCACCCCCAAGAATATAAGGGGCGTCCGTCCCACCGCCGCTGTACAGCGACGCACCCCCCGGCAGTCGCAAGGGTGAATAGCGCGCTGGCTCAGCTGCGACTTGTACCGACAGGTCGGGTGCAGGCCGGCAGGACCGTTGGCGCCACGGATCAGGACTTTCTCAGGTCTGCCGGTATTCTTGCGCACTTTGCCACGCTTGCGGACCCGCGTTTTGAGGACGGGCAAGCTATATCCGCTGCCGGAACTGTTGCCGTTGGCGATCCGCGCCGTGCTCGGCGCCCGCATGCGAAGGAAACGGCTTTCCGGCTTCGCGTGCGATCGGCAGCACGGACAGCGAGCGCACGCCCTGCGCGCCGTGGATGAGGACGCCTTCGATGTCTGCCGTGGCGGACGGGCCGGAGTAGGTCGCACCGTAGCTCAAGCCGCCGCTGTGCCGATAGACCGGGCAGGTGTTCATGCAGGCACCGCAGCGAATGCATTTGAGCAAGGTCCAGAATTGAGCCATGCCGAGCCCGTCGGAGCGGCCATTGTCCACAAGCACCACGTGCATCTCGCCACCCGCCCGCGGCCGCCTCCGCGTGGTCGATCGGTCGATTGCCATGGAGCATCGCACCGCGGGGCTGCTGCTCGGGCCGCGGGCGCAGGGACTGCGAGGCGGGCTCGGGTGGGGGGCGGTAGTCGGGGTGGCGCCGGATGGCATCGGCGTCATGAGCCGCGAGCTCGGGATGCCGCAGCGCCCCCTCATCGTTGGGCTCGCCAGGATGGCTGCTCATGCGCTGGCTCCGTTCAACAAACGTCCATTTAGGAGTTGTCCGGAACTGGCCGGAAGCGCCCATTCATGAGACTCGGAGGCATGCAAGGGCGAGCGGAGCCAAGAATCGACCCTAGGGAGACGTCAGAGGTCCGTCCAAGCAGACCTTGATCGGCGGCCGACACGACGGCGATCCATCCGATCAGCGCCGAAGAGTTGGTGACGATGAAGGTGCCCGAGCCTGAGCCACAGGATCATCACAGCCTGGACACTGCAGTGGCATGGCGGGAGGCCGGATGGCGGCAGGACCCTGCCGATACGCCACGGTGTGTCGGCGGGGCGGTTCAGGATCTGCGGGTCCAACTCCCTACACAACTTCCGTGATCGACCCATGCTGCCGCTCCCTGAGCGGACGTGAGCGGCAAGTCGGCAGGCAAATGCGCCGCCGTACCCGGAGCATTGGACACCGACGACCTGCACCCACCCATCCCTGACTCCACGGAAGATTCTCTCCGCCGCACGCGAGGGGGCTACGGCCCACGACCGGCGGTTTCGGTGCAGCCAGCGAGCCGCAGTCAGTCCGGTGGCCGGGGGTGCTTCTCGATGCGTCTGTCCGGCACCAGCCAAATAAGGGCAACCAGCACGTAAATCGCCTTGGCAAGCCACTCTGCGAAGAAAGACAGGGGAATCGCCGCTGCGTAAATCATCACGGATGCCACGCCTTTGCGGTCCTTGCCGATCGCCTGAGCCAAGAACGAATCGGCACCCTCCGCCGCAATCAGCACATGGGCGAGAATCCAATAGGCCGAGGCGGCCATAAAGAGCACCAGGCCGTAGAGCGCCGTTGGCAGCGGCGCGACGTGGTTCTCACCCATCCAACCGGTCACGAAGGGCAGGAGCGACAACCAGAACAGGAGGTGCAGGTTGGCCCAGAGGACCCCGCCGGTGACGTGCCGCGTCGCATGCAGCATATGGTGATGGTTGTTCCAGTAGATCCCGATGTAGATGAAGCTCAGCACATAGCTCAGGAACACCGGCAGCAGCGGCGAGAGCGCTTCCGGACCCGTTCCGTGTGGCACTTTGAGCTCCAGGACCATGATGGTGATGATGATGGCGAGCACGCCGTCGCTGAAGGCTTCGAGCCGATCTTTACGCATCGCTTGCCTGTTGCCGTGATGGGGTTTAGCGCCCCGGACATGCCGCGTTTCTACCGAGCGCCGTCCGGCTCCTCATCGCTCCGCTACCCCGTGTGTCGCGAGCCATAAGCGGGCACGTAGTCCTGGACCCGTGCTGAGGCCAACGGTGGCATCGCGAATTTGCCCGGCGGCGTCCACCACGAAGGTTGCCGGCACCCCGGACACCCCCCACCGGCTTGCGATGTGCCCATCAGGATCGGCGATAACGGGGAAGTCGAGCCCCGCCTTGCGCATGAAGCGCTCGATCTCAAGCGGGGTGCCGGATTGCAGGGCGACGGTGATTGCCCGGTGGTCCTCTGCAATCGCATCAATGGTCCCATCCATTATCCGGCAAACGGGACACCAGGTGGCCCAGAAGTGGACCACGACCGGCCCGGCTCGCTCTGCGCGGAGATCGAACGCGCGCCCCGCCAGCGTCACGCCCACCAGGGGCGGTGCACGGCCGCTCGCCAGCGGGCGGGTCTTCCACCACTGGACGGCGCCGAACGCCAAGGCGATGAGGATGAGGTTGAGTACCCAGCCGTGTAGGTGGCGGCGCTTCATGCCTCGGGCGGTCGGCGCGGCATTGCTCTCTGAGTCGTGTGCCATCTAGGTTCCGTTCGGCCTTTGTCGCGAGGAGCTCGCTGCGGGCCGGCCGGCATGGCTCCGCAGATACCTGGCCCCACTGCTGTACAGCCGGATCCGCTGCCCGATGTAGATGTATAAGAGCACAGATCCCCCGGCGCTCGCTTGTCGTCGGCGCTGCGGCGAGCCACAGGGACCGCGCTAGACTCTCCAACTAAGGTTGTGGCGGTGCGGCCTTACTTGGAGCGGCATGCGACAAGCCCGGCCTGAAAGCCGGAAACGTCCGGGCGCAAAGCCCATTGCCGACCCAGAACTGACATCGACCTTCCGAGGAACAGCGGCAGCAATGCGGCGGACAACGGACGATACTCACATCGTCGCCGTTTTCACCGCGACTTCGCGCGTCGAAAGCATTCTCATCCACTGCGGCGAGCCGGACGAGCTGACGCTGATCGCCCGCGAGGGGGAGCCGACGGTGTGCGACGATAGCCTCGAACTGAGGTGCTGGATCGCCTCCACGGACGGACCCCGGGCAAGTGCCAGCTCGCCGCTCAGCACCTCGCGGGCGATGCCGAGGACTTGGGCCATAGTGTTGATCTCCCACAGGCGCGTAACGGCCATCTCCGGGTCATCGGCGATGGCCGTCAGCCGTCGAAGCGACGCCGCGGCCCCATCCAGGTCGCCGGTGCGGATCCGTGCAAGCCCACGCGCATAGTTCCAGATCCCGTTCGGGTAGATCAGGTCCTCCGCCGGTGCCGGCTCGGGGAGGAGCGCATCCCATTGCCCGAAACGCACCCAGGCGAAATAGGGCATCGACCAGTAGTGCTGGAGCGTCGCGTAACCCGGCTGACGCATGAGCTTGGTGTCCTGGCGGTCGCGGACGTGAAGAGAGGCCGCAAACGCCTTCTCCTTATCCCCGATGAAGCTCGCCGCCGCGGCGAGGAAATGATGGTTGTGGGGCACGTAGGCGACCGGATAGAGCCCCTGGGCGTGACACTGGGCGATGTAGGCGTTGTCGGCCTGGACCGCCTGTTCATTGGCGGCGACCGCATCCGCGTAGCGCCCGACCAGGATGGAGATGAAGATGATGTTGTCAATCCCGAGCACGATCTCCAGGGCGGTCAGGCTGATCAGGGCGACCCAGGCCTCCGAGCCTGCCATCCAGTCGAACATGACGCTGCTTCCGAATGCGGTTGCGACGCTTATGAGGCCGGGCAAGGTGGCGGAGCCGCGGGGCCCGGCGTCACCGATGGACAAGCTGGTGAAGCGGCGGTCCCACAGCTCATGGAGAGGTTTCCCCGCCCCCAGGTCCGTGGAGGCACGGTGAGGGGGGCCGCGACCTTACCCCTTGATGACGGCGCCGCGTAGGGACGCTTGGCGGGGGAAGTGATCCCCCGCCTCGGGTCGGCTCAGAGCCCGTCCTCGTCGCCGCCGAACAGGCCTCCGAAGAGACCACCGCCCGCATCGCCCTCGGACATTCCGGGTTCCTCCGGTGCTGCCGCCTCGGCCGGGGCCTCGGCGGCCCGGGCCTCACTGCCGAACAGGCCGGCCACCGCGTTACCCAGCAGCACCCCGCCCGCCACGCCCATTGCCGTCTGCACCGCGCCGGCCATGAAGCCCCCGCCCCGGGCGGGCGCGTGGGCGTCGGGTGCACCCTGGGCAGGGAAGCGGATGTTGGTCCAGCCGCTGGCGGAGGCCGGCTGGGGCGGGAGCGCAGCGGTGGGCTGCGGCCGACCGCCACCGAAGAGCCCCCCCAGGAAGCCGCCCCCCTGGGTCCGCTCGGCCCCCTGCCGCTCCAGCTCCTCAACCCGGCTCTGCAGGTTCCGCAGCCCCTCCTCCTGCACCAGGACCGCCTGGGCAAGCAGATAGGCGGCTGCCGGCTGGCGGGCCACGAGATCCCGGATCAGGGCCTCGGCCTCAGGGTCACGGGGACCAGCCTGGGCCTCGGCCTGTTGCAGGCGCTCAAACAGCCCCTCGATCATTCGACGCTCTTGCGCGTTCATTGCTCGACACCTCTCAAGAAGACATTGGATTGGGTGGGAGCAGCCGCGGCGCGCAACGCCGCGATCCGCTCCTCCAGCGGGGGATGGGACAGGTATAGGCGCTTCAGCCCCTCGGCCACCCCCCCGTTGATGCCGAAGGCGGCCATCTGGGAGGGCAGGTGCGAGGGCTGGTCCTGCAGGGCGCGCAGGCGCTCCAGGGCAGCGATCATTTTGCCGCGACCGGCGAGGCGGGCACCGCCCGCATCGGCGCGGAACTCACGCTGGCGGCTGAACCACAGAACCACGGCGCTGGCCAGCAGGCCGAGCATCAGCTCGGCGGCGATGCTGGTCACGTAGTAAGCGACACCAGGACCCTGGTACTCCTCGTCGTTCCCGGACGAGAGGGCACGGTCCACCAGATACCCCACCACCTTGGCGATGGCAATGACGAAGGTATTCACCACGCCCTGGATCAAGGCGAGCGTCACCATGTCGCCGTTGGCGACGTGGCTCACCTCGTGGGCCAGCACCGCCTCCACCTCATCGGCGCTCATCCCGTGCAGCAGGCCCGTGCTCACCGCCACCAGGGCATTGTTGCGGCTGGGCCCAGCGGCGAAGGCGTTGGGCTCCGGGGCGTCGTAGATGGCCACCTCAGGCATGGCGATGCCCGCCGCCTGCGCCTGTCCGGCGACGGTCTCCAGCAGCCAGGCCTCGGTGCGGTCCCGGGGCTTGGCAATGACCTGGGCTCCGGTCGAGATCTTTGCCACCCACTTGGACATGCCAAGCGACAGGAAGGAGCCGCCAAAACCGATAAGGGCGGAGAAGGCGAGCAGGCTCCCCAGATTCAGCCCCTGGGCTGTAAGGAAGCGGTCGACACCAAGCAGGCTCGCGGTCACGAGCAGCAAGACGACGACCGCCAGGTTGGTCAACACGAGCAAGAGGATGCGTTTCATCTGACATGACTCCCTGAACAGAGGTCGAGCGGACCCTGGACAGGGACGAGTGTAAAGGCGGGATGGGGACAATATAATTCGAACGTTTCTTGATAACTGTTCGAATTTGTCGAAACTATAACCGCATGAGGGGAAGCAACTACAACCATCTCTACTACTTTTGGATGGTCGTGCGGGAGGGCGGTGTCGTACGCGCCGCGGAAGCGTTGCACCTCACGCCGCAGACGATCAGCAGCCAGTTGCGGGTGCTCGAGGAGAGTCTCGGCGTACAGCTCTTCGCTCGCTCGGGACGCAAGCTCGTCCTCACCGACGCCGGTCGGCTGGCCATGACGTTCGCCGACGAAATCTTCCGCCTGGGGGCGGAGATGGGCGAGGCACTGAAAGGACGAGCGAGCGGCCGGCCGTTGCAGCTGTCAGTCGGGGTCGTGGACGTTGTCCCCAAACTGGTGGCCTATCGGCTGCTGGAGCCGGCGCTTCGTCTGGAGGAGCCGGTGCGTATCCTCTGCCGCGAGGGCAAGCTCGACACCCTGCTTTCGGACATCGCCGTCCACAAGCTGGACATGGTGCTCGCGGATACGCCGCTGGGTGGCACCGTCCACGTGCGTGCCTTCAACCATCCGCTCGGGGAGTGCGGCATCACCTTCTTCGCCGTCCCGCCGCTTGCCGAGCGCTATCGCAACGGGTTCCCGGTCTCTCTACAGGACGCCCCCATGTTGCTCCCGGCCGACAGCACGGCCCTGCGCGGGGCCCTCATGCACTGGTTCGATCAGCTCGGTATCCGCCCGTACGTCGTCGGTGAGTTCGAGGATCGGGCGCTGATGCAGGCCTTCGGACAGTCAGGCGTGGGGGTGTTCATGTCGCCGAGCGTGATCGACGCCGAGATCGCCCGGCAGCATGGAGTGGAGGCCATCGGCAGCACCACCGAGGTACGCGAGCGCTATTACGTCATCTCCGCGGAACGACGCCTGCGCCACGCGGGTGTGGTGGCGGTGAGTCAGGCGGCCCGACTGGGGGTGTTCGCGGGGTCTGTTGGGACCGAACACAAGACCGGGTGACGGCTCGCGGCCCGTATCGGCACGGCCCGGATGCGCCCGTTCGCGGTTGAGCAGGCCACCTGGTGTTCCGTTTGCCGGATGATGGATGGGACCATTGATGCGATTGCAGAGGACCACCGGGCAATCACCGTCGCCCTGCAATCCGGCACCCCGCTTGAGATCGAGCGCTTCATGCGCAAAGCGGGGCTCGACTTCCCCGTTATCGCCGATCCTGATGGGCACATCGCAAGCCGGTGGGGGGTGTCCGGGGTGCCGGCGACCTTCGTGGTGGACGCCGCCGGGCAAATTCGTGATGCCACCGTTGGCCTCAGCACGGGTCCAGGACTACGTGCCCGCCTATGGCTCGCGACGCACGGGGTAGCGGAGCGATGAGGAGCCGGACGGCGCCTGGTAGAAACGCGGCATGTCCGGGGCGCTCAGCCCCATCACGACAACAGGCAAGCGATGCGTAAGGATCGGCTCGAAGCCTTCAGCGACGGCCCTCTCGCCGCTGCTGCCGGTGTTCCTAAAGTACGTGCTGAGCTTCATCTACATCGGGATCTACTGGAACAACCATCACCATATGCTGCATGCCACAAGGCACGTCACCGGCGAGGCGCTCTGGGCCAATCTGCATCTCCTGTTCTGGTTGTCGCTCCTGCCCTTCGTGACCGGTTGGATGGGCGAGAGCCACTTCACGCCGCTGCCGCTCCCTGGGGCTCCTTGGGGCTCCTTGAGCAACAGTCGCCGCAAACTGAGATGCGCGGGCCCTATGGCGCCCGCGCTGCACATCGCCAGCTACCGCGAATGGGTACCCGTCCCCGCGGGCCGCTCCTGCGAATTTGCCATATGCAGTTGACATAACCGCAGTCATGCATTCCCATTTGCTAGCATCGCAAACGGCCGACTTCCGGCAAGATAATCGTTGTCGAGACCCCACGCCAGTCAGCCCGCTTCCTTCAGGACGCCGCCGACGCCACTCTCGGCCATCCACTGTTGAGACGCACAACGGTGCATTCCCTTGTCCAACCCTACGTCATCCGCCCCGTGTCATTCCAACCAGCGCCGCCAGTTTCGTTTATCGCTCGTTGTGCCCATGTACAACGAAGAAGCTGTCTGCATGGAATTTTTCGCCGCGGTGCTCCCCGTCGCCGAGGCGATCACTCCGGATTATGAATGCATCTGCGTCAATGATGGCAGCAGCGACGCCACGATCGTTCGCCTGAAGCAGGCGCATGCCAACAACCCCCGCATCAAGGTCATCGATCTAAGCCGGAACTTCGGCAAAGAGGCCGCCTTGAGCGCGGGTCTCGACCACACAACCGGCGATGCTATCGTCCCAATCGACGCCGATCTGCAAGATCCCCCCGAGTTGATCAAGGAAATGGTTCAGTTTTGGCAGCAAGGTTACGAGATCGTGCTCGGCGTACGTGAAGATCGTTCATCGGACAGCCCTTTAAAGCGGATCACCGCGAACGCGTTTTACCGCATAATGAAGAAGGTCGGCGATGTCCCGCTCCCAGCCAACGCCGGCGACTTCCGCCTCATGGACCGGCGGGTCGTGGACGCGATACGGCGTCTTCCAGAACGCACGCGCTTTATGAAGGGGCTATTCGCATGGGTCGGCTTTCGCATTGCTCAAGTCCCCTACAAAAGACCTCTACGTGCCGCCGGCGAGACCAAATGGAAGTACTGGCAGCTTTGGAACTTCGCGCTGGAAGGAATCTTCTCCTTTACAACAATGCCGCTAAAGATATGGACGTACTTAGGCGTAACAATCGCCGCCATCTCTTCACTGTATCTGGCATTTGTTCTCTTGAAGACAGCCATCCTCGGAATTGACGTTCCCGGCTATGCGTCCCTGCTCTCCGTGATCCTCTTTTTCAGCGGAGTCAACATGGTCGGACTCGGGATCATTGGTGAATACCTCGGACGGATATTTCTCGAGGTAAAAAATCGGCCATTATACATAGTTCGCGAGTATCTTGGGTTCGGGGACCAGTAACTGCACGTTGCCTGCTCGGTCTCCTTCGCGGTGTTTAGTCATTGCATAACCTGCCTTCGCGGGCCGTTTTTCCGTATCGCGTCGGAGCCGTTGCTGAAGCCCAGTTCCCCCTTATTCTTCGCTGAAAGTCCGGAATTGATTCCCGCGGAAGGGACCACATGTCACCTTGGCCCATACCATTACCCACATCTCAGCGAAGCTCGGGTCGCCCCGGGCTGGACACGGTGAGCTGCATCTGTTGAAATCCCGTCCCATCACA
>Ga0307440_1001701_pt1 | contig 10567 bp, 8 predicted proteins | sample SalMarWE160410MG_FD_202150 | JGI IMG/M metagenome (GOLD analysis project Ga0307440, IMG submission 202150) | Salt marsh sediment microbial communities from the Plum Island Ecosystem LTER, Massachusetts, United States - WE1604-10 | ecosystem: Environmental > Aquatic > Marine > Intertidal zone >... | reverse complement strand
GGCCGTCGTGACCCCATCCAAGTACCTGCGCAAAGCACTGCATTCGCATACCGGCGTTGAGGCCACCTACCTGCCCAACGGGCTGCCCGTGCAGAAGTACCGCTTTCGACAGAGGCGGCATGTGAGACCGCACCTTGTCTGGCTTCGAGCTCTGCATGAAGGCTACAATCCCCTGATGGCGCTCAAAGCGCTGGCGCTCGTGCGTCTTCGGTTTCCTGAGGCGACCCTCGTCTTCGGTGGGCCGGACAAAGGCGACGGGACTCGCGCGCTCGTCGAGCGGGAAGCAGATCGTCTCGGCCTGACCGATCACGTGGAATTCCGCGGAAATGTGGCCAAGTCCGAGGTGCCGGCCTTCCTCTCGTCGTGCGACATCTTCCTGAATACGACCCGTGCGGAGAGCTTCGGCGTGTCGGTCATGGAGGCCGGCGCGTGCGGATTGTGCGTGGTTTCGACGGACGCGGGTGAGCTTCCGCATCTCTGGCGGGACGAACACGACGCTCTCCTGGTGCCCGTCGACGATTCCGGCGCCATGGCTCAGGCGGTGCTCCGCATCCTGGACGATCCGGACCTGGCCGCACGTCTCTCGCGAAACGCAAGGGCCAACGCTGAACGATTCGAATGGCCCGCGGTCTTGCCGCAGTGGAAGGAACTGCTGGAGCAGATCGCGAGAGGCAACCGCGCAGTCAACCTGTTCTGTTAGACCAACCCACAACGCGCCGGCTGTCTGGCAGCCCGCTCGCGTAGTGAAGACACTGATAGAAGACATCATCTAGTGAGGCGGGCACAAGCTATGGAGCTACTCTATGTCGGGGCATTCGTTTCGGCGCGCAGGGGGGCAATGCCCTACTGTGAAGCGCTCTCAACCGAACTCGAAGGACGGGGTTGGCGCGTCAGGCGATGTGCCTCGTCCTCTACCTGGATGGCACGCGGATTCAAGCAGGTCTCGGCCGCATTGAGGGGCGGGCGACGGCTGGATGCCGTGATCGTCGACGTGTTCAGTACCCGTGGTTTTGTCGGGGCGGAACTCGTCGCGAGGCTCGCCCGTATCCGCGGCCTGCCGGTTGTCCTGATTCTCCAGGGAGGCGATCTGGTCAAGCGAGCGGACCGCAACAGGAGGCGCGTTAAATGGCTGTTGCAAGGCGCCACTGCCATCGTCACGCCTTCCATGTATCTGAGGGAGGAACTGCGGTCGCGCGTCGATGTCGATGTGGTCTATCTTCCCAACGGACTTCCTCTTCAGCAGTACACATTTGTGGAGAGGAGGCCCGCGGAACCGCACCTCATCTGGTTGCGGGCGTTGCACAGGGGCTACGATCCACTTATGGCGCTCAAGGCGCTGGCGCTCGTGCGCCTTCGATTTCCAGAGGCGACCCTGGTCTTCGGGGGACCGGACAAGGGCGACGGGACTCGTGTGCGTCTCGAGCGGGAAGCGAAGCGACTCGGCCTGAACGGACATGTGGAATTTCGCGGGAACGTGGCCAAGGCCGAAGTGCCGGCGTTCCTGTCCTCGGGCGACATCTTCCTGAATACGACCCGTGCGGAGAGCTTCGGCGTGTCGGTCATGGAGGCCGGGGCGTGCGGGCTGTGCGTGGTTTCGACGGACGCGGGTGAAGCGCCTTATCTTTGGAAAGACCGGCACGACGCGCTCCTCGTGCCGGTGGGAGATTCCGGTGCCATGGCCTCGGCGGTGCTCCGCATACTGGACGATCCGGATCTTGCGTTGAGCCTGTCACGCAACGCCCGGGCGAATGCGGAGCGTTTCGAATGGTCGGCGATCATGCCGCAGTGGGAGGACCTCCTTTCGAAGGTGGCGCGAGGTCCGGCCTCCAGGTTCAGAAGGCCTCTCCATGCGTAAGAGGCGACTGGAAACAGCTTTGCTGGCGAGCCCGCACGCCATGCGGGCGGCCGCGGCCAATATGGTGGCCTTCCGGCTTGACCGCATGCGTCGGCGCGGGGAGGCATACCGCCAGGGCCTATCGCTGATCGACGACTATCACAGCGCAGAACCGGAGAGTTTCAGGAGGCGGCAGGGGGAGCGGCTTCAAGAGTTTCTCGATCAGACGGCGGGCGAAGTGCCCTATTATCGCGACCGGCCAACCGGTCGGGGGACGGACGCATTCGAGAGCCTGGCCTCCTGGCCCCTTCTCAGCAAAGCCGACGCCCGCGGCGCAGGGCAAGGCTTGTTTCATCCACGGCTTCTGAAAAAGCGGCACTACGTGGGTCATACCAGCGGCTCGACCGGTACACCCTTCTCCTTCCGCTTGTCTTTCGAATCGTTGAGGTTGCGTTTCGGACTGAGGGATGCCTTTTACCTTCTGCACGGATTCGACTTCGAAGAACTCAATGTGCGGTTGGGAGGCCGGCTGTTCATTCCGGCCGAACGCTCCCGTCCGCCGTTCTGGCTGCGGGACAGGTTCGCGAACCAGCTCATGTTCTCCATCTACCATCTGGGGGGACGGGCGGACGCCGATTTCATCGAGGCGCTGGAGCGGCATGATGCCTCGTTCATCACGGGATACCCGTCTTCGATCCACTTGCTGGCGAGAGCTTGCGAGAGACTGGGTTCGTCCTTTCGGCCGCGCGGCGTATTCTCGGACTCGGAGACGGTTCACGACTTCCAGCGCGATCGGGTGCGCAACGTGTGGGGATGTGAAATCCACGACTCCTATGGCCTGGAGGTAGGATGGGTGGCCGGGCAGTGCCGGCTGGGCGCATATCATGTGAGCCCGTTGACGAGCGTAGTCGAGATCCTCGCCGAAAACGGAGAGCCTGCGCCGCCCGGCGAGGTGGGGGAGATCGTGGTCACCGACATGACGAATCTCCTCATGCCGCTTGTCCGTTACCGCACCGGCGATGTCGGGGCATGGTCGTCGTCACCTTGCGACTGCGGTTGGAATACCCCCAGCCTGGCCTTCATACAGGGGCGGATCGACGACGTGGTCCTCTTACCCGATGGGCGCAAGGTAGGAAGACTGGACCACATCTTCAAACTCGCGAAATGCATAAAGGAAGCGCAAATCATCCAGGAAACGCCTTCGGACTTCGCGATTCTCGTCGTCCCCGAAGATGGGTACGGGCCCGACGAGGAGCGCGATATATTGAATGAGGCGAGAAAGCGCCTGGGCAGCGCCACGCGCATCAAGATCCGGGAAGTACCTCAAATCCCACGCACGGCCCGTGGGAAGTTTCGTTCAGTCATTTCAAAGGTCCGGCCTTCGGACTGAAGGTTCCAAAACGCCTTCGGCACCTGCGTACTACTGAGAGGAAAGGTAATACTTATGCGAATAGCAGTATTCGGCCTGGGTTATGTAGGCACAGTAACGGCGGCCTGCCTGGCCAAAGAGGGGCATCCGGTAATCGGCATAGAGGTGAATGAAGCAAGGGTTGATCTCATCAACAGGGGCCAGTCGCCGATCATAGAGCAAGAAATCGATGCTCTGATCGCGAGGGGTGTGGAGAGCGGGAGACTAAGGGCGACAGTGAATTCCCGGGAAGCGCTGGAGAGTTCCGACATGGCCATCATTTGTGTCGGAACTCCCTCCAGACCAAATGGGGCGCTCGATAATCAATACGTCACGTCGGTCACAGGGCAAATCGGCGCCGTGCTACGCGATCGCTCGCGGGATCTCCTCGTCGTCTTCAGGAGCACCGTCGTCCCGGGTACCATTCGAAGCCTGCTGATTCCAATGCTGGAAGAAGCATCCGGCCGTTCTCTTGGAAACGGGTACGATGTTCTGTTCCACCCCGAATTTCTCCGCGAAGGCACGTCGGTCTCCGATTTTTACCATCCACCTAAAATCGTCGTGGGTGAAAGAACAGAGGGTACTTCCAGGCCTCTTCTGGGTTTGTATGGGACTGATTTCGAAGCACCTCGGATCGTCTGCAGCCTGGAGGAAGCTGAGATGGTCAAATACACGGACAACTTGTTTCATGCCTTGAAGGTGACGTTCGCGAATGAGATAGGACAATTCTGCAGCACTCTTGGAGTGAACAGCCAGGAAGTGATGCGCATCTTCTGTCAGGATACGAAGCTCAATCTCTCAGGCAACTATCTGATGCCCGGTTTTGCCTTCGGCGGCTCGTGCCTGCCCAAGGACCTGAAAGCATTTCTGGCAGCCGCCCGCGAGAATGATATCAATCTTCCGACGCTCACCAGCATCCTTGAGAGTAACGACAGGCAGATAGAGCGGGCTCTTCAGCTCATCTTGCAATACAACGAGCGGAACATTGGGTTCTATGGACTGGCGTTCAAGCCCGGCACCGACGATCTGAGAGGCAGTCCATACGTGAGGCTCGCCGAACGCCTGACCGGCAAAGGCTGCAGGCTTAAGATCTACGACCAGAAGGTTCTTGTCGCCCGGCTGGTGGGCGGGAACAAGTCTTATATCGAACAACGCCTTCCACACCTTGGGGATCTTCTGTTAGAAAGGGTTGAAGGCCTCGACGAATGCAGCCTGCTGGTGCTCTGCCACAAGCTGCCGGGAAAGCAAGTGGAAGAGTGGCTCAAGGCCGGCAAGCAGGTACTGGACCTGACGGGCTGCGACGACTTCTCGGCCTACAACAATTTTCGTTCAATAGTGTGATCATCAATGCACATTTTGTACATTCACCAATACTTCATCACGCCCCACCAGCAAGGAGGCACGCGGTCTTACGAACTCTCGCGCTATCTAATCAAGCAGGGCCATCAGGTCACCATGATCACGTCCGGCTTGCGAAATTCGGCGTATCCCGTGAGAGATCACGAGCTTGTTACCCGGTATGACGTCGATGGAATACGGGTATTGGCGGTTCGTGGAGGCTACAATGACGGGCGCGCCGGGACCGCTATGCCCGGATGGGAGCGCATGCTGTCTTTCCATGGATTTGCCCGGGCCGCGACGAAGGTCGGGAAGCGCGTGGAAAAGCCGGATGTCGTCTTCGCCACACATACCCCGCTCACCGTCGGCTACTCCGGGCTCGCTCTAAAGAAGCACTTCAGGATCCCCTTTGTCTTTGAAGTTCGTGATCTGTGGCCCGAGGCCCTCGTCAACATAGGCGCGCTTCGCAATCCCCTTGTGATCGGCTATTTGCGATGGATGGCACGGAGATTCTACGCAGGTGCCGACCACATTACAGCCGCGTCGCCTGGCATGAAAGCGGGGATCATGAAATACGGGGTCAGCAGCGACAGGATAACGACCGTCACAAATGCGGCCGACCTGGATTTGTTCCATCCCCAAAACAACGGGCAGGTCGAAAGAGACCGCCTTGGCCTGGGCGAGCGCTTTGCCGCCATCTATTTCGGGGCCATGGGGACCGCAAACGGCCTGGATTATGTTCTCGATGCCGCTGCTGAACTCAAGCGGAGGCGACGAGGCGACATAGTGCTGATCCTTCACGGTGACGGTGGAAGGAAAGAGGCTTTGCAGAGACGCGCGGCCGGCATGGGTCTAGATAACGTGATCTTCAGCGATCCTGTTGCAGAAAAAGAGCAAATGTCCGCAATAGTCGCTGGATGCGATGCCTGCATGACGATTTACAGCGCCACGAGAGAAAGGACCTGGTCACCGAATAAGTTCTTCGACGCGCTGGCAGCAGGCAAGCCCGTTCTCGTCAATGTCCCTGGATGGCTGAGCGAGGTTGTGACGGAACATGTCTGCGGTCTTTTGTCCGACCCGCGCGACCCACGAACTCTATGTGATGCCCTTGAAAAACTCGCGGATGACCACGAATTGAGAGAGGCATTGGGACGGAATGCACGGCGGCTGGCTGAAACGGAGTTCGCAAGGGAGAAACAGGCTGCAAAACTGGAGAAGGCATTTGAAATGGTGCTGTGTGGCTCCAACGGAACTGGGAGTTGACTCAAGACCTGACTATTCGGATAAAGAGGGCATCGGATATTCTCGGCTCTTTGCTGGGGCTGGTGCTTCTCGGCCCTGCTTTCTTGATATTGGCGATTCTGGTAAGAGTCCTCGTGGGCAAACCGGTGCTCTTTCGCCAGGTGCGGCCGGGTTTGCTGGGCCGGCCATTCACGATTTTCAAGTTCCGGACCATGACCGATGCGCAGGACGTGGGAGGCAACCTGTTGCCGGACGATCAGCGACTCACGCGCCTTGGGCGGTTTCTGCGGCGGATGAGTCTCGACGAACTCCCCGAACTGTTCAACGTGTTGAAAGGGGACATGAGCTTCGTGGGACCGCGGCCGCTCTTGATGCAATACCTGGAGCGGTATACACCGGAACAGGCCAGGCGCCACGACGTAAAGCCGGGCATTACCGGCTGGGCGCAGGTGAACGGGCGGAACGCGTTGTCTTGGGAGGAGAAGTTCGAGCTGGATGTCTGGTACGCGGACAACGTCAGTTTTCTGCTGGACATGAAGATCCTCTGGATCACCGCATGGAAAGTGCTCAAGCGGGAGGGCATCACGGCGGAAAACTGTGCCACTATGCCTGAATTTAGAGGTTCTACGGCCCAAGAAGCCGAGAAAGGGTGAGGATGGCGGTCAGGAATATTGTAGTCGTCGGCGCCGGCGGCTTCGCCAGGGAAGTCAAATGGCTCATTCAGGAAATCAACGTCCAGGAAGCCAGGTATCACTTCTCGGGGTTTGTCGTCAGCGACGTTGAGAAACTCGGACCCCACGACAGCGTGTCCGAAGTTCTGGGCGACGTGGCCTGGCTGGAGAAGAACCGGCGTCAGGTCGACGCGCTGGCCATCGGGATCGGTACGCCATCGATCCGGGCCACCATCGGCGATCGGTTGCGAAGCGCCTTCCCAGAGCTGGAATGGCCGGCCCTGGTGCACCCGAGCGTGATTCTCGACGGTTCCACCTCCACGCTGGGTCTTGGAACTATCTTGTGCGCAAATGTCGTTGGTACCGTGAACCTGACACTGGCGGACTTCTGCATGGTCAATCTATCCTGCACGATCGGCCATGAGGCCCTAATAGGGAGGGGGTGCGTGCTGAACCCGACGGTGAACATATCAGGAGGCGTTGTCTTGGAAGACCAGGTGCTCATCGGGACCGGAGCCCAAGTTCTGCAGTACGTCAGGGTCGGGGCAGGCGCCAGCGTCGGCGCCGGCGCGGTGGTCACGAAGGACGTGTCACCGGGGGAGACCGTTGTTGGTATTCCGGCGAAGCCTCTAGTGAAGAAAACACGATGAAGCGAGTCTACCTATCGCCACCCGACATGTCCGGTCGCGAACTGGAGTTCGTCCAGGACGCCTTTGCTTCCAACTGGATTGCCCCCCTGGGCCCGCACGTGGACGGGTTCGAACGGGAAATGGCCGATTACGTAGGGGTAAGGCACGCCGCCGCACTCTCGTCCGGAACGGCCGCCCTGCACCTCGCGCTGATTCTGTCAGACGTTTCGGAGGGGGACGAGGTCCTCTGCTCTTCATTCACGTTCAGCGCAAGCGCCAATGCGGTTGTTTACCAGAGGGCGCGTCCCGTTTTCGTGGACAGCGACGCGGCGACCTGGAACATGGATCCCGATCTGTTGGCGGAAGAACTGGAGAGCGCGGCAAAGCGAGGCAAGACGCCGAAGGCCGTCATCGCGGTTGATCTTTACGGCCAGTGCGCCGATTACGGAAAGATAGAGACGCTCTGCGATCGTTTCGGGGTGACGCTTATCGAGGATGCGGCAGAGGCCCTGGGCGCAACCTGCGGGACCGGGAAGGCAGGATCTTTCGGCCGGATGGCCGTGCTCTCCTTCAACGGCAACAAGATCATCACAACTTCGGGCGGCGGGATGCTCCTCTCCGGCGACGGGAAACTGATCGAGAAAGCCCGGTTCCTTTCCACGCAGGCGCGAGATCCGGCTCCTCACTACCAGCATTCGACCATCGGATACAACTACCGTATGAGCAACGTCCTTGCCGCCATCGGGCGAGCGCAGCTCGAAGTCATCGAAGAAAGGGTGGAAACCCGCCGGAAGATATTCGAGAAGTACGTAAAGGGGCTTGGTGATCTGCCTGGCGTTTCCTTCATGCCGGAGGCCTCTTACGGACGAAGCAACCGCTGGCTCACCTGCATTCTCGTCGATCCGAGGGCCTACGGAGCGACGAGGGAGGACATCCGGCTGGCGCTTGAATCCGAGAATATCGAATCGAGACCGCTTTGGAAACCGATGCACATGCAGCCCGTGTTCGCCGGCTGCCGTATGGTAGGCGGCGGGATTTCCGACGGCATTTTCGAGAAGGGGCTGTGCCTGCCCAGCGGATCGAGCCTGTCGGCGGAAGATGTAGAAAGGGTGATAGCCATCCTTCGCATCTGCTGTAAAGGGCGAAGGGAGAATAGGAGTGACTGAAACGCCATGAATCCAACTGAACCGATCGATGGGGTCGAAACGGCAAGAAGAAAGAGAGCCTGGTATGGACTGCTGGGGCGCAACATGCAGTTCACCTTGGACTTGTCGGTACTGACGACGGCCTTTGCCCTGGCTTACCTCCTTAGATTCGAATTCTCGATCCCGGCGCATTCACTGCATCACGGCATTATCCAGCTCGTCTACGTCGTTTTCCTCCAATTCTCCATCCTCTTTCTCTCGGGGATCTATTCCTTCATCTGGCGGTATGTCGGAATGGCTGAGATAGGCTCCTTCCTCAAGGCTGCCATCTGGTCGCTGGCCATCCTCGTGGCGCTCCGGCTCGGGCTTCCGAGCAAGCTGCAGGAACTCCGGATTCCCCTGTCGATCATTCTCATGGACACGATATTTGCATTCGGCGGTGTGCTCAGCCTCAGGGTGATGCGCAGGGCGCTCTACGAGCGCTACGAAAAGCTTGAGAGGGCCACGAACGGCCATGGGAACGGAGAGAAGAAAGCAGTCCTGCTCATCGGGGCCGGTAAGGCGGGCGTCCACGCAGCCAGGGAGATCCAGGGCAGGGGCGACGAGGACCTGGACATCAAGGGCTTCATCGACGACGATCCGGTCAAAGGCGGCGCCGTGATCCAGGGGATCAGAGTCCTGGGCACGACCGAAGAGTTGCCGGAACTCGTTGAGTCGCTCGGCATCGACCAGGCCATTATCACCATTGCGCGCACTTCGCGGCGAATGATCACGCGGATCGTGAAGATCTGCGAGAGTATCCCTGTCAAGGTGCGTATCATTCCCGGCTACTACGACATCCTCGACGGAAGCGTCAGCGTGAGCAGCATCCGGGACGTGGAAATCGAGGACCTCTTGGGGAGGGACCCCGTCCGACTCGACGAAGAGGAGGTGGGACGGTTTCTCTCGGGTGAGAGAGTGGCGGTGACCGGTGCCGGGGGATCGATCGGCTCCGAACTCGCCCGGCAGGTCGCAAGGCTCGGTCCGGCAGAACTCATTCTGGTCGAGCGGGCCGAGTTCGCACTTTTCGACGTACACAGTGAATTGGTCAGGAAGTGGCCCGGGCTCAGTGTCGTGCCCTTTGTCGGGGACGTGACAGACGAAGAGCGGATGCGCGCCCTTTTCAACGAACACCAGCCGCGGATCATCTTCCATGCCGCCGCCCACAAACACGTGCCGATGATGGAATTCAATCCGACCGAAGCCGTCAAGAACAACATCGGCGGGACCGAAACTCTGGGAAGAATTGCGGGAGAAATGGGCGCTCGGGCTTTCATCTTCATTTCAACCGACAAGGCGGTAAGGCCCACGTCCATGATGGGCGCCTCGAAGCGCGTCGCCGAACTGGTGGCCCAGTGCTTCGACCAGGCCTATTCGTGCCGGTACGTCGCCGTGCGGTTCGGGAACGTCCTCGGATCAGCCGGATCCGTCATTCCAATTTTTAGAGAACAGATCAAGAGGGGCGGCCCCGTTACCGTCACGCACCCGGACATGGTTCGCTATTTCATGACCATACCGGAAGCCTCCCAACTGGTCCTTCAGGCAGGCGCGATGGGCAAAGGCGGCGAGATATTCGTGCTGGACATGGGCGAGCCGGTGAGAATCATCGATCTGGCCCGCGAGATGATCACGCTCTCGGGTTTCAAGCCGGGGGAGGACATCGAAATCGTATTCACGGGCACCCGGCCTGGCGAGAAGCTCTTCGAAGAACTGGCCACGACCGAGGAGAACGTGACAAAGACGCGGCATCCCAAGATCTTCATCGGCCGCTTGGCACCCTATCCCGAAGCGAAGGTGCGGGAAGCCCTCACCCGGCTGAATCTTCTTTCCAAGGGCGACAGTTCATCCACCCTCAGGGAGTACCTGAACGAAATCCTGCCAGAAGCCCGGCTTGGTGCAGGGGAAGAACCGGCGGGCGGTCCTTTACTGGAGGGAGCGGATACGAAGTGACGCCCAGTTTGCTTCACCTCCGGAGGATGGTCGGGCGGAGTCGGTGAAAGGCACGGCCTCGTGTCCCTCCGGATGGGACCTGCTTGTCACGGCGCTCGAGCGTCCCGAGCTTGTGGTCGCGGATGCATACGCAGATTTGAATACACTGATTGAGGAATTGAACGCCAACGGCCTTCTGCCCCTCGCGTACCATCGCTGGCGCGCGGCAGGCATCATAGATTCCTTTCCGTCTGGGTTCAGCCGCGAGCTGGAAAAGAGGATGACGTCTTACCGGGCTGTCTGGGCGGCGATATGGCAGGAAATAGATAGAA
>Ga0307440_1001699_pt1 | contig 10571 bp, 9 predicted proteins | sample SalMarWE160410MG_FD_202150 | JGI IMG/M metagenome (GOLD analysis project Ga0307440, IMG submission 202150) | Salt marsh sediment microbial communities from the Plum Island Ecosystem LTER, Massachusetts, United States - WE1604-10 | ecosystem: Environmental > Aquatic > Marine > Intertidal zone >... | reverse complement strand
CTATCCTCGATGGATAGAAGCCGAGTTGACCGAGCCGGACTCGGCGGACCGGCTCTTCAAGGATCTTGCGGGAAGGGTCTCCGTGACGCGGTTCGAACGAGTCGCACCGTCCCTGCACAGGATCTTCATCAATCTGGTCGGCGGGCGTGAGGAGCAGGAGGAGGCGCGGTGAAGCGAATGTGGCGGGTGACCCGTCAGGAGTTCAAGATGACCGCCGCCAACAAGGCGTTCGTCGTCATCACGATCATCGGTCCATTCCTGATTCTCGGGATCACGGTTCTTCCCGGACTGCTCTCAATCAATACGAAGATCGCCGCGGGGACCGAGGTAGCCGTCGTCGGCGGAGACGACGCGATATTCACCAAGGCGAAGGCCGCCGCCGCATCATCGAATCTGATACTCGTCCGGGGCAACAATACGGCGGCTCTGCAACGCGAGGTCGGAGCCGGTTCGCTGAGCGGATTGTTGGTGCTGCCGGACAACTACCTCGACGCCGTGAGCTTCGACTACTATTCGAAAACGGGAACGGACATGGTGGTTTCACAAACCTTGTCGGCAATCATCGGTTCTGAAGTGGTTGCTGCCCGTTTGTCGAAGGAGGGGCTGGATCCTGCGAAGGTCAGTTACCTGAGCGCACGTCCCGAGCTCGATGTCAAGAAGATTGGCGCGGGAGGCGCGACGAGCTCGGGCGGCTTTACGGATATCCTTTTTACCGTCATGGGTTTCGTGATGATGCTCTATATGACGGTGCTGCTCTACGGGCAGATGATTGGCAGGTCGGTCGTTACGGAGAAAACCTCGAAGACAGTCGAGATCATGCTCTCCTCGGTAAGACCGGTGGAGCTGTTGTTCGGGAAGCTTCTCGGCAAGGGCCTAGCCGGACTGCTTCAGTACGGAATCTGGATAGTCGCCGCCCTGCTACTGGTTCATATTGTGGGGCCGTCGCTCCACGTCAAGCCGCCGGCCGATCTCACGATGGCGAATCTCGGCGTTCTCGTAGGGTTCTTCGTGCTCGCGTTCTTTCTCTATTCGGCCATATACGGCGCACTCGGCGCCGGAGCCGAGGATGAGCAGCATCTGACCCAGCTCGCGTGGCCGGTAATGATATTTCTGATCATTCCGCTCGTGGCCATCGCCTCATTCGTCATGGCGCCGGGCTCGCCATTTTCGGTGACGCTTTCCTTCTTTCCTCTGACCTCTCCGATCGTGATGATGATCAGAATCCTCGTGAGCACGCCTCCGCTGTGGCAGATCGGTCTCTCCGTCGCAGTGCTCGTGCTGACGGTGATCGGATGCGTCTTTCTCGCGGCCAAAATTTTCCGCGTCGGCATCCTGATGACCGGAAAGCGAGTGGGAATCGGGGAAATCTTGAAGTGGGTGAGGTACTGATCGCCCGGGCGCGCTCAGGCGGTCAGTCGGTGCTTCCATGGCCCCCTGCGATGAGCGCGGATTTCACCTTCGGCGAGAAGCGAGGCGATAGCCGACTTCAGATCCTCCGGCTCCCAATCGGAGAAGGAGCCGAAATCACTGCATAGATCGAGACCTCGCAAGCGTACGTCGAGGGTCATTCGACCGGCGAGTATCGTCACCATCTCATGCTGTGTATAGCGCCTGCGGTGGCGGTGTACGATGCGAAGGATGCGCTCTCGTCCTTCCGGGCTCGAGAGAACCCGGCCCTCGCAGACATCGCAGCCGAAACAGAACTCCGGCTCCGCATCGAGGAGCGCGAGAAGACTCTCGCGACGACATCTCGTTGAGTTCAGCGCGAGCTCGAGCAGGGCTGAATAGCGCTCTCGGGCGACGGGATCAGGGAGACGGGCCGCAATCATCGAATCCTCGGCGCTTACAACCAGAAAAGACTCAGCCCCGGCACGGTCTCTCCCTGCACGCCCGGACTCTTGGAGAAACGCCTCCACCGACGGTGGGGTGTCGCGATGGATGACCGTACGAATGTCGGATTTGTCGACTCCCATTCCGTATGCACAGGTGGCGGTGAGAACCCCTTGTCCAGATGAGAAAAACCATTCCTCGACCGTTCGACGTTCGGACTTCGAAAGACCCGCGTGATAGAAACGAATTTGATCGTCCGCCAACCGCGTTCTAAGTAGCCGGCAGGTTCGCTCCGTCGATGCGCGAGTTCGACAAAAGACGAGTGCGGGACGTTTCGCGTGTCGTACGAGCTGGGTGACCGAGTGCTCTTTGCACACCGACGGTATCACACTGTAGCTGATGTTCGGACGGTCGGGATTGGCTCGGACGAGATTTACTTCGCCCTCCGGGAAGAGGACCTGACGTACACGCTCGAGCACGCGAGGCGACGCGGTGGCCGTGAAGGCTGTCTGTAGTGGTATCCCTGCCTGTTTCGCCGCCTCACCGAGCTGCAGATAGCTCGGTCTGAACGTATCGCCCCACTCGCTGACGCAATGCGCTTCGTCGATGACAAGGTGCGAAATGCAGAGCCGTCGAAGCTCCCTCAGGGCACGTGCCGCCAAGAGCGCCTCGGGTGTGGTGAGGATGACCTTGATGTGCCCGACTCGGACATCGTTCCAAATTGCCCTTCGCTCGGCTGCAGTCTGCCCTCCCTTGAGCACTGCGCAGGGTATGTCTTGTTCCTTGAGACGCCTGTACTGATCGGCGATGAGGGAGATGAGAGGGAACACGATGAGGGTCACGCCCGGAAGGAGCCGGGCCGGGAACTGGAAGCAGAGGGACTTTCCTGCCCCCGTCGGGAGGATTACGATCTGGTCGCGGCCCTCGAGGATGTTGGATACCACAAGCTTTTGATAGGGGAACAGGTACTTCACCCCCAAGGTTTCACGGGCGATTCGGTCGAGCGGGTTGGCTTCCGATTCCGGACTCGCGGTACTCACAGGAATGGAGACGGTTGATGAGCTCGCGCTGCTTCACCGGAAGCCGCATTGACAAGGGCAACTCCCAGGGGAAGGATAGACGGAGAAAGGAGAGAGAGTGGGAGCTCGCGTGCTGGTTGCATACGCCACTCGGTACGGCTCAACTGCCGAGGTTGCCCAAACGATCGCTGAGATACTCTCCGAAGAGGGCGCGGAGGTGGACGTCCGAAGGGTCGGCAACGCCATCGAAACCTCGCGCTATGACGCGGTGGTAGTCGGCAGCCCGGCGCGACTGGGGCGTCTATTGCCGGAGTCGATCGCGTTCGTCCGCAGGAACGCCGCCGAGCTGTGGCGCCTCAATGTCGCTTACTTCATCACCGGGCTGACGATGCGGGTGGATACTGCCTCCAACAGGAGGCAAGCGGAGAGCTACCTCCAACCGCTCTGCAGGATACGTCCTCCTGTTCGTACCGGCCTGTTCGGAGGGAAGGTCGATCGAAGCAAGTTGGGCCCGCTGCTTCGGCTCTTTCTGTCCCGGGACAGGAGTGGCACGCTATCGGAGGGAGACTACCGCGACTGGACTGCGATCAAGCTGTGGGCTCGAGAGTTGGCTCCGGTTCTGACCGGCGAGATCGGCTGAAGACCGCCATCGTTTCGAGATGAAAGGTCTGGGGAAACATGTCGAAAGGTGCCAACAGCTCGAGCCGCATTCCTTCGTCGCAAAGCCGGCGACTGTCTCGGGCGAGAGCTGGAGGGTTGCAGGAAACATAGACGAAGAGCTCCGGAGCGAGACCGAGGATTCCCGCGATGATCTTTTGGAGTCCCGCCCGCGGCGGGTCTGCGATAACGCAGAGGAACGAACGCCGCTCCGCTGCGCCTCGGAACCTCGGGACAACCGCCTCGAGTGCGGCCGTGGCATCCATACGGGAATAGACTGCACCGTCGAGCCCTTCGAGGCGCGAGCGCTCGGAGGCTCTGCGAATCGAGTCTTCAGAGGTGTCGAAGCCTTCCACCGACCGTCCGTGTGCCGCGAGGGGAAGCGACAGGTTGCCGTCTCCGCAGTACAGGTCGATCACTTGCAGCGGTCGGTTTTCGGGCAGGAAACGCAGGATGACCTCCTCGACGGCTCTGCCGAGCTGCAGGTTGACGTAGTGATTGACCTGCCTGAAGGAATAGTCCTCGGATGAGCTCTTCGGGCGTTTGCCTCTCGAGCCGGGGCTCCGCCTCCGGCCCTCGGAAGTGGTGCTGCGGAGGACGACTCCCTCACCTCCGTCCGCTTCGAGCTCGATTTCAGTGACTCTCCGGTCGAGCTTTCCGGTCGTACCGCTGAGCTCCACGATGCGAGATTCGATTTGAGGTAGGAGTATCGGACACTCCTCGACTTGCACAATTCGTTTCGAGCCCCGCTCGAAGTAGCCGAATCCCGCGGAGCCCGCATGCAGGCGGGCTCGGGTGCGGTACCCGTACTCCTGCATCGATGGGACAATAGGACGAATAGGTGCCTCTATTCCGCCAATCCGCATCATGGAGTCTGATAGCAGCTTCTCCTTGATGGCAAGCTGCCGGGGATACTCGATATGCTGCCACTGGCACCCGCCGCAGCGACCGAAATGACGGCATCGTGGCGACCGTCGAGACCTCGATGCCTCGATCGTGTTTACAATCTCGGCACGTAGGTAGTTCGGCCGTTCCTCGACGACTCGCACTTCGAGCAAATCTCCCGGAGCTGCGAACGGCACGAAGCAGACCTTCCCCTGGAGACGACCGACTCCGTCGCCTCCGAACGCGAGAGAATCGATCCGCAGGGTCATTGTTCGTTCCAAGTTGTTCCCGTTCCCTTGATTTAATTCGCTTTCTTATCTAAAATTGGCCCAAGTTTCTACCCTGTATCCGGTGAACACTTGTATTCCCGATTGCGATAGCAACAACAATAGATATTATTAACCGAGGCATCTATGGACGTACAGTTGAAAGAGCTCATAGAGACCATCAAGAAAGAAGGCGTAGAGTCTGCAGAAGAGAAGGCGGCCGAGATCATCAAAGCGGCTGAGAAGAAATCTGCCGAAATGGTCGAACGAGCTCAGAAGGATTCCGAGCGCATCCTCGCGAAGGCGAAAGAGGAGGCGGAGCGTGCCGAACAGTCGGGACAAGATGCCCTCAAGCAGGCGGGGCGCGATCTGCTTCTCAATCTCCGTGCAAGCATAACCCGCATCTTCGATTCCCTCATTAAGCAAGAAGCCGGCCAGGCGCTCCACGGGAAGGTCCTCGAGGAGGCGGTCGTTGCGCTGATGAAGTCCTGGAACGGCGAGGAGCTCGGCAAGCTCGAGGTACATCTTCCCTCGAACGACCTTGCTGCGCTCGAGAGCTCTTTGCGTTCTCGCCTCGCCGACGAGATGAAGAAGGGAATGGAAATCAAGACAAGTCCCGAATCCAAGGCCGGATTCCTCATCACCGAGAAGGGCGGAAACGCCTACTATGATTTCTCAGCAGAAGGGATCGCCGAGGTGTTGAGCGACTACCTTAGTCCGAGGCTCGGCGAGCTGATCCGGACTCAGGGGTCGGCCAGTTGAGTCAGTATTTCTACGCCGTCTCGACACTTCCGCTGCTTTCCTTCGATCAGGAACACGCTCCCTCATCGGAGGAGTTCCTCGAAATGTGTCGTGCGCAGCTGGAGCCTGCAGACTTCGAGCTCCTCAGCAGGGCAAGGTTGGCTCCGGCAGGACCACCTCCCGCAATCAGTCTGGAGTTCGAAACCCTCCTGGACGGCGAACAGGTAGTGATGTCCTGGCTCAATTGGGAGAGCCGCCTTCGCGACGAGCTCGTTCGATCGCGGGCACAGAAACTCGAGGTCGATGGAGCTCGCTATCTTTCCGAGGCTCCCTACGCCACCGGGGTGTACGACGCCGCGCGTGAGGCTGTCGGCGCCGCATCACCGCTCGAGGGAGAGGAGATTCTGGACCGGGCCCGGTGGCGTTATCTCGAGGAGCTCGAGACGGGCCATTTCTTCGACGTGGCGCGACTCATCGTTTACTACCTAAAGCTGCAGCTTCTCGAACGAAGGTCGTTGTTCGAACGAGAGCGCGGTGAACAACGCTTCGGCGAGCTGTATTCCGCCGTTATGCCGGAGTCGATTTCAGAACAATTCGGGCAAACCAACGTGGAGAGTGTAGAATGAGTACCGGTAAGGTTGTCGCCGTCAATGGGAATATGGTGACCGTGGAGGTCGAGACCGAGGTATCGATGAATGAGGTCGCCTACGTGGTTGTGGGCGATCAGAGGTTGAAGGCGGAGGTGATTCGGATTCGCGGAAATCTCGTCGAGCTCCAGGTGTTCGAAATGACGAGAGGAATCGGAATTGACGATCCGGTCGAATTCACGCACGAGATGCTCGCGGTTCAACTCGGTCCGGGCCTGCTCGGTCAGGTGTTCGACGGGCTTCAGAATCCTTTGCCGAAGGTCGCCGAGGATTTCGGATTCTTTCTCCAGCGTGGGGCCTACGTCGATCCGCTGCCGAAAGAGACGAAATGGAAGTTCACCCCCAAAGTATCGGTCGGCGATACGGTGATGCAGGCGGACACCCTCGGAACTGTTCCGGAAGGGATTTTCGAGCACCGGGTGATGGTGCCCTTCGGATTGGAGGGAAGCCTCAAGGTTACGAAGATCTCGGGCGAGGGAGAGTACTCCATCAACGAGACGATTGCGGAGGTCGAGGATTCCGACGGAAAGAAGACGCCGTTGTCGATGGTTTTCACCTGGCCCGTGAAGCGTGCCATCAACGCCTACAGTGAACGCCTGCGGCCCTCGGATCCCATGATTACGAAGGTTCGCCTCATTGACACCTTCTTTCCGGTCAACCTCGGGGGCACTTACTGCATCCCCGGGCCGTTCGGCGCCGGGAAGACAGTTCTCCAGCAGATAACGAGCCGCCACGCTGACGTCGACGTCGTGATTATCGCAGCCTGCGGAGAGCGGGCCGGCGAGGTCGTCGAGACGCTGCGGGAGTTCCCCGAGCTGACCGATCCCCGAACCGGACGGACCCTCATGGAGCGCACCGTCATTATCTGCAACACCAGCTCGATGCCGGTCGCCGCCCGCGAGGCCTCCGTCTACACCGCAGTTACAATTGGCGAATACTATCGCCAGATGGGACTGAACGTGCTCCTGCTTGCGGATTCGACATCCCGCTGGGCACAGGCAATGCGCGAGATGTCCGGTCGTCTTGAAGAGATTCCCGGCGAAGAGGCGTTCCCTGCCTACCTCGAATCGGTCATCGCTGCGTTCTACGAACGGGCGGGGGTCGTGAGGCTGCGCGACGGATCCACCGGCTCGGTGACGATCGGTGGAACGGTGAGCCCGGCGGGCGGGAACTTCGAAGAGCCGGTTACCCAAGCGACGCTAAAGGTTGTCGGTGCCTTCCACGGGTTGTCGCGCGAGCGCTCGGACGCCCGCAAGTATCCCTCGATTCATCCGCTCGACAGCTGGAGCAAGTATCAGGGCTCCATCCATCCCGAGAAGACCGAGTACGCACGAGGCGTTCTCTTCCGCGGAGACGAGGTCGGGCAGATGATGAAGGTCGTCGGCGAGGAGGGGACGAGCCTCGACGACTACGTGATCTTTCTGAAAAGCGACTTTCTCGATTCGGTCTACCTGCAGCAGAACAGCTTTGACCCGGTCGACGGCTCGGTTAGTCCCGACCGGCAGCGTCACGTATTCGACCTGCTGTTTCAGATTCTGTCGGCCCAGTTCAAGTTCGACAACAAGGACGATGCCCGCAGCTGGTTTGCACGATTGAGGCAGCGCTTCCTCGACTACAACGGAACGGAATGGAAGACCGAGAAGTTCGAAACGGTGGAAGAGGAGATCAAGAAGCAGGTCGAAGAGAAACAAGTAGGAGTCGACGAGACCGCCCTTGCCGGGGCGGCTGGAGCAACAGAGTAGAGGGGTAGGAAATGCGCAAGGTATACAGCAAAATCGAGTCGATCGCCGGGAATGTCATCACCGTATCGGCCGACGGGATACGCTACGGAGACCTCGCGGAGGTCTCCTCGCGGTACGGCAAATCGTTCGCGGAGGTAATCCGCCTCAAGCAGGACAAGGTATCCCTCCAGGTCTTCAACGGGAGCCGTGGTATCTCCACCGGAGATGAAGTCCGGTTTCTCGGCCATCCGATGCAAGTTTCATTCTCTGACAATCTCCTCGGCCGGATCTTCAACGGGAGCGGACAACCCCGCGATCGCGGACCTGAGCTGATGGAGGATCTCATCGAGATCGGGGGCCCCTCGGTAAACCCGTCGAAACGCATCATCCCTCGCAAGATGATTCGAACCGGAATCCCGATGATCGATCTCTTCAACACCCTGGTCGAGTCCCAGAAGCTCCCAATCTTCTCGGTTTCCGGTGAGCCCTACAATCAGCTGCTCGCGCGCATCGCCCTACAGGCAGAGGTCGATATGATCGTGCTCGGCGGTATGGGGTTGAAATACGACGACTACCTCTTCTTCAAGGACACACTCGAAGAGGGCGGGGCACTGAGCCGAACGATCTTCTTCGTGCACACTGCGGCGGACCCGGTCGTGGAGTGTCTGATGGTGCCTGACATCTCGCTTGCGGTTGCCGAACGCTTCGCTCTTAAGGGTCGGAGAGTCTTGGTGCTCCTGACCGACATGACGAACTTCTCCGACGCCCTGAAAGAAATCGCGATCACGATGGAGCAGGTACCCTCCAACCGAGGATACCCCGGCGACCTCTACAGCCAGCTGGCATCCCGCTACGAGAAAGCGGTCGATTTCGAGGGGGCAGGCTCCATCACGATTCTTGCGGCCACCACTATGCCGGGCGACGATGTTACCCATCCGGTTCCCGACAACACGGGCTACATTACCGAGGGCCAGTACTATCTGCGAAACGGTCGCATCGAGCCGTTCGGAAGCCTTTCGCGGCTCAAACAAATGGTCAACAAGGACACCCGCTCCGATCACCGTTCGTTGATGGACGGCATGATAAAGCTCTACGCAGCGTACAAGGAGTCGCTCGAGAAGAAGTCGATGGGTTTCCGGATGTCAGATTGGGATCAGAAGCTCCTCAAGTACGGCACGATCTTCGAACGCGAAATGATGGATCTGTCGGTGAACGTTCCTCTCGAGGACGCCCTCGACAAGGGGTGGCAGATCCTTGCGGAGTGTTTCACCTCGGAGGAGACAGGATTGCGGTCGGACCTGATACGCGAGTACTGGCCGTCGACACTCAAGGAGACCGCGTAGGACCGGCATGGCTGCAGTAAAGCTAACGAAGAACGAGCTCAAGAAGCAGAAGGACGCCCTCAAGCGCTTCGAGCGCTACCTGCCGACGCTGATGTTGAAAAAGCAGCAGCTCCAAATGGTGATTCGACAGGCTGAGGCGGCTCAGCGTGAGAGGCAACGCATGCGCGACCGAATTTACGAAGAGCTTCAGGAGTGGATTGCGGTGTTCGGAGAGGAGATTGCACTCGAAGAGCTCGTCAAGGTCGGAGAGCTTCAGACCGATACCGGCAACATAGCCGGAGTTGACATCCCTCAGTTCCTTGGTATCCAGTTCGAATCGCTCCCTTACGACCTCTTCGAAACGCCGCTTTGGGTCGACGCAGGTGTCGACATCCTCAAACGACTCGTTGCCGCGGACGCGGAAGTCGCGGTCCTGCGGGAGCAGGTGAAGCGGTTGGAGCAGGAGCTTCGGATCACGACCCAGCGGGTCAATCTCTTCGAGAAGGTGAAGATCCCGGAAACGCGGGGGAACATACGCAAGATCCGCATCTACCTCGGTGACGAGCAGACGGCCGCCGTGGTGCGCGGAAAGATCGCGAAGAGCAACATCCTCGAGGTGACTTCGGCATGATAGTCAAGATGAAGAAGATCTCCGTTATCCTCCTCGACTCCCACCGAGAGGAGTCCATATCGGAGCTTGGCCGTCTCGGAGTTCTCCACCTCGAGCCGATGAAAGGAGAGGGGGAGCGCCTGACGGCGCTTCGGGCAACCGAGGAGAGGTTACGCAAGGTCGAGCAGGCGCTGCCGCTCGACGTCAAAGGCGGCCGCCGGAGGGAAATCGAGAGCGCCGATTTCGTCCAGATCGAGAAGATCGTCGACGAGGTGAGCGCTCTCGATGAAGAGGCCCAGAGAACCGAAGAGCTCGTCGAGCGGTTGTCGCGGGAGGCCGAGCGACTCGAGCCATGGGGCCGGTTCGAACCGGCCGACGTGCGCTTCCTTCGAGAGCACGGTATCGACCTGCGGTTGTACGTGATCTCCGCGAACCGCCTCAAGGAGCTCGGTGCGGATGCGAAGCCGTTCGTGAATTTTCGAACAAAATCGAAGATAGGATGTACGACAGTCGGTCGGAGCGAGGCTTTCAGGGAGGACGAGGAGCTCACCCTGCCCGAACAGGGATTGGCAACCGTACGAAGACGGATCAAGGAGAACACCGAGCGACTGTCGGCGATCGAAACACGACTCCAACAGCTCGCTCACCGGCGCGACCTGATCGAAGAACATTTGAAATCACTCGGCCAGGATATCGAGTTCGAAGAGGTTCGAACCGGCTTGGCAAGCGAAGAGGGGCTTGCATTTCTCACCGGGTACGTCCCCGATCGCGGCGTGAAAGCGCTCGGAGAAGCTGCCGCGGCGCACGGGTGGGGTCTGCTGATTCGCGACCCGGAACCCGACGACCCGGTGCCGACGCTCGTGGAGAATCCGC
>Ga0307440_1001697_pt1 | contig 10587 bp, 7 predicted proteins | sample SalMarWE160410MG_FD_202150 | JGI IMG/M metagenome (GOLD analysis project Ga0307440, IMG submission 202150) | Salt marsh sediment microbial communities from the Plum Island Ecosystem LTER, Massachusetts, United States - WE1604-10 | ecosystem: Environmental > Aquatic > Marine > Intertidal zone >... | reverse complement strand
AATGGATATCCCCGCAGCTGTTGACACGCCGAAAATCCTTCTTCCCGGAGAGATTGCCCTTATCCCGACTGGTTTTACGGTGGCAATTCCCTCCGGTTTTGAACTTCAGATCAGACCACGGAGTGGACTTGCCGTTCGGCACGGCATCACCATAATCAACAGTCCGGGTACCATCGATGCCGATTATCGCGGCGAAGTGCGCATCGGACTTATCAATCTCGGCAGTAAACCCTTTACCATTAATCGTGGCGATCGCGTCGCTCAGATGGTCCTGTCTCCTGTAATCAGAATGGAGCTTGAACAGGTGAGTGATCTTGATCGGACCAAACGCGCTGACGGTGGGTTCGGCCATACGGGGCTTTGATGACAATGCAGTTTTCTGTTCTTGGTAGCGGTAGCCGTGGTAATAGTGTTTATATCGAGTCGGAAAAGACCTCAATTTTAATAGATTGCGGCTTTTCCGGGAAGGAGATTAGTGCCAGGTTGAAGGCAATCGGTAAAGATATCGACTGCCTGGATGCGATCTTCGTGACCCATGAACATAACGACCATATCGGCGGAGTGGGGGTTGTCTCCAGGCGTTGCCGGATTCCGGTTTTTGCTAATTCCGGAACTCTCCGGGCAGGAAAAAGCAAGCTGGGAAAAGTGTTCCGCTCGTGTGAATTTACCACCGGGGACAAAATATCATTTGGGGATTTTGAGATCAAATCCTTCTCTATTTCCCATGACACAAATGATCCCGTGGGGTATGTGGTTGGTGACGACAGGACCCGGCTTGGCTATTGTACGGATACGGGGAAGGTCTCGCACCTGATGAGACAGCGCTTAGGCGGACTGGACGGCTTGATCCTTGAATTTAATCATGATCTCGCCATGCTGGCCGATGGGCCGTATCCTCTGGCCCTGCAGCAACGGGTCCGATCCAGCCGTGGGCATCTTGCCAATGGTGAAGCAGCTGCCTTTCTCGGTGAATTGCTGCACGAGGGGCTGGCCTATGTGGTGTTGGCGCATCTCAGCGAGATCAATAATCTTCCGCAACTGGCGATGCAGGAGGCCCGAAAGGTTTGTCCCCAAAGTGTGGGTTCCTGCAGCATTACTCTTGCCGGTCAGTATAGTCCCACTGATATCTTTCTGCTCTAATTCCGAAATACAAAGGGCGAGTCAGTCGGATTGGCTCTTGGGTAAACTGATTCGTTCATCTTTTGGTCGTTCCTGATTTTCCTTATAGAGAAGCAGGGTCTTGCCAATAAGCTGAATCAAATGACAGGAACAGGCCTTGGTCAGGGAAAAAGCGGCATCCTGTTTGTCGACACCGCTGTTGTTTCCTATCTTTACCTTGATCAGTTCATGGTTTGCGAGTTCCAACAAGGTGGCCTCGATGAGTTTTGAGCTGAGACCATCTTTGCCTATCTGAATCACCGGGGAGAGATGATGACCTACTCCCTTGAGGTATTTTTTCTGCTTGGCGCTAAGCGTCGGTAGAGGGGTGTCTTGAGTTGTTGCCATGATTTCGTATGTAATAGAGGAAGATTAAACGTGGTTATCCGATCAGGTTTTTCACAACATGGTAACCGCCTACCCAGGTGCCGATGGCGGAGCCGATCCCTGTCAGGAAAAAGACCAGGAAGATTCTGAGTAACTTGTTTTTCCACCAGCCGTTAATGGTTGCCATATCATTACTTACAGTTTCGAATTCTCTTACCACCGGAGGTCTCAACATAACCTGGATAAAGGCCGTTACATAGCCGGCTCCTATGACGGGAGTAAGGCTGGTAAAGGGAGCTGCGGCAAAAGCTCCCAGTGTCGTATAGGGATGGGCTAATGCAATCATGGCACCGATGGCGGCCGGGATGCCGTGGGCCAGCGACCAGAAGACAAAGCTTGCCCCGGCAATCTTGGCGCCTTTCATGAAACCGATGGCAAAAATGGCGCCAATGATCAGGAGAGGGATGCCCCATCCTGCCACCTTCCAAAGTTTCGAGGCAGGAGGAATGGTTTGGATCTCATCCAACATATGCCGGTTGTCCTCACCTATCTTCTGTTTTATTCCTTCAATATGCCCGGCTCCTACTACCGCAACGAGACGAGAGCCCTCCGAGGCCTTGATTTTTTCAGCCAGATAAATATCGCGTTCGTCGATAAGAACTTTTTTGATGGAAGGCAGTGCCGTTCCCATTTCACTAAGAAGCTCGGACAGAACATCCTTTTTTTTCAATTCCTCAAGGTCTTGAGCTTCTATTTCGCTGGTATCGAAAAGAGTGGCCAAAAGGGAGGCCAGGAGATAACTTTTTTTAAAAAAACTGGTTGATTTCCATGCCCTGCGTAAAGTGATACGGATTTCCCGATCACAAAGCGAGATCGGGATTCCCATATCCTCAGCAGTGGTCGCGGCGGTGAGCAGTTCAGCTCCGGGAGTAACTCCTAGTTTCGCACCCAGTTTTTTTTGGTAAGAGGCCATCAGCAGACTGACCAGAAGTGTGGACAAATGCTTCTTTTTGATGACCTCTTTGAGATCAAGCGATTGCCATTGCTCTTTCTCACGCATTGCCCGATATCTTTTTTCGTCAAGCTCGATGCAGACGCAATCAGGTTTTTCGTTATTGATAACCTCTTTTACAAGATCGACGGATTCCTGCGAGACATGCGCAGTTCCGATCAGAAGAAGGGTTCGGTTTTCCAGAGCGATGCGGTGAACATCCGGCGGATATGTGTTGCTCTCAAAAGAGAGTGTATTGACCATGCTGTATACTCTTACTCGGATTTTGAATCACATTCAATTATTCGACGTTTCTCTTCTGAGTTCCCGTTGCCGGTACAGGGGATATAAACAATAGGATTGATCTTTGTTAATCTACTTTAGCTGCAGATGAAAGCCATCATTTTACAAATGTCCCGTGAATGTCGGACTAGGCCTATAATGGGCATAAAAAACCTAATTGTAAAGGGGTGCCGCCACCGTCTTTGAAAAATAGTCTTACAGGTCCTCTTTCATAAAAGATCGGGCACGTCTGCCGGCCTTTCAATTTTTCTCGGTTCTATGTATACTGATTATTGAAATCCTTATGGATATTTTAGAATTTGTCGAAAGAGCGATGGAAATCATAACCTCCAAACCGACTCTTTGTATGTTGTGCTTTTATATAGTCCCCAGATAGTATTGTACACTGGAGAATGCCTTGGAGCGTCGCTGTGGCTCTTTTCAAACTCTTGCTTCAGTTGGATCGAAATGACTGAAAACCAGACCCTCTCCCGTTTCTATTTCGACGAAAATGATCACGTCCTGCTTCACATTGTCAACGATGTGTTGAGTAGAGAACCAGCCCGTCAGGATATCAAAAATCTTTTGACTTCCTACCTTCATCCTCACGGAATCAAGGAAATGACGGCCTCCATCGGTCTTCGCATAGCCTATGCGGTTATCCATCTTCTCGGATCCCTTGAGGTCGGAAAGGCGGTTGATCGCCTGAATGCTATGAGATCGCTGCGTGATGAGGTGTATTGCAGCTCTCAGCGTGGGATGTTGCATAGAAACACCGCTCGAATCCTGCTTGAAATAATGAAGGAACTTGTCAGGGCAAAAGGGAATTATGTCGCCCAGCTTCAACTCGCCCGGGATTTCCGAATGGCCACCTTCGGGAAGCCGAGGTTTATTCGCAATCAACTGGCAAAACATCATCTCATTGAGATGCCGGAGGAGTGGAACCAGATCTCCTTTGATGACCATGTCCATGATGCGAACACCAAAGGGCGGAAATCGCCGACCCATATGATCATGGATGCCTGGATCAAGGGTATTCGAAGGTTGACGGTCATTTACTATAATTACGTGAACATCGAGGTGGCGGAAGAGTTGTTGGAATCGGCAGAGATCATGGGGATTACTGTCAGAATCGGCATTGAATACCATGCCGGGTTCCGTGGGCGGTATATTAAATTTTTCTGGACCCCTCGAGGATTTGCCGACCGGAGGGCCTTTCTCGATTTTCTTGGTCGAGGCCAGGCGGGAAAATTCATGGACCAAGGACGTAAGGTCTCTGAATACCAGCAGAAATATGTGTTTTCCGTTTTGGAAGAGTTTAACCGCAAACATCGACTGATTATCAATGAGGCCTACGGGCTGACCGTGGCTCCGCTTGCCATCGAAGAATTTCTCGAATTTGTTGGTTCCGGACAGCCTTCTGTTCTCCATCTGGCAAAATATATCTATACCCGCATCTTACCCGAAATGCGTGAGGTCGCCGGGAGGATGAAAGAGCGCTACCTGAATGCGGACGATGAGGAGAGACTGTGTATTGCTCATGCCATTGAGGTAATGAAGGTCCTTGATCCTGATGCCATTATCGAAACTTTCCTGCAACCAAGTCGTAACCCTGTTATTACCAACACCTTTGAACCGAGCGATGAAGCCCCGGCCCTGTTGCGACTTTCTCCCCCGGAGCTTCTCGAACGAATTGTCGACTTGAACGTGGAGTCCCAAATCATCCTGAACCTGACCGGATTGACTCCGGCGGACGTTCTCGAACTGCTCTACGACTGCAAGGGAAAGATTACCCATCTCGAAATATTTAACCTGAAGGATTTTGCAGCCGGAATTGCCGGACATAATGAAGAGATCAACAGGCTGCAACTGGCTATAAATCAGGGGAATGTGGTCAAGTTGAAACAGGTGATACGAAAGGTTATCCGGGATCTTGCCGATGGGGATGTCGAGACAACCCCCGGACGGATGGCGAAGATGACGTCGATCCTTCATGATATGCCGACCTTGCAAGGTTATTATAAAAATTCGCTGTTAAAATCCAAATTCGGCAGCGATTCCACCGGAAGCTCGCGTAATTCCTTCGGGATGGGGTTTGTGGTAAAGGACACACTTCCCCGACGATCCCAGAGGTTTCTTGAAAACGACCCCCTGCGATCGAGAATAAAGGTTCCGGTCAGGATTAAAACCCACCTGAGGGTGACCTATATGCCGAGGGATTACAGGAGGGCGCCCCGGGAGTTTGAGAATCTGCGCCGGGTATTGTCGCATGCCTTAATCAAAACCCCTTCCGGTATGGGAATCGGTTATGAACAGCAGCGGGATTGGGTGGTTCAGGACTTTTCAGCACACATGCAACCCAACGGAAATGTGGCAATATTGGGTGGTACCCAGGTGGGGCGGGAGAACGGTTGGGATTTTTTGGCCGGGAGCAAAACAACAGGGCACACAACCCGGATCCCATTTCGATATATCAATACCCACCTGAAAAACGGACTCAAAATTCTGGGCGGTTTCATTCCTGCCTTTGCCACCTTTGTTCTGACCAAAGACTGGTGGTTCCTGGCCTATTTCGGGGCGTTTATCTGGTTCGGAATTACCGGAGGAAGAAATATCATTCAATCTGTATTGGGGGGAGGAGGTATCAGAAGATCCCCGCTTTTACATTGGAATGACTATATCAGCTGGGACAGGTTGGCGGATTCATTGCTCTACACAGGGTTTTCCGTGCCCTTGCTGGATCTCCTGGTGAAGACCATTATTCTTGACCATATGTTCGGCATAAACACCAAGACCAGCCCAATTATGCTCTATGCAGTTATGGCCTTGGCCAACGGGATATACATATGCTGTCATAATATCTTCAGGGGACTGCCGAGGCAGGCGGCCTTCGGGAATATTTTTCGCAGTGTCCTGTCGATTCCACTGGCCATTTTTTTAAACGCGATGATAGGCTCCATGATCGGTATGACCGGAACGGTGAATACCATGGCAATTCTTCAAAAATGGGCGGCTGTGATTTCGAAGTTCGCCTCGGATTGTGTTGCTGCCGTGATCGAGGGCTTTGCCGACCGATTCACAAATATTCGAATGCGTTTTATGGACTATTCGACTAAAATTGCCCAGATATTCGAAGTGCTTGCCAAACTTGAGGTACTTTTTCCCGATGCCGATGTCGTGCAGTTGTTGGAATCTCCAAAGGAATTTTTTCAATTGATGGAAGAAAAAAGTTCGGATCTGGGTACGATTGCCATCATCAATGCCCTTGATCTGCTATCCATCTGGATGTACCAACCCCGAGCAGAAAGCGCCCTCAAGGCAATCATGGAATCTATGAATCAGGAAGAGTGCAGGATGTTCGTCGCCTCCCAGCAGGTCTTGAAAGAGCAACGCCGGATCAGCCAGTTGTTTATTGACGAAGTTTTTGGTAAAAAATTTTCCCGGGCCCTCTCCTTTTATCTTGATCGATCTGAGGGATATCTGCATGAGTTGGAGATCCTGTATGAGAGTGTTCAGGAAGACCGGAATGGAGAAGAAAGCATGCATGGCAAAAGCCATGAAAGCCAATCATCACAATAGGATGTGTCATGAATAAGCCGAAGATATGTTTATATGCCTTAACAACCTGCGAATATTGCCAATCCATAAAAAAGATGCTTGCAGAGCTTGCGCCTCCTCATCAAGTTGTCGAGGTTGATGTCCTTTCGCGGGAAGAAAGGCGTTCGGTCCTGGATGAGTTGAAAAAGTTCAACCCCGCCTGCTCCTTCCCGACTACTGTTGTTGACGATCAGGTTATTGTTGGCTATAAGATTCAGGAAATCAAGGAAGCCATGGGGGTTCGTACCAAAGTTGACGACCTCTTTGAAAAGCTCAAAACCATAAATGAAAAGAAGGGCTATTATTTTAACGCCAACCGGGAGCGGACATTTGAGTTGTTAAGGGGACTTCTGGTCAATAAGGACCGGTACGGGTACATGGCCTGTCCTTGTCGGTTAGCGGCAGGAAGTCGTGATGCGGACAAAGACATTGTTTGTCCCTGCAATTACCGGGAACCGGATGTCAAGGAATACGGTGCCTGTTATTGTGGGCTTTATGTCTCGGATGACTGGAACGCCGGAAAATTGGAACGGGTTGTTGTTCCGGAAAGAAGGCCGGTCGACCTGATGTCCTAAGGGGCTGTTAGGAAATACGTGTTACAATTTGAGATCGTCTTTTAATTTAAAACATTGGGATCAAAAGAATGGAAACGCCAGCATCTCCGGTGGAAAAAACCGGTGTAGACGATGTCGAGAAGGTTCGCTGTCTGATTATCGGTTCAGGACCAGCCGGCTGTACCGCGGCAATCTACGCCTCGCGGGCAAACCTTGCTCCGGTTCTCTATGAAGGGCTCCAACCGGGTGGACAATTGACTACCACCACCGAGGTTGAAAATTTTCCTGGTTATCCTGATGGTATTACCGGTCCGGAAATCATGGAAGGTTTGAAAAAACAGGCAATTCGTTTCGGAGCCGATTTTCGTTGGGGAGAGGCGACTGCGGTGGATTTCAGTAAAAGACCGTTTACGGTGACGATAGATGATCATAAGGTTATTTGGGCGGATACCGTGATCATCTCCACAGGAGCGACAGCTAAATACCTGGGGATTCCGGATGAGAAGAGGTTGGCCGGCGCTGGTGTATCGGCCTGTGCCACCTGTGACGGCTTCTTTTTCAGAGGTAAGGACGTCGCTGTGGTTGGAGGTGGCGATACGGCAACCGAAGAGGCCGTTTATCTCAGTAACTTCTGCAATAAAGTTTATCTTATTGTCCGTCGAGATGAAATGCGGGCATCAAAGGTTATGCGGGATCGGGTCATGAAAATGGAAAATGTGCAAATCCTCTGGGAGCATCAGACCAAGGCCCTGCTTGGAGATAAGCTGTTGGAGGGAGCCATCCTTGTCTATAGAAAAGGGACACTGGACGAGAAAGAGGTAACCATTAAGATTGACGGTTTTTTTCTTGCCATTGGGCACAAACCGAATTCCGGCGTTTTTAAGGAGTACATTGAAACCGACGAGGTAGGTTATATCAAGACGATTCCGGGGACCACCAAAACCAACATTCCGGGCGTCTTTGCCTGCGGAGATGTCCAGGACAAGGTCTACCGCCAAGCGGTAACGGCTGCCGGAACTGGTTGTATGGCAGCCATCGAGGTGGAGCGGTTTCTCACAGAGCAGGAATCATAGGACAGGATTATCCGCATTTTCCGCCATGATCGAATTTACCTCTTGTACCTTCAACATATCTCCCGGATGAATCAAATTGGATTTCAAGTTGTTCCAGTCTTTAATCTGCTGGGGAGACGTATTGAATTTCTGTGAGATCGTCCAGAGGGTATCACCACGTTCGATTCTGTAATACCTGAAGGCCTTTTGAGCCGTCCGAACCGGAAGATTCTTTTTGTGGGCTGACAGGATATTTGCATCGGTACCTTGCATTCCGTCTGTGGCGGTATCATCATGGGATGAAATTATTTGAGCTATAAAGCGGTGAGGTTTTTTACTTCCATTATTAACATACAGTGCAAGTTCCTGTCCTATCTGCAGGGTCCTGGCGTTTTTTATGTTGTTCCAGGCAAGGATAAGGTCAGGGCGAAGATTATACTGCCTGGCTATATGGACAATCGTCTCTCCCGGGCGAATCTTGTGCAGGACGAGATTGCTGGCGTTTTGGCCAAGTGCCCGTGAACTTGTCGAGGCAAGATGGTAGCGACGGGCGGGGACAGGTATTCGCAGGTGTCGGCCTGCCGCCACCAGGCGTTCGTGTTTAAAATTGTTTGCTTTGAGCAGTGCCTTTTGGGAGACATGGAATTTTCTGGAGATGGAAGCCAGGGATTCATGATGGCGGGTCGTATAGGTTCGATAGGCGGTCCCGATTGCGCTTCTAAGACGGGGAAGATTGTTCAATGCAACCTGTCGTGAACCATCAGGGATTTTGACCGCATATTTATGATTGCCCCAGGGAGTTTTTCCGGCAATTAATTCTTGATTAAGGAATTGGATTTCTTTTTTGCTGCTATGGGTGAGGAGGGCGATTCCTGACAGGTCCATTCCCGGTGGGACTCGCAATGTATCGTATTGCAGCGGGCTCAAGTAGTGAATATTGGTAAATCCATATTTTTCCGGGTCTTTGGCAACGATGATAGCGGCCATAAGTTTCGGTACGTAACGGATTGTTTCGAGATTAAGATACCGTTTTTGCGCCAGGTCCCAGAAGGTGTGGACACCGTATTTCTTCAGTCCGGCACGTATCCTTCCGGAGCCGGCATTATAGGCAGCGACGGCAAGATTCCAGTCACCGAATTGATTGTGGAGGTCAGAGAGCATGGCAATGGCGGCCTTGGTCGATTTTTCGGCATTGCGTCTTTCGTCTACATACTTGTTGACTTTCAGATGGTACTGTCTTGCCGTGGAACGCATGAACTGCCAGAGTCCGGTAGCATGGGAGGAGGAATGAGCACTCTGGCTGAAACCACTTTCAATCATGGCCAAATAGGCAAGATCAAGGGGGAGCCCTGCTGATTTCAGGTCCTTTTGGATCATGGGCATATAGCGTTTGGATCTACTCAACCAGTTGGCAAACGCTTTTCTTTCCTCGTTTTGGAAAAGATGGATATACGTCTTTACCTGCTTATTCAATATCACCGGGAAGTCGTAATGAATCAGTCTGCCGAACTGGGAATCAAAAATGGGCTGAACGCCGTTTTCCCAGGCACCGGAATGACGCAGAGCATCGAGCTCCCGCTGGAGGCACATCTCTGTTTGCGATGGAACCGGCACCAGATCCGGGGACTTTTCCGCCACACTGATCGGCGATATTGATGGTTTGCTGTGGAGTGCTGAAGAAGTGGATGAAGGGTAAAGACCGGAACAGGCTGATAACAAAAAGGAGCCGACAAGGATTGCCGGAAAAAATAAACTCCGCTTATATCGTTGAATCATTAGGCTCTTTTCCAATTAGGTTTAAATTGCATCATAACCGTTTGGGCTGCGACGGACCGACTGATTGCAACGGAACAAGAGAGTTCAGTGCTCGGGGTCGGCAAGGCCGGTACTTCGCAGAGACTTTCATAGTAGTACAGAAAAGTAAACAAATTGGTACAGAAGCATGTTGAGATATCTTAAGTAACAATGTACATTCGTAACTACTGCATTGGACGAATAAAACTCCCACTTTTAGACCAGACGAGAGAAATAATTGCAAGGAAAAACAGACATTGGCAGGATGTGACGGGATTTGATCACTGAATGCCGGTGTGCATTTTGTTCCTCGAGTCGAGCAACTGATATTCACCATGTTAAAAAAGATACTTTATTTTTTCATCGTACTGAGCATACTGTTCGGAGCGGCAGGCGCAGGGACTTTATACTGGCTCGTGGTCCTGCACCCGGGAAAGGAGATTGAACCCGAAAATATCCATCGCATTCTCGGCAAGGAAAGCCCTGTATTCTATAGTGATGGAAAAACACGGCTTGGCGTCTTTTTCGACGAGGCTCACCGGCAGTACGTTCCATTTAATCGTATTCCAAAGGATTTCGTCAATGCATTAGTGGCCTCGGAGGATGAGAAGTTTTTCAGTCATTTCGGGTTTGATCCCGTAGGTATCATACGGGCGGCAATAAAGAATTTGATTGCAGGAAGGGTTGTCCAAGGTGGTAGTACTCTGACTCAGCAGACAGCCAAAAATCTTTTTAAAAGGACCAAGAGGTCATATCAGGCGAAGCTGAAAGAGTTGCTCTATGCCTTGCGTCTTGAACATCGTTATTCAAAACAGAAGATCTTTGAATTCTA
>Ga0307440_1001695_pt1 | contig 10602 bp, 9 predicted proteins | sample SalMarWE160410MG_FD_202150 | JGI IMG/M metagenome (GOLD analysis project Ga0307440, IMG submission 202150) | Salt marsh sediment microbial communities from the Plum Island Ecosystem LTER, Massachusetts, United States - WE1604-10 | ecosystem: Environmental > Aquatic > Marine > Intertidal zone >... | reverse complement strand
CTCCGGAGGATAGCTCGCCGCACCGTCTGCCACCTCGAACGGGTAGTAGAGGATATCCGACCCGCGGCCCGACGCCTTCATCGACTTCAGGTAGGAAGAGCTCATGCGGAGCACGCCGACGCTGAACTCCTCGATCGAATCGGCAGCGATGCGCTCGAATATCTCTTCGATACCCTCGGAGTACGCGCGCTCCCACCCCTCGACTCGAATAAGTGGGTCGAAACAGATGCGCACCCGCCAGCCGTCTTCGACCGCGCTCCTCATGGCGAAAAGCCTGTTCTTGAACGATGCGGTGCCTCCCTCGTAGCGCGCCGCGATTGATTGCGGCGACATCGTCCAGGAGAGGATGGCGTTCGGGATCGGTTCGAGGTCGCGGATGGCGCGATAGTTGTCGCTTTTCGTTCGCACTTCGACTGTGAGCGTCGGCCGGTCGCGCGCAAACTCGATCCAGCGGCGGCAGAAGGGCAAGAGCCCCTCGAAACCGAGGAGATCCGTTAGGTAGGAGATGCTCAAGTAGAGCGGTTCACGAGCGAGATGGGCGTCCGTTGCGGCGAAGAAGTCCTCGCCGTTCACGTAGACGACAATGTAGGCAGAGGGATGCATCCCTTGAAGAAAGCAGTAGTCGCAATTGTAGAGACAGTTGCGAATAAGAGAGTTGTAGTGTAGATACCGGTCGCCGAAGCTGTTGATACGCTCCGAGCCCCGGTAGAGGAAGCTCTCTTTTTTCGCTGCAAGGATCAGTTTGTTGTCGCTTTTTTGGAGCTGGAAGTGCTGGTTGGGCCGGCTGAAGACCTCTTTGTAGTCGTCGATCGGAATGAGCTCAGCCCTCGGGAAGAGGCTTAAGACTCGCTTGGTATCCTCGTACCCGAACGCTCCCTCCTCGACGTAGATGTGACTGAAGGAGAGTCCTCCGCTCGGGAGCGTCAGAGGCGTAGGAACGGAGTCAGGAGGAACCGCCGGACCGGAATGCCCGCTCGAGCTCACCGAATGCCCTCCTTCGCTCCTCTTTGGTGTGAGGCGGTTTCATCCCGCACCACGGCTCGAGAATGGCGGCCACATCGCGACGCTGAGCCGTCCCAGCCAGGGCGAGTCCGCGCAGCCGGTGCCTTTGCGCGGCGGTGAGCCGCAGCGACTCGGCGATTGATGCAAGCGACCGCTCGACGGTCTCGTTGGGGGCGATCTCCGCCGGTTGGCAGAGCCTCGCCGATTCGTCGATTAGCCGCAGAATCGCCCCCACCTGCTTGCCGAAGAGCTCCTCGTCGCCTCCGACCGCTTCCAGACAGTAGACCTGATGCGGAGCAAGAAAGGCAAGTGCGGCAGCGAGGAAGCCTGCCAGCTCTCGGTCGACCAGAGGGGGAGCACCGTCTCCGCCTGGAGAGGAGGCCCCGGCACCGGTTTCGATGCCCGCCTCGTGAAACTCGTGGGCAAGCAGAAGGTCGGGAAAGTAGCCGCGCCCGTTCGCACCGTCGCGCACGCGGTTCGCGAGAACCACCTGCCCAATGAGCTCCGAGCCGGCCCCATCCCGTGCTTCACAACGTCCAAGATGAAACAGGCGGGTGGAAGCGTCAAACCCGCAACGCCCGAGGAGATATCCCGTCGTCACGCCGGCGCCCAGCGTAGCGCTGCCCTCCGACCTCCTTCCGCGACTTGTGGCTCCCAATTCGCTGCGAGACTCGACGAGGAGCACCCCTCTGGACGCATAGCAGCGCAACTTCGCGAGCTCGTCGCTTCGTTTGAGCTCGAGGGCCGCGATGAGAGGTTTCGCGATGGGATGGGATTCGGCGACTAGGTAAACCGATCGTGCCGGGGGCGCCATGGCTAACCCTTTCGAGTCAGCTCGCCGCGCAGGAGCGGGTCCGCTCCCTCATCGATACCGGTAACGGTCACTTCTGCGAAGATGTTCTCCGCGCGGTCCGCGCGAGAAAGGGCACCGGTTTCGAAGGCAATCGGCACGTAGTGCTCCCCGTAGCCGCTCGCGACCCCGTTTTCATCGGTTCGCTCGACGAGAACCCGTTCGGTGCCGCCAACCATGCTCTCACGGTATCGCCGCTTGTTCCGTTCGGAAATCTCGCGGATCGTTTCGCTTCGCGCAGTCTTCACCCGCTCCGGGATCTGCCCAACCATTCTGTCGGCCCGCGTGCCGTCACGTCGCGAGTACTTGAAGGTGTGGATGTGGGCGAATCCGACCTCTTCGCAGACCCGGCAGGTTTCGTCGAAATCCTCATCAGTCTCGCCGGGAAAGCCGACGATCACGTCGGTGGTGAAGTTGAAATCGGGGCGGTGGTAGCGAATACGTCTGACCGTTGCAAGGTAGTCATCGAGACGGTAAACCCTCCGCATCTGCAACAGCACACGGTCGGAGCCGCTTTGAAGACAGAGGTGCAGATGGGGGCACATCTTCGGATGCGAGAAGAGCTCGACGAAACGCTCGCCGAGTCCCTCCGGCTCGAGAGATGAGACGCGAACGCGAAAATCTCCCGGCAGGTCGAGAATCGCCTCGATGACCCCCGTGAAATCGCTTTCGCCGCTCGAGTAACGCCCCATGTTGACTCCCGTGAGGACGATCTCCTTGGTTCCAAGCTCGATGAGTCGCTTGGAGTTCTCGACGATATCTGCGAGAGGCCTGCTCGTCGCGCGGCCGCGAACGAAGGGAATGATGCAGAACGTGCAGTAATTGTCGCAGCCGTCCTGAATCTTGACCATGCTTCGGGTGTGGAAGCCGTTCTCCCCCGTCCGGTAGGCAAAGAGGTCCCCCTCGATAGCATTCGGGTCGAGGATTTCTCCTTTGAAATGGGCGTCGACGATGTGGAAAACCCGGCTCTTGCGCCGGTTGTCGACGACGTAGGTGACATCGTCGCGCTCGTCGAGGTATTCGCGATTCGAGTCGACGAAACAGCCGGTGACGACTACGACCGCCTCATCCGTCTTACGGCCCGTGGCACGGTTGATGAGGTTGCGCGACTTGCGGTCACTCTTGTTCGTTACCGTACATGTATTCACAACGTAGGCGTCGGCCTCGCCGGCGTAGGGCACGATCTCGTAGCCGGCCTTGTGAAAGTCGGTGGCAATTGAGTCGGTTTCGTATTGATTGAGCTTGCAGCCGAGGGTCTCGAATGCGACCCGCCTTCGGTCGCCTGATGATTGCCGTTCCATACCTCTATCGTCTCTCGTCGGCTCGCCGTTTGCGCCGTTCCTACGAGTAGACAGCCTCCCGATCGGCCGCGACGCGCACTCCGCCGAGCTCGCCGGCGACGGCCATTTCGGCCGCCTCGGTGATGACGACCTCGACGAACTCCCCTATGAGCCGTTCATCGGTGGAGGGAAAACGGACGATGACCTTTCCCTCGGTTCTGCCGGAGAGGTAGCCCGAGAGCCGGTCGCGACCGGTAACGAGCACCCGGTAGCTCTTTCCGATCATTGCCATGTTGTGCTCATGTGAGATCGCCTGCAGCTCGCCCTGCAGCTCGTGCAGCCTGCGCTTCTTCTCCTCGTGAGAGACGTCGTCGTCCCACCGTGAGCTTGCGGCACCGGGACGGGGCGAGTAGATCGCGATGTAGGCCATGTTGTATTGGAGCTCTCGCATGATCGAGCGGGTGTTTTCGAACTGCTCCTCACTCTCCCCGGTGAAGCCGACGATGATGTCGGTGAAGAGGGTGGCCTCCGGCAGCAACCGTCGAATGTTCCCCACGATTTGGCGATACTCGCCGACCCGATAGTTGCGGTTCATCCGAATGAGCACCTTGTCGTCGCCGGACTGGATCGGTAGATGGATCTGCCGCGCAAGGCAGGGATACTCGGCGATGGTCTCCAAGACCTCTATCGACATGTCCTTCGGATGAGGGGAGGTGAAGTAGACCCAGAACTCCCGCCCGGACGCGTTGCCCATCTCTCCGATTCTCCGCAGAAGCTCTGCAAATCCAATCTCCTCGCCGTTCTTGTCCAGACCGTAGGAGTTGACGTTCTGTCCGAGGAGGGTAATCGACTTGTAGCCCTCCTCGACGAGGGTCTCGACCTCCCGGAGGATGTCCCGCGATGGACGGGAGACCTCGCGGCCACGGGTGTAGGGCACCGCGCAGAATGTGCAGAACTTGTCGCAGCCGTTCTGGATCGGGACGAACGCCTCGAAACCGGAGGTGTAGGTCGGCGGAATGAGCCAGTAGCCCTTCAAGCGATCCTTCCTGCTCTCCTCGCCGACGACCCCGCGGCCCGACGGTCCGACGCTCTGTTTGACGTCATCGATCGGTCGCCCCACGCCCCCCTGGTCGAGCCCGACCGGCGTCACCACCCCGTACTGTCGGACGAGGTCGGGAAAGTCGGGCAGCTCGTTCATGTGGAAGACGAGATCGAAGAGCTTCAGAAACTTGACCTTGTCGGCGGGCAGTATGCAGCCGGTGACGAAGGTAAGCAGGTTGCGCTCACCCTTGGCGGTGTTCCACTTGTGGATTTTCGAATATACCTTGTCGATTGCCTTCTGCCGGACCGAGCAGGCGACGATCCCGAGAAGGTTCGCCTCCTCCTCGTTTTCGGTCGGCTCGTAGCCGAGACTCTCTATCACGGTTCTCAATCGTTCGCCGTCAGACTGATTCATCTGGCAGCCCAGCTGCAGAAGGCTGTACTTCATTGGTCTCATTCCAGTCCTGATCTCAGAAATAGACCTCCGCAAAGAGATGTTCCGAAGGAACTCCCTGGCTTCGCAGGATATCGAAGGCCTCATATATCATATCGCAATTGCCGCATAAGTAGCAGAGACTCTCCGGATCAACCGGATGCTCTCGCAGGTAGTCGGTGACCCTGCCGTGGTAGTCCCCCTTCTCCTCACGGGAGAGGCAGGAGACGAATCGTGATCGATCGAAGACCTCCCGATCGTAGAGCTCGGCGGAGGTTCGTACGCCGTGAAGCACCCGGTAGTCCAGCTCGGGATAGCTCTTCGCAAAGCAGTGAAAGGGTGAAATCCCGGTCCCGGAGGCGATAAAGAGGAGCTTCCCTTTCTCGCGCTGCGCGGGCTCGATGACGAAGAACCCGAACGGGCCTTCGAGCGCCACCGGATCGCCCGGTGCCAGCCGTTTCAACGCCCCAGAGACGACACCCCCATCGACCTCCTTTACGAGGATTTCCAGGAAATCCTCTTCGGCACCGGAGTAGACCGAGTACTCGCGCATCGCGATCGAGCCGTGCGGACCGACGTTGATGTACTGCCCCGGATCAAACGAGAGGCCTTTGCGGTCGACTCGAAGCACGTAGGCCGTCGGAGAAATCTGCCGTAGGTGCTGAACGTGATGAGTAAGCCCTTTCACGTAGGTTTGTTGGGAAGTTCGCAGTGTTTCCATGGTCGTAGCTCTCAAGGTACCGTAATCAAAGTGGATTAGTCAACTTCGTTTCCTTCGCCTATAGACAACGCTCCCCCGATGTCCCCCGCACGGTATCTCCGCACGAACTCATCGACCCTCCGCCTGATTTGATCGCGAATCGAGCGCGCCGCCGCGCGCCGGTCGCCCTCCGAACCGCCAGCGGCTGAAGGATCAGAAAAGGGCCAATGGAGCCGGGCCGCCTCCGCAGGAAAAATCGGGCAGCGTTCCGCCGCTTCGGCGTCGCAAACCGCTATCACGTAGTCGAAACGCTTGCCGGCGGCGTGAAGGTCAAAGACACTCCGTGTTGCCTTGCCTGAAATGTCGATCCCATCCTCCTTGAGAAGCTCGACAACGACCGGATTGAGCCGTCCCGGCTCGATTCCGGCGCTTTCCACGTCGAAGAGATCTCCACCGTAGAACCTCAGGTACTCTTCGACCATCTGACTGCGGGCGCTGTTGTGAATACAGATCGCGAGGATCCGCATACGATTCATGCCGTTGCTCCCGTCTGAGAAGTGTCGCTTGCTGACTTGTGCGCGCGATGGTTGTCCGCAAACTTGATGACCCTCTCACGAATCATCACCTTGAGGGCTTTTCCCTGCTCCGCGCCTTCCTCACGCATGCCTTTGAACAATCTCGGTTCCCCAAATGGGCAGCGCAAAGGTATCACAAAACCTCGAAAGAGTAGACCTCTTTCTCGGCTTCCGACCACAGACCGAGATCACATAGCTGTAGGACACGCACGAGACGAAATCGATTCGTCCTACCGAGCGCCCGGCTTTGAGGTAGACATGTGCTCACATGCGCATGTGCGCTGCATGTGTTTTCCTGTGTCATCGCCCAATCAGCCGACGCACGCCGTTCCTTCACTTGACGCATGCGCGTCGGAGGAGTCTAATCGTCAAATGAAAGAGTATTTTACAGTCTCGGCCCACTATAATCGTGAAGCCAATCGAAATATGTACTCTATTCTCGCGGAGCTTCCTCCGGAGCGGCTCGCCGAACCGAGCGGCAATTACTTCAAGTCCCTCACGGCCCTGCTCAACCACATCTACGGCTCGGACATCATATGGCTGCAGCGTATGCGAACGACCCTGCCCCGCCTCGTTTCACTTCAAACCAAGGAGATAGAAATCGAAGCGAAATGGCCCACCGTGAATCTCGTGGCGGATTTCGGGCAACTTCGGGCAAGACGCCAGAGCCTCGACGACCTCCTAGTCAGCTTTGTCGACGAGCTCGGGGGAAAAGAGCTCGAAGCGGTCATCGACTACCGCAACTCCCGAGGGCAACGAAAACGGTACATCTTCTGGCAGGCCCTGATGCACGTCTTCAACCATCAGACGCACCACCGTGGACAGGTGGCCGAGATCCTCGACGAGCTCGGAGTGAGTAACGACTACAGCAATATCATCTCCACCCTGAGTGAGCCACCGCTCGCATAGCGGACATACGGCGAGCGCTGACCGGATGACCTCTGCGCAACGTGCAGTGTCGCTTGTCAGGAGAGTCGCGACAAGGTATCTTGGGGAGGCTCATTCCATTCGAAGAGAATCAAGTGGAGAGGATCAATGGCCAAAAACGAAACAGCATCCAAGAAAGACTCCTCCGAGAATCCCATGAGACGCACGATAATTGTCGCAGGCTCGATTGTCGGGGGGCTCATTGTCGTCATCGCGGCGGTGATCTTGATCGTCGCGCGGTCGAGCGGCAAGGATCCGGTCACGTTCGACTACGCAAACCTTCCGCGCCTCGGCAATGCACACGCACCGGTCAAGGTCGTTGAGTTCGCCGACTTCAAGTGCCCGGCGTGCAAGTATTTCCACGAAAACGTCTTTCCGCAGCTGCAGCGCACCTATATCGACACCGGGGAGGTTCGTTTCTACTTCATGAACTTCCCGTTCCTCGGACCCGATTCAACGACTGCGGCCATCGCCGGCATGGCGATCTTCCACCAGAACCCGAGCTCGTTTTGGGACTACTACAACGCGATGTACGACAACCAGGGCGACGAACGCAGTCAATGGGCGACCCCGAACTTCATCCTTCGCCTGGCAACCCACGATGTACCCGGAATCAACTACACCCTGCTGGGCCAACAGATCGCTCAAGCGAAGTTCAAAAGCGAGGTCGACGCACAGTATTCACGAGGCGAAAACCTGGGGGTAAACAGCACTCCAACCCTCTTCATCAACGGACACGAGTTCCTCGATTTCTCGAGCTGGCCGGCCCTTCAGGCGGCAATCGAGAAGTACAAGTAGAGTAGCGACTGCCCAACCGCTTACGGGGAGAGGGGATACCTCTCGCCGTAGGCCACCGTTACCACCGACCGCACGCCGGCCTCCTCGAGGCGGGCCGCCAGAGCTGCCTGTGCGTCGGGCTCCCCGTGAACAAGGAAGATCCGTTTCAGCCGGTTCTTGTCCAGTGGACGGACGAAATCGAGGATTTCGTTGTAGTCCGCATGGGCACTGAAGGCGTCGATCGTCTCCACCCGCGCGCGAAGCAGGTACTCCTGTCCGAAAATCCTCACCTTCTGCTGCCGGTCCCTGATGCGCCGGCCGAGGGTGTGGGCGGCCATGTAGCCGACCACCAGCACGGTATTTCGTTCGTCTTCAATGGTGTGGATCAGGTGATGCTGGACCCGACCCGCCTCGCACATTCCGTCGGCGGATATGATGATTGCCGGGCCCTCGAGATTGTTGAGCTCCTTCGATTCGGCGACGCTCGTGATGTAGCGCAGCTCGTTGAAACCGAACGGGTTCTCATGGTGATCGATGAAAGCGCGATGTGTCTCCGCATCGTAGCATTCCGGGTGAACGCGGAAGATCGATGTTGCGTTCGTCGCCATCGGGCTGTCGACGTAGACCGGGACCTTTGGAATGCGCTTGCGGTCGGAGAGCAGATGGAGATAGTAGATTATCTCCTGGGTACGTTCGATCGCGAAGGCGGGGACGACGACCTTGCCGCCCTGTTTCACGGTCTCACTCACGACCCGGGCGAGCTTCTCTATCGCGTCATCGGTCGACTCGTGAAGCCTGTCGCCGTAGGTGCTCTCGAGCACGAGATAGTCGACATCGGGAATCTGCTCGGGATCCCGGATAATCGCCTTGTTCTTTCTGCCGAGGTCGCCGCTGAAGGCGATCGTGAGAGGGTCGCCGGATGCACCGGAGTCCAGGCCGAATACCCGGAAGACGGCCATGGCCGAGCCGAGGATGTGTCCGGCATCGTAGAAGGTGAGCTCGATATTCCGGGTGACCGGCAGGGTGCGTCCATAGGAGACCGTGACGAACTGATTCAGGACTGAAACGACCTCCTCCTCCCCGAAGAGCGGTTGCCAATCGAACTTCTCTCCACGACGCGCCGCCTGCTTTCGCAGATACTCCGCGTCGCGGGCCTGGATGTGAGCGCTGTCCATCATGATCAGCGAAGCGAGGTCCCGCGACGCCGGAGTCGCGAAGATAGAGCCCCGATAGCCGAGCTTGTAGAGCACCGGCAAGAGCCCGCAGTGGTCATAGTGAGCGTGCGTCAGAACCGACGTCGTAATGTCAGAGGTGTCCACGGTGAAGGTGCGATTCTTCTTGTCGCTCTCCTCGCGCTTGCCCTGAAACGCACCGCAGTCGACGAGTACCTGCTCTCCGTCGAGTGAGAGAATGTGCTTCGACCCGGTGACCTCGCCCGCAGCACCGAGGGAGTAAAGCTCTGCCTTCATGTCTGCTCCTTCCCTCGAGTATAGCGGCCCGGCCACTGCGATCCAAGCGTGATCCACACACGGTTCCAGATTGATAATTCTCGCTGCTGAGACTATATTCGTTGCAATGAAATCCAACACACGCAGCATTCTTATCATTGTCGCAATACCGTTCGCGCTATTCATCGGCCTGATTGCCGGGGCCCTGCTCGAGCGATTCAACGAAATCCCCCGTTTGCCGACGACGAACGAGACGACCAACCCCTCTCCCCCGGATTTTTCGCTCATGCGTGATGCGTGGAACACGATCAAGCGAGTCTACGTCGACCGGTCCGCCCTTAAAGCGAAACCGCTCACCTACGGTGCAATTCAAGGGATGGTCGACGCACTCGGAGACACCGGCCATAGCACGTTTCTCTCTCCCGACATGGTCGCCCAGGAGCATACCCTGACCCGCGGTGAATATGTGGGAGTAGGCCTCGAGATCCAGATGCGGAACAACCAGGTCACGATCGTCGCCCCCTTCGACGGGTCGCCGGCGGGGAAGGCAGGATTGCGGGCAGGCGACGTCATCGTCAGGGTCGACGGCACGGATGTTTCCGGCACCGCGTTGCAGAAGGTGGTACAGATGATCGTCGGCAAGATCGGAACGAAAGTCACCTTGACCATTTTCAACCCCGATACCCGCAAGCTCAGCGACGTGACTCTGACCCGCTCGCGGATCACCCTGCACAACGTGACCTGGCAGAGGATTCCCGGTACGAACACGGCCGACATCAGAATCGCGGCATTCAGCCAGGGTGTTACCAAAGACCTCAGGGATGCAATCGGCGCCATCCACAAGGCGAATCTCGACGGGATCGTGCTGGATTTGCGAAACGACCCGGGCGGCGTACTCGACGAGGCCATCGGCGTTGCCAGCCAGTTTCTCTCGAGCGGCAACGTCCTGTTGACGAAGAATGCCGACGGAAAGGTTTCCCCCGACCCCGTCGAGTCCGGCGGACTCGCCCCGCACATACCTCTCGTAGTCCTCATCAACGACGGAACGGCAAGCGCCTCGGAGATCGTCGCGGGCGCCCTTCAAGATCAGAAACGCGCCACCCTCATCGGCGAAACGACCTTCGGAACCGGAACCGTCCTCGGTCAATATCCGCTTCCCGACGGCTCGGAGCTGCTCCTCGCGACCCAGGAATGGCTCACTCCCTCCGGACGCACCATCTGGCACAAGGGCATCGATCCGGATGTGAAGGTTGCACTTCCGCTGAACGCGATGATCGTTGAACCGGACGCCCTCGCCACAATGAGCGCGGCAGATCTCGCAAAGAGCGAGGACAACCAGCTGAGAAAGGCAATCGAGGTACTGCACCAAGAGATGCGAGCTCCCGCCAAGAAGGCTTCATAGACCTGCGACGCACCCGCCGCAATGCGAACCGTCTAACATACTCTGGCAGCATCTTCGATCTGGAAGATCTCGACGAAGAGAAGATCTACCTGGAGCCACCTTGCGCTCGAGCTGCCTCACTTGATTGGGGAACGGGCCCGGTGTACGGTAGGGACAGGTACATCTGC
>Ga0307440_1001694_pt1 | contig 10603 bp, 8 predicted proteins | sample SalMarWE160410MG_FD_202150 | JGI IMG/M metagenome (GOLD analysis project Ga0307440, IMG submission 202150) | Salt marsh sediment microbial communities from the Plum Island Ecosystem LTER, Massachusetts, United States - WE1604-10 | ecosystem: Environmental > Aquatic > Marine > Intertidal zone >... | reverse complement strand
GACCATCGGCAAGGCGGTGTCGCTGGCCAAGGGCGGGGACACCATCGTGCTCATGGCGGGGACCTACGACGAGATCAGCGGCGAGAGCTGGGGCTACACCGTGCCGGCCGGCGTGACGTTGAAGGGCAACACCACGGGCGTGGTGCTGCAGAGCAACAGTCATGCCGACGGCTTCACGCTCTCCGGCGACGCGACCGTGACGGGCGTCACCATGAAGGACTTCGGCGCGGCGCTCTCCTCGAGCGGCGGAACCCTGACCATGAAGAACGACACCTTCACGGGCAACGGCTACGCCGCCGTCCTGAGCAGCTCCGCGAAGGCGACGCTGGCGACGACGGACTTCACCGGCTCGGGTTGGGGGCTCTCGCTGCAGGACTCGGCGAGCGCGTCGGTGTCCGGCGGGACCGTCGACGGCATCGACGGCGACGCCTTCGACGTCAGCGGGAGTGCCAGCCTCACGCTCGACGGCGTGCAAGCAACGGGCACGCACGACGACGTGGTCTACCTGTCTCAGGCCGCCACCGCCACGATCAGCAACTGCGTCTTCCAGGACAGCAGCGCCCAGGGGTCCGGTGGGAGCTCGAGCGTCGACCTGTCCGGCAGTTCCTCCGTGACCCTCACCGACACGTCGATCACGGGCGCCTACAGCGATGCCGTTCTCAGCCGCGACGCCGGCAACTCCGTGGTGATCAACGGCGGGAGCTTCAGCGACAACGGCGGGTATGGCGTGGAGTCGGAGGGCTCTCTCAGCGTCAACGGCGGCAGCTTCGACAGCAACGCGTACTACGGCATCGTCGCGGTCGCGGGGACCGCCGTGATCAGCAACGCCGCCATGAGCTACAACGCCAGGCAAGGATTCTACGCGGAGGGTAGCCCGACCATCAAGCTGAGGAACGATACGCTCACGGACAACGCGGAGGGTGCCGTCTACCTCAATAGCGGGAGCGGCAGTGCGGACTTCGGCACGGCCGGCGACCCAGGCGGCAACACCTTCCAGCAGACTGCCAGCGGGTCGGTGGGGTTGACCGTGCTGTGGACCAACGCCGCCGTGCAGGCCGTAGGCGACACCTGGAACGCCAGCGTTCAGGGGGCTGACGCCGGCGGTCACTACAGCAGCCAGGTCCTCAGCGGTCCGCTGTCCGGGGCCAACATCACGCTGGTGACGGGGGCCAGCCTGCAACTGTAGCGGGAGGCGCCGCCTCGCGGTTGGAGGCGCGTGCGGCGGCGGGCTCGCGTGCGGTAGCATGAGACGCAAATTAGAAGGTCGAGAGGACCCGGACATGACTAGAGTACGTATCGCTGTGGTGTCGGTGCTGGTGGCGCTCCTGGTGGTGGTGCTGGCCGGCTGCGCGTCGCCCACGGGAAGCCTGACGGTGACCGTGAGCGGGCTGCCCGGCGGCGTGGTGGCAGCGGTGAGCGTGACAGGTCCCGGAGGCTACAGCGCCACCGTGACAGCCACGCAGACGCTGTCGAACCTCACGCCCGGGAGCTACACCGTCTCGCCCGGCAACGCTCGCGCGTCGGGCGCGATCGTCGATACCCTCTACCTGGGGTCCGGCGGCGGGACGGTCGCGGTCACCGGCGGCGCTACGGCCACCGCCGCGGTGTCCTACGCCAAGCGGACGGGCAGCGGCATGATGTGGGTGGCGGATGAAGGCGCCGGCGTCTCCGGCTTCACGGCGAGTCAGCTGGCCAGCTCCGGGAGCCCGACGCCGGCGGTGGCGCTGAGCAGCAGCGACGGGCCGGACGGCCTGGCGCTGGACGCCGACGGCAACCTCTGGGTCGGCATGGGGAACAGCTACACGCTGGTCGAGTTCACGGCGTCGCAGCTGGCATCGTCGAGCACCCCCACGCCCCACGTCGTCATCAGCTCGGACGGGACGTCGCTCGCCTGGCCCGGCTCGCTCGCCTTCGACCCCAGCGGCAACCTGTGGGTAGGCAACTGCGCCGGCAGCGGCAACGTCGAGATGTACACCCCGTCCCAGCTGGCAGCGACGGGTAGCCCCAGCCCCAGCGTGTCGCTCTCCGGCTCGTATGCGGCCTGCAACGCAATCGCGTTCGACGCGACCGGCGACCTCTGGATCGGCGACACCTCGAACGACCAGGTGCTCGAGTTCACTCCGTCGCAGCTGGCGACCTCCGGCAGCCCCACGCCGACCGTCACGCTCACCTCGGCGGCCTTCGCCTCCCCTGAGGGGTTGGCGTTCGATGCCAGTGGCAACCTGTGGGTCGCGAACGACGGAAGCTCCGGAGCCGGCGCGCTGGTGATGTTCACCGCGTCGCAGCTCGCCAGCAGTGGGTCGAAGACGCCCAGCGTCACCATCGGCGACGACGGCAGCGGCAACCTCTTCAATCCGGTGTACGTGGTGCTCGACAACGGCGGCAACCTGTGGGTGTCCGACTTCAGCAAGAACAACATCCTGGAGTTCGCCGCCGGCGACATCGGAACCTCCGGGACGCCAGCGGCGAAGGTCGTGTTGACCGGATTCTCCTACTTCAACTTCCCGCAGTTCCTGTTCGATCCTCCGGCGCCCTAGCGCGCTCGGCAGACCGACCGGGTCGCCGCGGCCGCTCACCGGCCGCGGCGACCACGTGTCTGGAACCGGCGGCCGGGGCCACGGGTCCCTGCGTGGTCGGCGCGCAGGCGTCGTCGCCGTCGCCTTCGGCGCTGCTTCAGCTCGCCGCCGTTCTCGCCGTTGCTGTCGCCCTCGTCCTCGCCGTCGCGGTCAGTGCTGCGTCAGCTCGCCGGCGTGCTCGCCGATGGCGTGGAGCAGCCGCACGGTCGCCAGCGTCCCCCGCGTGATCGTGTCGAGGCGGAAGAACTCGTTGGGAGCGTGGATGCCGTTGTCGGGCTCGCCGAAGGCGAAGTACAGGGTCCACATTCCCAGCAGCGCGCGGAAGTCCGACGCCACCGGCACCGTGCCGCCGACCCAGACGAAGACGGGCTCCTTGCCGTAGACGGCCTCGAGGCTGCTCGACGCCAGTGGCAGGGAGGGGTGGTCCAGGGGCATGTCGTAGGCACGCGCCTTTCCGGGCAGCCGGCCGATTTCGACCGTGAGCCCGGGCGGCGAGATCCTCTTGACGTAGTGCTCGATGGCGTCGAGGATGCGGTCCGGGTCCTGCCCGTCCACCAGCCGGCAGGTGATCTTGGCGTGGGCGGCGTTTGGCAGCACCGTCTTCACGCCGTCGCCCTGGAAGCCGCCCCAGATGCCGTTCACCTCGAAGGTGGGCCGTACCCAGCGGCGCTCCAGCGGCGAGTAGCCCTCCTCGCCCGTCCAGCCGCTGAGCCCCACGGCCGCGAGCTCCTGAGCGTCGTCGTACGGTAGTGCCGCGATGGCATCGCGAACGGCTTGCGAGGGCTCCTTGACGCCGTCGTAGAAGCCGGGCACCGCGATGCGGCCGCGTTCGTCCTTCATGGCGGCGAGGATGCGCGCCAGCCCCTCGAGCGGGTTGGGCACTGCCCCGCCGTAGAGGCCGGAGTGGAGGTCGCTGGACGCGCCCGCCACGTCGATCTGGCAGCCGGCCAGGCCACGGTTGCCGACCGTCAACGATGGCCGGTCGACCCCGAGCATGCCGCCGTCGGCGCTGATCGCGAGGTCGCCGGCGAGCAGCTCGCTGTGCTCGCTCAGAAAGGTAGGCAGGTTCGGGCTGCCGATCTCCTCCTCGCCCTCGATCACGAAGGTGACGTTGACCGGTGGCGCCCCGGCCGCCTCGGCCCAGGCCTCGACGGCCTGGGCGGCGATGAGCACCCCGCCCTTGTCGTCGCCGGCGCCGCGGCCGTAGAGTCGGCCGTCCCTCACCTCCGGCTCGAAGGGAGGGGAGGCCCAGAGCTCGAGCGGCTCGGGCGGCTGCACGTCGTAGTGGCCGTAGACGACCACCGTCGGGAGGGCGGGGTCGACCTGCCAGCGGCCGACCACCACGGCATTCCCGGGGGTGTCGATGGTGCGTACCTCCGGCACGCCCGCCCGCTGCAAGCGGGCGGCCACCCAGGCGGCGGCCGCCGCGATGTCGCGGCGGTGCTCGGGCACGGTGCTGACGCTGGGGATGCGCACGAATGCCGCCAGGTCGTCTGCGTAGCCGGCCGCGCGCGCCTCGGCGGCGCCCAGCGCTGCGTCAAGCTTGTCGTCCATGGCTCCTCCAGCCTCCGCGGGTGAGTCCGCTCGCACCAGCCTACTCCGGCGGCCAACCTCGCGCCGCCCTGGAGCGGGCTGCGGCGTCGCGTGCAGCGCCCGCGACCGGCTAGCGAGAGCCGACCTCCGGCCGATCGATCGCGCGCAGCCAGCCCCCATCCGCCTGGCGCCGCAGGACCTGTACACGCACGCCCACCCCGTCGGCACTGACGCTCGAGGCGAGGGCGAGGTCGCCCAGACGGATCGTGGGCAGCTGCTGCTCCGGCGTGAACGGGACGCCGCGCGCAACCAGGGCGCGGCAGGCATCGAGGATGGCAGTCCGGCCGCGGATCTCCGCGCCGGGAGGGTAGGCGAGGATGGCGTCTTCTTCGTAGAGCGCCGCCATGCCCTCTGCGTCGCCGGCGTTGGCGCGCCGCACGAACAGCCTCATGACGTCGTCGGCTTCCAGGGCCCGTGTCCGCTCGTTTCCGTTCATCTGGGTTCCTCTCCTTCGGGCGCCCTCAGCCCGGCCGGTACTCGCCGGGCAGGGTGCGCGTGGCGATGGCGATGCGGTTCCAGGCGTTGATGACGGCGATCGCCCAGATGAGCTGGGCCAGCTCGGCCTCCTCGAACTCGGCTGCCGCGGCATCGTATACCTCGCGCGGGACGTGGCCGTCGGCGACCAGCGTGGCGGCGTCGGTCAGCGCCAGCGCGGCGCGCTCGCGGCGTGTGAAGAAGGGGGCCTCGTGCCAGGTGGCGACGGCGTAGAGCCGCTGCTCGCTCTCACCGCGGGCGCGGGCATCCAGCGTGTGCATGTCGACGCAGTAGGCGCAGCCGTTGAGGAACGACGCCCGCAGGCTCACCAGGTCGCGTAGCGCCGAGTCGAGCTCGAGGGAGCCGTCGAGCGCGACCATGGCGCGGTAGGCGGCGGGGGCGAGGGAGGAAGCGGACAGGCGGGGCGGTTCCATGTGAAGCGTGGCGTCTGTTGACATGGCCCGAGCCTAGCCGCAGACTGGACCACTAGCAATGGCCAACTCCGATACAGAAGACTGGTCCAATTCCGGAGTCGACCTCCATCTCGTGGTCGACCGGATCCCCGGGCGGGGCCTGCGCGCGGGCCTGGAGGACGCCCTCCGCGATGCCGTTCGCTCCGGCCGGCTGGCGCGGGGCGGCCGCCTGCCTCCCACGCGCACGCTGGCACGAGATCTGGGCGTGTCGCGCGGGACGGTGCAGGAGGCGTACGCGCAGCTCGCGGCCGAGGGGTGGATCCGCGGCCGGCAGGGCTCGGGCACGGTGGTGGCGGTCGACGGCTCGCCCGAGCGCGCCTGGCAGGCCAGGCCGCCACAGCACACCCGCTGGCGCCATGACCTGCGGCCGGGAAGGCCGGACGTCACCTCGTTCCCCAGGGCGCTATGGTTGCGTGCGCTCAAGGACGCGCTGCGAGGCGCGCCTGCGGAGGCGCTGGGGTACGTCGACCCGGCCGGTCAGCTCCCCCTCCGCGTGGCCCTGGCGGCCTACCTCGCCCGCGCCCGCGGCCTCAGCGTCACGCCCGGCGATCTGGTGGTGACGAGCGGCTTCACCCAGGCGCTCGGGGTCGTCGCCCGTGCCATCGGCGACGGTGGGCCGGCGATCGTGGCCATGGAGGACCCGGCCATGCCGCTCCACCGCCGCGTGGTCGCCGCCGCAGGGCACCGTGTGGCGCCGATTCCCGTCGACCGGGACGGTCTCCGGGTCGATGCCCTGGATGCCGTCCGCGACGTTCGTCTGGTGGTGCTGACGCCGAACCGCCAGCACCCGACCGGCGCGACCCTCCATCCCGACCGGCGTGCGCAGCTGATCGCCTGGGCGCGGCGGCAACGGGCGCTCATCCTCGAGGACGACTACGACGGCGAGTTCCGCTACGACCGGCAGCCGCTCGCCCCGCTGCAGGCCCTCTGCCCCGACGCGGTGATCTACGCCGGCACCACCTCCAAGACGCTCGCTCCCGGTCTAAGGCTCGGCTGGCTGGCCGTGCCGGCCGCGGCGAGACCGACCGTCCTGGCGCACAAGACGCTCACCGACTGGCACACCGGTGCCATCGAGCAGCTGGCGCTCACCGCGCTCCTGGAGAGCGCCGCCTACGACCGCCACATCCGGAGCGTGCGGTTGCGCTACCGCCGCCGCCGCGATGCCCTCGTCGGGGCGCTCCGGGAGCGCTTCCCGGGCCTCGAGGTGCACGGCGCAGCCGCAGGCCTCAATGTTCTCGTGCCGCTGGCCGACGCGGATGCCGAGCGAGCTGCCCTGGCGGCGGCCAGGGCGCGCGGGGTGGGGCTGGGGGGCCTCGATGCCGGCGGCTACTACCTCGCCGGCGGGCACGCCGGCCTCGTCATCGGGTACGCGGCCGCCGCCGAGCACGGCTTCGCCGCCGCGCTGGCGGCCCTTCTCGCCGCGCTCGAGACCGCCCTCGGCTGAGGCGGCCACCGTGCCCTGCATGGCGCGGATCGCCCTGCACGGCGCGGATCGGCACGCCCGCGTGGCCCGCGACAGGCCGGCGCGGCTGACGGTCGGCGCGTCGGGGGCGTTCCGAGCTACTCCGGCGGCGCCCAGCGGAAGATCCGGTAGCTGAAGATGTCCTCGAAGCCCATGTCCCGGTAGAGGTTCGCAGCCATCGCCGAGGCCTGCAGGATTCCGTAGCGGTAGCCGCGCCTCCTCGCTTCGGCGAGGGCCGCGGCGGTGACCGCGCCGGCGATCCCCCGCCGACGCGCCGCCGGGACGGTGGCCACGCAGTAGACGCCCGCCACGCCGGCGGCCAGGAAGATGGTGGCGCAGCTCACCGGGCGCCCGTCGAGGCGGCCGAGGAAGTTGTGGACCGGCCCCTCGGGCTGCAAGCCGGCCAGCGTGAAGAAACGGTTCCAGATGTCCTCGGCGCCGACGACCTGGTTGCCCCCCAGGAGCGTCTCGACGAATGTGCCGAGCGTGGCCGAGTCGGCAACGCGCTCGACGGTCACCCCCTCCGGCACATCGGGGGCCACGATCCGGCTGAGGTCGGCCGCCATGGCGGGTGCGCCGTCGACATCGGCGAAGCCGGCTGCCTCCAGCCTGCCCGCCAGCCCCGCCGGCGTGGCGAGGGGGGAGAGCCACAGCAGCACGGCGGTCCGCAGTCGCCGGTGCGACGCCTGCAGGCGCTCGAGGAAGGAGCGGGCGCCGTCGTCGTCGAGTCGTAGCCCGATGGCCATGTTGAACCAGAACATCGGGTCCTCGTTGGCGGCCCACGTGACCGTGGGGTCGTGGAGCACCTCCGCCCCGCCCAGGCCCTCCTGCAAGGCGAGGAACTGGCCGAAGTTGGCCTCGTTGGCGGCGCCCAGATCCTGAGGCTGACGCTCGGCGTCGTGGGGCATGCGGTTCCCTCCTCCCGGGTGGTCGCACGCACCATACGGCAGCGGCGGTCCGTCCCTTGACACCTGGAAGCCCCCGGGAGCAAACTGTGACCGAAATGGCCGATTTCAGTCATCTGGTCAGCAAGGCGGCAGGTGGGATGCCAACGGCGGCGCGCGATGGCGGCTAGGCCCAGGCGGCAGGCCGCGGGCAAGCGCGAAACGGACGCGGTGCGGGAGGCGCGCGAGCAGCGCATCCTCGAGGCCGCGGCGGCGCTGCTGGCGCGCTGGGGGTACCAGAAGACCACCGTCGCGGACGTGGCTCGCGAGGCGGGCGTCGGGAAGGGCACCATCTACCTGCACTGGAGCGACAAGGCGGCGCTCTTCCGCGGGGCGATCGCGAACGCCGGCAAGCAGGTCACCGACGACATGCTACGGCGCGTGCAGGCCGACCCAGAGGGCGGGCAGTTCTACCGCCTGTGGACGCACGGCATGGTGGCGATCTACGCCAACCCGCTGCTGGCGGCCATCATGTCGGGCCGCAGCGACATCCTGCGGGGCCTCATCGACTCGCTCGATGCCGCCACCCTCGAGCAGATGTTCGGCAACTCCGGGGCTCAGGTCGAGCGCCTCCAGGCCGCGGGCCTCATCCGCGACGATCTCCCGCCGGGCGTGGTCACGTTCCTGATCGCGGCGCTGAAGCTGGGCATCGCCAACGCCTCGGAGTTCGCGCCGGGGGCGCAGGCGCCGGCCGCGAGCGAGCTGACCGACGCTCTGAGCGACCTCATGCGGCGCTGGCTGGCGCCCGAGCGGCCGCCGGCCGACAGCAGCAAGGGCAAGCGCATCATGGCCGAGTGGATGGATCAATCCAACGCGATCTTCGGCCAGCGCGAGGATCCGGAGGGGTGAACGAGATGCCAAGCGTCATCGAGGTGGAAGGGCTTCACAAGAGCTACGGCCGCGCCCGCGGCGTCAGCGGCGTGACGTTCGCGGTTCAGGAGGGCGAGGTGTTCGGGTTCCTCGGCCCCAACGGGGCGGGCAAGACCACCACCATCCGGTTGCTGATGGCCCTGCTGCGCGCGGATGCCGGCAGCGCGCGCATCGCCGGCCTGGACTGCTGGCGTGACGCAGTCGAGATCAAGCGCCTGGTCGGCTACGTTCCCGGCGAGCCTGCCCTCGATCCGGGGCTGACCGGCGGCCAGATCCTCGCCTACTTCGCGCACCTTCGCGGCGGTGTGGAGCCGGCCTACCTGCAGGAGCTCATCGAGCGCTTCGAGCTGGACCCGAGCCGCAGGTTCAGGCAGTACTCCAGCGGCAACAAGCGCAAGGTCGTGCTCATCCAGGCGTTCATGCACCGGCCCCGCGTGTTGGTCCTGGACGAACCCACCAGCGGGCTCGACCCCATCAACCAGCAGGAGTTCGGCCGGCTGGTCGCCGAGGCGAAGACAGCCGGGAGCACCGTGTTCCTCTCCTCGCACGTCCTCAGCGAGGTGGAGCACACCTGCGACCGGGTGGCGATCATCCGCGACGGCCGGCTGGTGCGCGTCGGCGGCATCGCAGAACTGAAGGACATCAAGCGCCACACCGTCACCATCACCTTCGCCTCGCCCGCGCCCGCGGCGGCCTTCGAGGGCATCCCCGGCGTGGAGGAGGTGGCGGCCGAGGACGGCGGGCGCACCCTGCGTCTGGTGGCGACCGGCGAGCTGGACGCGGTCATCAAGGCGGCCGCAGGATTCCCCGTCGTCGGCGTGGCCACGCACGAGCCCAGCCTGGAGGAGATCTTCCTCCGCTACTACCAGGAGGAAGGCGATGTGGCTGCGTAGCATCTACCTCAAGACGCTCCGTGAGGGCCGGCTGGCCGTGCTCGGTTGGGGACTGGGAATGGGCCTGCTGGTGGTCGCCGTCGAGGCCTCGGTCGGCTCGGTGGTCGGCGCGCCCGGCGGAGCGCAGGCGCTCGCCGACATCACCCGCTCGTTCAAGTGGGCTGCCGACCCCGTGGCCGTGACGACCGTCGGCGGCTACACCACCTGGAAGCTCGCCTTCACCGTGCTGCTGATCGCCGTCTGGCCACTCATCGCGGCCAGCCGGGTCCTGCGCGGCGCCGAGGAGCGCGGCACCATGGACGTGCTGCTGTCGCTCCCGCGCGCCCGGCTGAGGGTGGCGCTGGAGGCGCTCGCGGCCGTGTGGACGTCGCTCCTGGCAATGTCGCTCATCGTTGCGCTGCTGGCCTACCTCGGTGGCGCGTCGGCGCACGCCGCGTTCTCGCTTGTAGACGCGCTTCTCTTCGGGCTCAACCTGGCGCTGGCAGCCGGCGTCTTCGGCAGCATCGCGCTGCTGGTCAGCCAGTTCACCCTGCGAGCGAGGACGGCCGCCGGGGCCGCCGGCGGGCTGCTGTTCTTCTTCATCGTGCTCGACATGCTGCACCGCACGGTTCCCGGCACCCTGTGGCTGAGCGCCCTGTCGCCGGTGTACTACTTCGACCTCAGCAAGCCGCTGGTTCCCTCCTACGGCACCGACCCGTGGGCGATGCTGTTGCTGCTGGGTCTCTCGCTGGTGCTCAGCAGCGTGGCGATCGCGCTGTTCGTTCGCCGCGACATCGGGCTCAGCGTCTCGCTTCCCGGTGGGGCGCGACGCCGCCGGCGGCCCGTCGCGGCGCGCGCCGCACGACCCGTTCCCGACGGCGCCTGGTCGCTGCGGTCGCTCTACGCCCGGGCGCTGGCGACGGTCGCCGCGCCGGCATTGTGGTGGACGCTCGGCATCGCCGGCTTCGCGGCGTTCACGATCCTCGCCACCACCTCGGTCGCGGACCAGCTCCACTCGCTCATCGAGGGCTCCACCACCATCGGACTGGTGCTCTCCAGCCTGGGCGGCGGCGCCAGCGGCATCGACGCCAGGCTCTTGAGTGCGCTGTTCTTCTTCCTGCCGCTGCTGATCATGGTCTTCGCCGTGACCCAGACGAGCCGCTGGGGTGCGGACGAGGAGGAAGGCCTCCACGAGCTGGTTCTCGCGACCCCGCAGCCGAGGCACCGGCTGCTGCTCGCGCGCTACGCGGCGGTGGCGACCGCCAGCCTGTTCATCGCCGCCGTCACGCTCGCGACCGCGGCCGTAACCGCCGCGGCGTCGCAGCTTTCCCTGAACGGC
>Ga0307440_1001692_pt1 | contig 10619 bp, 5 predicted proteins | sample SalMarWE160410MG_FD_202150 | JGI IMG/M metagenome (GOLD analysis project Ga0307440, IMG submission 202150) | Salt marsh sediment microbial communities from the Plum Island Ecosystem LTER, Massachusetts, United States - WE1604-10 | ecosystem: Environmental > Aquatic > Marine > Intertidal zone >... | reverse complement strand
ATTCACAGACAGATGAAAATCACCGATTGTGTTCAACACGCTGTGGGCAGCGACAACCTTCGGCGTTGTCGGGATCTGAAACAAGACACTTTGTTCAGGTAACTCTTGGGTCTGTTGAATGACGGGCGAGTCCACCAGGTTTGTATAATCGGCATACCGGTATTTCATCTGTCTTGCCTCGAAAAAGAGGAAAAACAGCAGCAGAGGAAACATCCAGATCAGGCGTTTGTCAAAGGCAACCAGACGCTGCAGCATGAGGCAACTGCCGACAATAAGATATACCATGACAACAGCTGCAAACCTGGTCAGACCGCGGACCACACTAAAAACATCCGTCTGCTCAAACAGAGCATAGAAAGGTCCATGGGCAAGCTTAATCAACCGATCGTCAAGTCCGATGGTAATAAAAGGCCCCAGGCTGATAAAAAAACAGATAACGGCTCCGACCGCCAGCCCCGAAACCAACACCGTTGTTTCGGAGCCGTCACGGCGAACAAACATGCCGAAAACATACGCCATCAGGATTGCAAGCGAAACCGGATACAACAGCGGGGCCATACGGGTGATCCGGGGAAGTCCCCGAGGACCTATACTATATATGACAATAAACCAGAATGTCAGCCATAACAGGGTCTTGACGATCACGATGCACAGAGAAAGCCATTGTTTTCCTTGACTCATCCGATCCAGGAGGAAACCCGGCTGGGTCAAAAAATAGATTAAAGACAAAATGGCCAACACACTTCCGGGAAAAAGATAGGTTTCGCTCCAGCGGGTTTCCGGTGTAAAAAGAAAGGTAAACAGAGCAGAAGATCTGGTATCGAGATACATCAAAGGTTGGGCGTGACTGATCATGAAATCATTCATGTCCCGGGCATATCCGCCCTGGACTTTCAGCAGGGCATACGGGTAGAGAAAGAGGGCTGTGACCACAATAACCGCAACCCCCATGATTCCCAGGGTCCAGAGAAATTTTCTATCGGTCAACAGGGACCGGTTGTGCACCAAATATACCACAAACACGGACAGCATCGGAAACGCCACCATATATGTATAATATATACTGGATGTTACAGAAATTATACACCCCAGGCCCAACAACAGGGCAGTAACCGGGCTAGGCCTGCGCAACCATCGTACAAGAAGAAATAACATGAGAGGGAGAATGAAGAACAGCAACATGTTAAACTCGATATAGTACATCATGGCCAACGGCAGCATACAAAAGATAAAACTTCCCAGTACGGCCACAGCCCGGCTAATCGTCAATTCACGCAACAGGGCATACATGCACACGCCGGCCAAGGCCCAGAAAAAAAGCATGGTGCCGTTGAAGGCGAAGAAAGGATTATGGGTTGGTCCGTAGAGGGCCGCGTAAACAAACGATTGCGGCCAGAGCATTTCGCCGAAGGCAAGGGACAGGGAGTGCGGATAGAAATAATTGGCATTGAAGTCGGGAAGAAAAATCTTGCCGTTCAAAATGTTATGGGCATTCCAGGCCATCCATTCACCCATGAGCTGGGTGTCCCAGTGTTCTCCCAAGCCGGTGAAGAAAAAGGATCGCCAGGGTTTGATGCTGAGCAGTATCGTGCAGGCAAGGACGATAAACAGAAAAAGATATTCTCTGGTTATCAACCATTTTCTTTTACCAGCCAACGAGTCCCGGCTGGTTCGTCCGCCCATGAAACGTGATAATTGCATTTGTTAATGAGCTTATACTAAAATTGAGTGTATTTTTTCCAAGAGTTGGATTATCTCAAGAAGGCAAAACATTGTTTCTCTTATTCCGTCGATATGGAAAGTACGCGGATGCTCTCTCCCTGCAAGCCGGATAGAACCTAGTCGATGAATAACATCGATGCAACATCTTCTCCAAAAAGGAGATTATAGATAAAAGGCAGCAAAGGCAGATATCCCATATATCATCCTTTGAAATGACAAATATGTCATCCCATGGTAAAGTTACACGTATTCTGCAACTAAAAAACGGACGGGTTTCGTCCTTTTAACACAATTCTCATCAATATCACGCAATTTCCATGTCGAAGGTCCGCATTCTTCCCGAACACCTCGCCAATCGTATAGCCGCTGGAGAAGTCGTAGAACGTCCGGCCTCCGTGGTCAAAGAACTTCTGGAAAACAGCCTCGACGCCGGCGCTGACCGCATCGAGATCGAGGTGGAGGGCGGCGGTACAAGGCTGATCCGCATCATCGACAACGGCGAAGGGATGGATGAAGACGATATCCTGCTGTGCCTGGAACGCCATGGAACATCCAAGATCCATGAAGACCAGGATCTCGATGCCATCTCGACCCTGGGATTTCGAGGTGAGGCCATCCCTTCCATCGGATCGGTGGCAAAGTTGGTCATCACCTCCCGGCCGCAAAATCGCGATCTGGGGACCCGAGTGATTGCCAATTTCGGGAAGTTGATCAAGGTTCACGAAACGGGTTGCCGTTACGGTACGGTGATCGAAGTCAGCAATCTCTTCGGCAACACGCCGGCCCGCCGCAAGTTTCTAAGGACCATACGTACTGAACTCGGCCACATCGATGAGGTCGTAAAAAACGCCTCTCTGTCGGCTCCCGAGATTACGTTTGTTCTCCGCATCGACGGAAAAGAAACCCTACATCTTGACGGCGGGCTCTCACCCGATCGGCGCCTGGGAGCCATCATGCGTTACCGGGGCGCCTTCATAGAGATTGGAACTTCCATCTCAAAGAAGGATCACGTCTGGGCCGATGGATTTCTTATACCGCCCGAGGCCCAGATTGCCATGTCCATGGGACTGAGACTCTTCGTCAATGGCCGTGTCGTCAAGGATAGAATGATCATCCATGCAGTCGCGGAAGGGATGCGAGGCTTTTTGATGAAAGGAAGAAACCCGGCCGGCCTTCTTCATCTGCACCTTCCCGCCGATCAGGTGGATGTGAACGTCCACCCCGCCAAATACGAGGTGCGTTTTAAAAGCAGCCATGACATCCATGACCTGATCCGCCGAGCCGTCTCACAGGCCCTGCATCAATATCAGGGGACACTCAGAAACGATGTTTTCCTCCGACCGGAAATATCCGAGAGACCCTCGGCACCCATAGATCGTATCTCTACCTCCTCTTCCACCTCCGAGCCCCGACAGGAAAAGAGGACCTTTCATCCCCTGCCTCTTGATTACCCTCCCCGGGAAACAACAGACTTCGGTCAAACACCGCCTTCGGTTGCCGAAGAAGTTTTTCCCGCCTTCAACCAGGCCCGGAAGCCCACTCCTCCCCAAAGAATCCCGGAGTCGAAACCAACCGCAGACCGGCCACTTGAAAAAACCGTAAAACAGCATGGACTGGAGGTCATCGGCCAATTTCGCAATCTTTATATTTTCTGCCGTTCGGGTGAAACACTGGTCGTAATCGACCAGCATGCAGCCCATGAACGCCTGCTTTTCGAAAAACTGAAAAGACAATTCTTAAACGGAAAAATTGCAGCCCAGAATCTCCTTTTTACCCAGACCGTCGAACTCTCCCGTTTCGAATCCCGGCTTGTTGAAAAAAACAGCGAAGAAATCGAGAGGCTTGGTTTTACAGTGAAGGAATTCGGAGGGAATACCCATATCATCTCAGCTGTCCCGGCCATCACCGGGCAATGCGATCCCGGCCTACTGTTTAAAGACATTCTGGAGCGTTTCGGAAGCGAAAGCGAAAAAAACCCGGGAGCAGGCCGACTTGAAGATATCCTTGCCGACATGGCCTGTAAGGCAGCGGTGAGATCCGGGGATCAACTCGCCCCGGAGGAGATCGACGCCCTTCTCAACCAGATGTTGGAAGCCGATCTCTTCAGCCATTGCCCCCATGGCCGCCCTGTTATCAAAACCTTCCAGGCCGATGAAATCAAAAAATGGTTTTCCCGGCCGTAACCATGGAGCCTGCGTGATGAGAATTTCAAAATCTGCAGTACGCCCACCGGTCCTTTTACTGCTGCTTTCGGCGCTTCTTCTTTTCAACGGTTGCGCCAAGGAACCGGTCGGGCGGTTGATGGAAACCACGGCCTATTGCGGAGAAGGAAACTGCGGCAACTATGTTCGTGGGAGTTACCGTTATCTGAAGCTGGACTTCTGGAACCGCTATTACAGCTCCGGCCCGGATGCCGGCAGACCCTATTCCGGTTTGACGGCCAGCGGCACCGAACCGCAACAGCCGGAAGATGGGCTTTTCTCCATAGACAGTATCGAACGCCCCTGGATGATCCCTTTGCGCGTTGTTCTGTTTCCCTGGTATCTATTACCCCACGACGGGACCATAGCAGCCGACACCCGCTACTATCCCTTCGGCACCCGTATGTACGTTCCGGGTTATGGCTGGGGAACCGTCGAAGACCGGGGAAGCGCCATAAAGGGCCCGAACCGGCTCGATCTCTACTTTAACAGCTACGACGATGCCATGCATTGGGGCAGACGACGGGTGCGAGTACTCATCGAGAAACCATGAACAAAATAGATATTATAGGTGGCGGGCTTGCCGGTTGTGAAGCAGCCCTGCAGATTGCCAACAGAGGGGCCCCGGTACGTCTCTACGACATGAAGCCCCAACGATACAGCCCGGCTCACCACTCACCCTGCCTGGCTGAGTTGGTCTGCAGTAATTCCTTCCGTTCCAACGCCGTCACCTCGGCCGTCGGGCTCTTAAAGGAAGAGATGCGAAGGCTCGATTCTCTGATCATGCGCGTGGCTGACCAAACGGCGGTTCCTGCCGGCAAGGCCCTGGCTGTCGATCGGGAACGCTTTGCCGCCGCTATTACTCAAGAGATTGAAGGGCATCAGCTCATAGAGGTCATTCGTGAGGAACGGCTTGAACTGCCTGAGGGAACAGGGGCTCCGGTCATCCTTGCCACCGGACCCCTCACCTCCGATGCCATGGTTGCCTCCCTTGCCCGGCTCACCGGTAAAAAAGGGCTTGCCTTCTATGATGCCATTGCTCCAATCGTTGCGGCCGATTCCCTGGATTTCAACATTGTCTACCAAAAATCCCGCTATGACGAAGGAGAGGGAGACTATTTGAACTGCCCGATGGACAAGGAACAGTATCTTCTTTTTATACAAGAGCTGGGAAAGGCCCGTAGTATGCCGCTGAAGGTTTTCGAGGAGGCCAAATACTTCGAAGGATGCCTTCCTGTTGAAGTTATGTGTGAACGAGGCGACGAGACACTGCGTTTCGGACCAATGAAGCCAGTGGGACTCGCAGACCCCAGGACCGGCAGGGACCCGTATGCCGTGGTCCAACTCCGCAAGGAGAACCGCGAGGGCAGCCATTACAACATGGTCGGTTTCCAGACCAAGCTGACCTACGGCGAGCAAATGCGGGTCTTTCGCCTGATACCGGGAATGGCCGGGGCAGAATTCACCAGACTCGGTTCGATCCACCGCAACACCTTTATCTGTGCTCCGGAACTCCTCGAACCCACCCTGCAGATGAAATCTCGTCACGACCTCTTTGTGGCTGGCCAACTCTCCGGGGTGGAAGGATATGTGGAATCGACCGCCATGGGCCTCCTGGCCGGGATTAACGCGGCAAGGGTCTTTGCAGGACATCCGGCATCCGTCCCACCGCCCGACACAGCCATGGGTGCGTTGATCGGCCATCTGACTCTGTCGGAGCCCAAACACTTCCAGCCGTCCAATATCAATTTTGGGCTGTTTCCGCCCTGGAAAAAGAAGGTTCCCAAGCGACTGCGGGCCCAAATGCGGATGGAGACGGCACTTGTCTCCCTGAAACGATGGATGGATGAGGCTGGAATCAAACCTGCCGAAGGAAACTCAGAGGGATAAAGCCAGGCAACGGTTTTTTGGGTTCTTCCGAATTGAGCATACCCTTCTATATCGCGGGAGGCGAAATTTATCGCTGGAGGACGCATCGCGGAGGCCCGCCTGGGAATCACAAAGGCCTGCTGTCAGCCGTGGTGTACAGGCGATAAGGCCGGAGAGCAGCGTCTGGAAGCGATGAATTTCACCATCTCATTAATTTCAGCCTTTAAAAAGTACGATTACTCCGGATGAGCCGTTCTTTGTATAACCCGACCGTTAGGTTTGTTCCGCCTCCTGGTTCTCGATAAACCCCCAGTATGGAAAATCAAGGGTATAGCGACTGATCAGGCCGGGACTATGCTCGCGGCTGGCCACCAGCCACAGGGCGTTGCTCCTCTTTTGTGAATTTTCCATTTGCTCCCAGTCCGGGAAAAAGACCATGGCATTGTCTGCGCTATATTCAATATCGCCGGAGCCTTTAAATATACCGAGATGGGGAGTCTCTTTATAGGACCCCTCCACCCCTCGAGTCAACTCCGAGATCACCAGGAAAGAGACCTGCAGCTCATCCCGAATCGACTCCAGTTGTCGCAACCAGGCATCTATCCCGCTTCGTCGCTCGGATATATCCTTGAAGGGCAATTTATGGAGACTGTCGATGACCACCACCGTATATTCGGAACGGGTTTCGTGTCGAATAAAATCGACATGTCGCCGGAGAATCTCCGGGTTGAGTTTCCGATCATTGACCACCCGGAAGGAAAAAAGCATGTTACTGAACTCCCGGCAGGCCTGCTCATATCGCATCTTTTCCTGATCCGATAAGTCTTTCATCCGCATGTTGCTGGTTGTCAGCCTGCTCATCCGGGAGAGGGTCCGCTGGTAGATCTTCTGCCTGCCGTTTTCAAAATCATAGTACAGAACGGGAATCCCCTTTCTGGCCATCTCCGTTGCAATCTGGATCATGAAGCAGGATTTGCCGATTTTGGGAGCGCCGCCCACGACATTGATCCCATGGATCCCGTCCAGAGCCGCATCAAGCTTCTCGTAGCCCGATTTCAGAGCACTGTATTCGTCACCGGTTTCCTGGGACAGTCGACCAAAAAACCGGGTCTCTTCCCGTTCCGGGCTGGAAAAAGGAGAAAAGGCCCGGGAGGACTGGATCATAGAAGAAACAACGTTGCGAGAATTTTTATCCTTGTCCCTGGCCAACTGCCATAGACTGTAATTACGGGACAATCCGGCAGGCCAGGTGAACAGGCGGACCTTGTAACCGATTCGTGCCGCCACTGATCTTGCGGCAGCCTCCGATTCGGCATTGTTGAGTGTTACGATGAACAAGGTGTTGATAAACGCGAATCTGTCCGGATCTAAGGTCTCCAGGGTCCGGCAATCGGGGACGGCAATACCTGGAAATCCAAGTTGCTTCAAGGTCAGCAGGTTGCTTTCGCCCTCGCAAAGAAAGAGGGTTCCATTTTCGCAGTGTTCGATATCCTGAACGTTGAACACCTGAAATCGCTCGGAGAAGAAACGGTCGTCACCATGCCAGAAAAAATCACTTGCCTTATCTGGAAAAACACATCTGGCGGAATAACAGTTTCCGTCTCCTTGAAAATACGGGTAGACAAGATAGCGGCCGTTGAATCCGATACGCATCTCGGAAAGCACCGCCGGCGTCACCTCCGCCTGCTGGAAGTGAGCCTGAATCTCAGGAGTCATGCGGTCCTGATAGCTCCTGATTTCGTCGTTGATATTAGCAGTTGGGTAGTCTGTCTGGAGTAAAAACGGTTCCCGATCGGGATCAAATCCGGGGGTCTCTGCCGGGTCTATTCCTGCAAGGCGTGAGAACCAGAGAGGAAAACCGCCAGGGCTGCATCTGTTCAAGCAACGGAAATATCCATGGAAAAAACTGCTTTTATTGAGGAACACGACTATCTTGCCCCATGGCTCATGCCCTTTCAATCTGCAAAAAGGACAGTCCGCGGTAAGGATATTTTTTTCGAAATGTCCTTGGGGAAGATGCTTTTGATAGAACTGCGAGATGGAAGTGAGCCAGTCAGTCATGAGTCTTCCAGTTCCCTGCCTGCCTGTAACAGATCCTTTAACTCACCTGGAGTCAAATCTCTGGCGAAACGGATATGCACTGAATACTCGTTGCCGACAACCGGTTGACTGCGAACGGCCTGTATAACTCCCGTTATTGTGAAAGTCTTTTCGGCGGGTGCCGGCAGCTTCAAACGCACTTTCCTGCCCAAGAGCAAGCGGGCATTTTTTTTCTGAGAAACCCGAAGGAAAAAGGAGATCCCGCCGATGGAAATATCATAAAGCTCCCCCTTTGCTCCTATCCCGGTATCCTTCCCCTCTTTGTCAAGCAGAGCCATGGCAACCCTGCCGGAGAGTCGTTTCCGCTCCAATACTCTGCGGTCACGTCCTACTTTCTTCAAAGAGTCATAGGAAATTCTGAATCTCACGCAAAAATCGTTCAGACTCGACTCCAGGGCCGGATAATCATCTTTCAGCGCCTGTAGCCTGTCGATTTTGAGCAAGGAAAGCTCGGCACCGAGGCTCCGGGCCGAAAGGGTCCAGACCGAGGCCTCGAAGAAAGTGGCTGCCCCCAGAATCTCTCCCGGACCCAGGATCTTGATCTGAACCTCCCGCCCGCTTTCAAGACAAAAGAGTTCAACTTTGCCGTTATTAATAAAGTAGAGGATTGACTGTCTCGCTCCCTGTTTGGCTATTATTTCCCCTTTGGCAAAATGGCGATGTTCCAAGCAATGATACAGGGTGATAAAGTCATCGGAATCCAAGACGTTCGACAGGTCCGACCAGGTGTTCAGATGCTCCTTATTTATAGCGGCTTCCTTCTCTCTTTCAATTATTTCCGCTGCCTTGATGATATCATTCAAGGCCAGACCGTCTTCCTCGATCAGCCATTCACGTAGCCCCTCCGCCTCGGCAAACATCTTTTTCCGAGCAGTGGCTTCAATCAGTTTTAGAAGCAGCTCTTTTGCCTTATCCTTTTCACCTTGGCTGAAGATCTCTCGAATACGCTGCTCTTCCGGAAGTCCTGTAATTGCCATGGAAGACTCCTTGTCTACTGGTCCTGTTTCAACGCTTCAATGATTCCCCGCATGTCTTTTTCGTTCATCGGATGATCAAAACGGACATGGGCTGAATATTCGTTTTGCATTACCCGGTGCGAAAAGACCGCGACGATAACCCCCAGGGCCCGGAAAAGTTTTCCGGATTCAAGTGATTCTGTGGGAAGAACAACACGCACATTCCTTCCCAGGAGCAATCTGGCGTTTCGTTTCTGGGATATATGGATAAAAAAGGAAAGTCCTCCACTAGAGATATCGGTCAGGTCCCCTTTGGAGGTGATGCCACTGTCTTTCCCGTTTTCATCAAGAATGATGGTGTTTATCCTGCCAGAGAGCGGTAATCGTTTGTCAACTCTTCGGTCCTTCCCCGTCTGGGCGAAGAAGTCTTTGACGCCACCGAATCGCATACAGAAATCATTGAGCTTGGATTCCAGGGCGGGAAAGTCTTTTGCCCACTCTTCGGTTTTCTCCAAATCAAGGATGGAGAGTTCAACATCTCCCATCGCGGAGACATTCAGTGTCCAAACGGATGATGAAAAAAAAGAATGTGCCCCTATCACCTCACCGCGACTGACAATCTTAACCAGATTTTCCATGTCATCCTGTCTGTGGTAGAGCTTGACCCTTCCGGAATTGATGAAGAAAAGGGCAGGACGAATGGTTCCCTGTTTGACGATGATCTCTTCGGTAGAGTATTTCTTGTTTTCGAAAGAATAATAGAGGGCATTGAATTCTTCGGTAGTCAAAACATCATAGAGAGCGTTCCATACCTCCAGATGGTCCTTGTCGATCGATGCTGTCTTTTCATTTTCTATGATCTCAGCGGCCTGTATAATATCAGTCAAGGCCATCGGATCGATCTCAATCAGCCATTCCCGCAGCTTATCGGCCTGGGTGAACTGATGCATCTTGGCAGTCTTGCTAATCAGATCGGACAGCAACACCTTGGCCCTGCCCGTGTTCCCCTGCTCCAGATAGGCCTTTACCTGCTGTTCCTCGGGAAACTTGGTAATAAGCTGTGTCCCTTCCAATTCTTGCAGAGGGAATTCCTGGATCTCATCCTCCTGAGGCAACTCTACCCGGTTCTCTGAATTTTTCTCCTTCAGATTGTTTTTGATTTGTTCAATGGCATTTTCCGCCGCTCTCCACACTTGGGGTTCCAGTTTTCTTACACTGCCTTTCCTGGGTTGTGAGAGGAAACTCTCTAAAGCCGCAATGGCATCTTTAGAAACGGAGTGCGCCATCGCCCGGCAAATTTGCTGGATGAGTGGTCCTCTGATATCGGAGGAAAACTGCTCCTGGTCTTTTAACAGCTCGATCAAATGCCCGACGACCTCGTCATCCACAACCGCCGTCAAGGCCTTCACAACCTGTTCCTTCATTCCCTCTCCGGCCAGAGACAGTGCTCTGATCAAGATATTTTTTCTCCTCCCTCCGCTGATCTTATACAGACAGACAAAGGCCTCCCGTTGAACCCGCAGATCTTCATGTCCAAGATAGGCTAGAACGGTATCGGCATGTTTTTCTCCGCCGGTTTCAGCCAGCAATTTAAGAAGGTTCCTTTTCCCGAACCAAGGCATCGGTTCCGAAATTTTTTTAAGAATTACAGGCGGCAGCAATGGGCCCATATTGGCAAGCAGTTCCAGGATCAAAATCCTCTCCCCGGCATTTTCGGAGGCAATCAGGGTTGAAATCAAAAAACCGGCGGCAACGGGACCATGCATGCTCA
>Ga0307440_1001691_pt1 | contig 10631 bp, 10 predicted proteins | sample SalMarWE160410MG_FD_202150 | JGI IMG/M metagenome (GOLD analysis project Ga0307440, IMG submission 202150) | Salt marsh sediment microbial communities from the Plum Island Ecosystem LTER, Massachusetts, United States - WE1604-10 | ecosystem: Environmental > Aquatic > Marine > Intertidal zone >... | reverse complement strand
AATGTTCGCCGCGTCTTCGATTACTTGCGTATGACCCGTAACTCTAACCCACGGTCACGTACCCAGCCTGGTCTTGCCGGGTAGAACGGATTTGCCGTGGCCTCGCACCGCCCACAGATTCCTCGCGCTGAACCAATGCGTTTACAATTGCAGCCTTGCGCAGGTGGCGGAACTGGTAGACGCCCTGGATTTAGGTTCCAGTGACCTCGGTCGTGGGGGTTCGAGTCCCCCCCTGCGCACCATTCTCGATCAGGAGATTCCGTCTCCTCACCCACGAATCTTTGGGCTGGCCCGGGAACTTCCACAGTTCGCAACCCCACATAGGGAGGGAAAGCGGCCGTTTGGCCGCTTTCCCAATATGCACGCAGGCTTAGCCCCTACTCCAGCATTGTCCGGACCTTGATGGGCCGTGGCACGTAATCCGACAAGTCCTCGTCAAGGTCCCGCCATTGGTTTTGACGCGGCCGGTCATCCACGAAGCCCCAAAGGACCTCGGCAAGACTCTCACCCCGCTCGCGCAGGGCGAGCAAGGCGCGGACGTTGTCGATGGCTGCCTCGATCTTCAGCCGGTTGCGGACGATGCCGGGATCCGCGAGCAGCCGCGCCCGATCCAGGTCGCCGTTACGGGCGATGCGCTCCGGATCGAAATCCTCAAAGGCCCGCCGATAACCCTCACGCTTACGCAGGATGGTGATCCAGGCGAGCCCCGCCTGGGCGGGCGCCTTCGAGGATGAGCATCTCGAACAGGTGCCCTTCGTCCCGGGAGGGGACACCCCATTCCTCGTCGTGGTACGCACGATACAGGGGATCATCGCCGCACCAGGGGCATCGGACCTGCTCCCCATGCCTACTCATGGATGGGGAGACGGTCGAGGATGCGGAACAGCGCCTGGTTGATGCGGGCATAGTCTTCCGTGGTGGCGGCGAGGATCCGCTCGGCACTCTGGACGTACTTCGCAGGGACCAGGTCATCCGCCCCTGCCTTCACGATCTGCCGGACGCTGTCGGGGGTGGACTCGATATGGAACTGCAATCCGAGCACCCTGCCTCGGTGGAGGAATGCCTGGTGGGCGCAACCCTTGCTGCGGACAAGGTGCACGGCACCCGGGGGCAGGTCGAAGGTATCGCCGTGCCAGTGGAACACCTCCAGCTGCTGCGGCAATCCGTCGAAGAGCGGGGAGCGCCTGCCCTCCTCCGTGAGATCGATGGGAAACCAGCCAATCTCCTTGTAGAGGTTGCGAAACACCCGCGCCCCCAAAACCTCCGCGATCAGCTGGGCACCGAGGCAGACGCCGACCACTGGCTTTTGCGCCGCGATGGTATCTCGCAGAAGCGCCTTCTCGGCGACCAGCCAGGGGTGCTCGCCCTCCTCGTAAACACCCATGGGACCGCCCATGAGCACGAGCCAATCGAAGTCTGCCTGCTGGGGCAGCACCTCCGGCGCATAGAGCCGAGTCCCGGACATGCTGTGGCCCCTTTGAGCCGCCCAGTCGGCAATGCCGGCGGGACCTTCGAAGGGAACGTGCTGGAGATAATGGACACGCATTGGCATTGCTCCTGGGATTCAGCCGGTTCTCCGGCGCTTTCCGGGCACAGGCGCAGTCACCGCCGAACGGCTAAGCGGTTGCCGGCTGTTGCGCCTCAGGTCCCGCCGGGTCGCTGAGCAGGCGCGCCGCGCGAAACAGCCCGATGAGGGTCTTGGCGTCTGTGATGGTTCCGTCCATGCACCAGTCGAGGGCCTGCTGGAAGGGGACCCAGTGAATCTCGATCACCTCGTGCGCGTCATGCTCCTGCGGGGCGGGGCGCAGCTCCCGCGCCAAATAGAGGTAGATGACCTCCGTGAAGACCCCGGGGGAGCTATTAAGCCGCCCGAGATCCATCCATCCCGCCGCCTCGACCCCGGCCTCTTCCGCCAGCTCCCGGCGCGCGGTTGCAAATGGCTCCTCGCCGGGATCGATCTTTCCCGCCGGCAGCTCCCATAGCCAACCGCCCGCCGCATGTCGAAACTGATGCAGCAGGCAGACGCGCCCCGCCGGATCCAAGGCGACGGCGGCTGCGCCGCCCGGGTGGCGGATGATCTCAAGCTCCGCCGTCCTTCCATTCGGCAGCTCGACCGTCTCCAGGCCCACGTCGAGCACCTTGCCACGAAAAACCTGGCGGCGACTTGTGGAAGTGCTTCTTGTCATCTGGTCACCCCGCGGGGATTCGGGCGTCAGGTCTGAACCCCGCCGGCGATCACCCGTACGCCTGGCTGAACTTCCTCACCGGCCGGGGCCTCGGCAAGACTGCAGGTGAGCTCGATCCGCTCACCGCGACGGGCGATACGAAAGCCGCTCTTCTCGATGAGGTGGCCCGCGGCCTCGGACTCGTAGTGGTAGAAGACCATACGCCGCCACAGCTCCTCTTTGTACTCCCTCCGTATATCATCCACTGAGGTGTGAGAGGGGTTCGAGGCCGTGCAGCAGTCGTGGAAGATCCGCTCTCCCCGGCTTGCATACCGGTTGAGCATCTCCGGAATGGGGCGGGTGTCCCCCGTGTAGACGAATCGCCCCTCGAGCGCCAGCCCAAAGGCGGCGAGGTGCTCGTGATGGCGAACCGGGTAAACGGTGAAGAGGAGGTCCCGGTACCAGAAGTGCTCGGAGACGGGCACCAGCTGAAACACGTCCCAGAAGTTGCAGCCGCCCTCGGCGAGCAGGTTCGGGTAGTCGGCGAGGCGGCGCTGCAGGATCGGAAGCAAGGTCACCGGGACGAACAGGCGCGGCGCAGCGCCCCGGAAGGGACGGGTCGCGACTCGGTAGAAAAGACCCTCCAACCCCCCGATGTGATCAAGATGGGGATGCGTGATGAAAGCTGCCTCCGGCAGCTCGCCGTAACGATCAAGATAGGCGTCGACGGTGTCGGGACCGCAGTCGATCAGCAGCAGGGGGCGGCCCCCCGCCTCGAGCACTGCCGCGGACGACCCGAGCGTGAGCGCGTGGGAGTTGCCCACGCCGAGAAACCGCAGTCCGAAATCAGACATAAGGACCTGAGGCGCCGATACGCGCAGGGGGCAAAGCTGCCGTCGAAGAGAGGCGGCCGCTCCACTGAGACCCTTCGATCATATTGCCAAAATAGCCTCCAGCGACAGCCCAACGGTACGTCATTGCAGATGGTGGCCTCATGAGCAAGGAACAACCACCCCTCAAGGACTGGAACGCCATGGAACCCGACGAGCAGACGACTCTGCGCGTCGAGTACGGCCACTACCCGGATACCCTTCCCCAACCTGCTCGCTCCAAAGCAAGATCGACCGCTTCCGGCGCTGGCTTCGGGAAGTGAGGGGCGTCGACTACCGAGACTCACTCCCCAGCAGATTCAGCGACCGCGGCCGGCGCCGCCGTAACTGATTCGTCATCCGCCATACATAAAATAGCGTCCGCCCATATTGCTTGAAGACCGTAAGGACATTCACACCTATGGCGACGGTACTCGTGGTCGACGACGAACCTGACATCCGCGAGGTCATGCGCTTCGCCCTGGAGGAGGCGGGATTCCGCGTCCTTGAGGCCGGCCATGCGGACGAGGCACGCAAGACGTTGCTGAGCGATAACGCGGACCTGATGCTCCTGGACTGGATGCTCCCCGGGCGGTCTGGATTGGAGCTCGCGAAAGAGCTCAAGCAGAGCTCCAGGACACGTCCGATCCCTATCATCATGGTAAGCGCCAAGGGGGAAGAGGAGGACCGGGTTAGGGGGCTCGAAACGGGCGCAGACGACTACATCGCCAAGCCCTTCTCCCCAAGAGAAATGGTGGCCCGCGTTAATGCGGTACTGCGCCGCTCCCGGCCCGGCGACCTGGCGGAGGAGATCGAGATCGGCGGACTACGCATCGATCATGTCGGCCATCGGGTCAGCGCCAACGGCAGGCGCATCGAGATCGCCCCCACCGAATACCGGCTGCTGCACTTCTTCATGACCCATCTGGACAGGGCATTCAGCCGCTCCCAACTCCTCGACCAGGTCTGGGGCGATCAGGTCTACGTGGAGGAGCGCACGGTGGATGTGCACGTGCGCCGGCTGCGGAAGGCCCTGGAGACCACCGGTCACGACCGGCTGCTGCAGACCGTCCGCGGCGTCGGCTACCGGTTCTCGGACAGGGATTGAGCGGCCTGGACTCACTCCCGGCGCTGTCCCAAGGCGACTGCCGGGAAATCGTGTACCAGGCTGCGCAGGATTTTCCTTCCCCTTCAAGGAGCGCCGCCAGGAGCGTAGTCGTTGTATGTGACCGGCGGCGCAACGCCGAAGGGGGGGCGAAAAGACAAGCAAGGCGATGTGAGAGTTGACAGAAATCGCCTAAGCTCCTTTGGTGGCGGTATGTTCAACGATGGGTCAGGCAGCTCGCTTCGAGATCTATTTCATCCTCGGCTCGGCCGGGGCCGCGGCCTTGCTTGCCTGGACCGGCGTCGGGTGGGGCTTAGTTTGGCCCCTTGCTGTGGGGCCCTTCCTCGCGAGAAACCTCTATTACCTATTTCGCCTGGCGGCCCTGGTCCGGCGCAAACATCGTCTGGCCCCTCCCTTCCCGCGGGGACTCTGGGGCGAGATCTTCCGCACCATCGCGCAGTATCAGCAGCGGGGCCGCAAACGGCGCAAGCGACAGATCCGATTCATTCGACGCTTTCGGGAAGCCACGGTCTCGGTACCGGACGCACTGGTGGTCCTTGACAAACGCAAGCGCATCGAGTGGGCCAATCCCGCCGCTGCGGTCCTTATGGACGTCCAGTGGCCGCGGGACGACGGGAAGCTGCTGACCGATGTCATCGACCAACCGCATCTCAACGAGCACATAGACGCCGGCGATTACCACCGCCCCATCGAGATCGCTCCGGTCCACAATCGGGCCCTCATGCTGTCGCTGCGCATCAGCCCCTTCGGGGAACGCAAGCGCCAACGCCTCCTGGTAGCGCGGGACATCACCAAGCTCTACCACCTCAATATGATCCGGCGGGATTTCGTGGCCAACGCGTCTCACGAGCTGCGCACTCCCCTGACCGTGATCGCCGGCTTTCTCGAGAGCCTGGCGGACTCTCCGCTCACCCCGGCGCAGCACAGGAGACCGATGGAGCTTATGCATAACCAGAGTGAGCGCATGCGGTCCATCATCGACGACCTGCTTACCCTCTCGCGACTGGAAATGGATGACCGCTCCGGCGAGCTCGCGGCTGTGGACGTGCCGGCCGAGCTGCGGCTCGTCCTACACGAGGCGCAGGCACTGAGCGGCGGCCTCCACGAATTCGCTGCGCAAGTAGACCCTGACCTGCTCCTGATCGGCAATCAACCAGAGCTGCGGAGCGCCTTTTCCAACCTGGTGTACAACGCCGTCAGGCACACGCCGCCGGGGACGCGCATAGAGGTCGTGTGGCGGGACGATGGCAGCGGCCCCCTGTTCGCGGTCCATGACAGTGGGGACGGGATCGAGCCGCAGCACATCCCGCGCCTTACCGAGCGCTTCTACCGGGTCGACAAGGCGAGGTCCCGTGCCTCCGGGGGGACCGGCCTCGGGCTCGCCATCGTGCACCACGTGCTGAACCGGCATGATGCCCAGCTGGTCATCGCGAGCGAGGTGGGAACGGGCAGCAGCTTTTCCTGCCGCTTTCCGTCCGCCAGCGGCATGCGACGCGAGCAGGCCGAGCCCGCTACGCACGCCGTTGCAACTTCTGGCTAGGGGCGAAGGGGACCGCGCTGCAAAGAGGACGCGGGGCCGGTGGCGAGGCGTGATGGGGGAGCGGAGACGCAGATCTCTCCCCATCCTGCGAACGGCGGGCATCCGCAGACAGGGGGATCAAATTCGGGGGAGGTTCGGCCCGAGGTGGGCGTCGGCGCGTCTGGGCTTAAAATAGATAGCCGCCGCCATCAGGCTTCACAAATCTGAAGGGAGCGCTCGGGCAGCTCCGTCCATGGGCTGCCCTCCCCGAGAAGCGACACATCAGGCTCGCCGGGCAGCAGGAGCGGGAGCCTCATCGGGCGAAGGCCCGAAGGCCGCATTCACGCGGTCTCTCAATTCCTTCCCGGGCTTGAAGTGGGGCACGTGCTTCCCCGCCAGGGCGACGGAGTCCCCGGTCTTCGGGTTCCGCCCGATCCGGGGCGGCCGGTAATGGAGGGAAAAACTTCCGAACCCGCGAATCTCTATGCGCTCCCCCGAAGCGAGCGCATTGCTCATTTGATCCAAGATGCACCTGATCGCCAGCTCCACGTCTTTGTAGGCCAGGTGACTCTGTCCGGCGGCAAGCGCCTCAATCAGCTCCGATTTCGTCATGCCTTATTGTTCCATCCAGGATGTCGCCCCCGCTCCTCGGGGAACGGGAACGAAATGACGCGACAAACCAACGCCTAATCCTCCTTCTGGGCCTCCTCCATCTGCTCCTTCAGAATGTCACCCAGGGTTGTGGTACCCGTCTGGGCTTCCCGCGAGTATCCGCGTATGGCGGCCGTCTCCTCGTCGATGTCCTTCGCCTTGATCGACAGTGAGATGGTGCGGTTCTTACGGTCCACACCCACGAACTTGGCCTCGATCTCCTCGCCGAGCCTCAGCACCGCGCGGGCATCCTCCACACGGTCGCGGGAGATCTCCGAGGCCCGCAGATAGCCTTCGACGCCATCCGCCAGGGCGATGGTAGCCCCCTTGGCGTCCACCTCCGTGATGGTGCCGGTGACGACGCTACCCTTCTCGTGCATGGCCACGAAGGACGAGAAGGGATCCTTATCGAGCTGCTTCACGCCGAGCGAGATACGCTCGCGCTCGGGGTCCACCGACAGCACCACGGTCTCGAGCTCGTCCCCCTTGGAGTAGCGGCGCAGCACCTGGTCCCCGGTCTCGTCCCAGGAGATGTCCGACAGGTGCACCAGCCCGTCGATGCCGCCGTCGAGACCGATGAAGATCCCGAAGTCAGTGATGGACTTGATCTTGCCGCTGACGTGGTCGCCCTTCTTGTGGGTGACGGCGAACTCCTCCCAGGGGTTCGGCTGGCACTGCTTGATGCCCAAGGAGATGCGGCGGCGCTCCTCGTCGATGTCAAGCACCATGACCTCCACCTCGTCGCCCAGGGCAACCACCTTGCTCGGGTGGATGTTCTTGTTGGTCCAGTCCATCTCCGAGACATGAACCAGTCCCTCCACGCCCTCCTCGATCTCCACAAAGCAGCCGTAGTCGGCGATATTGGTAACCTTACCGAAGACGCGGGTGCCTTCCGGATAGCGACGGGAGATGTTGACCCATGGGTCCTCACCCATCTGCTTGAGGCCGAGGGAGACGCGCTGACGCTCGCGGTCGAACTTCAGGACCTTGACCGTGATCTCGTCGCCGATCTCCACCACCTCCGAGGGATGCTTCACGCGGCGCCACGCCATGTCCGTGATATGCAACAGCCCGTCTATGCCTCCGAGATCGATGAAGGCCCCGTAATCGGTAAGGTTCTTGACGACTCCCTTGATCTCCATGCCCTCTTCCAGGCTCCGCAACAGGGCATCCCGCTCGGCGCTGTACTCCTCTTCCACCACCGCTCGACGGGAGACCACCACGTTGTTGCGTTTGCGGTCGAGCTTAATGACCTTGAACTCCAGCTCCTTCCCTTCCAGATAGCTCGTATCCCGCACCGGACGCACGTCGACGAGAGAGCCCGGCAGGAACGCCCGCACGCTGCCCAGATCCACCGTGAAGCCGCCCTTCACCTTGCCGTTGATCATGCCCTTGACCGTCTCGCTCGCCTCGAACGCCTTGTCCAGGAACTCCCAGGCCGCGTGGCGTTTCGCCTTCTCCCGCGACAGGCGGGTGGCCCCGGAGCCATCCTCCACCGCATCCAGCGCGACTTGGACATCGTCGCCGACAGCAACCTCGATCGACCCCTCCGGGCCCAGGAACTGGTCGATTGGGATGATGCCTTCCGACTTCAGGCCAGCGTTGACGACAACCGAGTCCGCGGTGATGTCGACGACCTTCCCGGTGACAATGGTGCCCGGCTGGAGTTGGGTATTGGAGAGACTCTGTTCGAAAAGTTCGGCAAAGCTTTCGGTCATGGGTTTAGGATTTCCTGACGGGGCCCGTAGACTTATCCCTTCCGGGACAAGGGATTAGGTTAAACATACGGTCCGCTGCACGCAGCCGACCAGCCGCCTCGGACGATCGGCCGCCCGAAACTAATAGACCAGGTCTGGAAGGACGCGCCTCACCGCTTCCAGGACCCGGTCCAAGACTTCCTCGATGGCGAGGGAAGTCGTGTCCAACACGAGCGCCCCGGGAGGCGCCTTCAGGGGGGCTATGCAACGGGTGCTGTCGCGCTCGTCCCGCGCCCCAATCTCCTGTATGAGGCTGGCAAGGCTAACATCCAATTCCTTTTCTTTCAACTGTTTATAGCGGCGTCGCGCGCGCTCTTCCGGGCTGGCGGTGAGATAGACCTTCACCGCCGCCTCTGGAAAGACCACGCTGCCCATATCCCGGCCATCGGCAACCAGCCCCGGGGGGGTCGCTGCAGCCCGCTGCCAGCCGAGAAGCGCCTCGCGCACCGCAGGCTGCGCCGCCACTCGGGATGCTGCCGCCCCAGCGGCCTCGGTGCGGATGGCAGTGGAGACATCCTGGCCATCGAGGATCACCTGGGAGCCATCAAACTCCAGGCGCATTGCCCTCGCCAGACCGGCCAAAGCGTCGGCTGCGTCCAGCTCGACAGCCGCCCGCTGGGCCGCGAGGCCCAGGGCGCGGTAAAGGGCACCACTATCGAGGTAATGCCAGCCGAGCCGCTGCGCGACCAGGGCAGCGATGGTCCCCTTGCCGGTGCCGGAGGGACCATCAATGGTGATGACAGAGGTCATGCCGCCCGCTCCGTGATCAGGAGCCCTGCCCGGGCGGCCAGGAAGGCAAAGTCAGGGAAGGACGTAGCGACATTGGCGCAGTCCCGCACCTCGATCGGGGAGCGTGCCCGCAGTCCCGCGATGGCGAGAGACATCGCGATGCGATGGTCGCCCCGCGCATCGACGACCCCTCCGGCAAGGCCACCCCCACGGATGCGGATGCCGTCGGGGTAGGGGTCCGTCTCGACTCCCAGCACCCCGAGTCCGTCCGCCATGACCTGGATGCGATCGCTCTCCTTCACCCGAAGCTCCTCCGCACCGGTGAGCAGGGTCTCTCCCTCGGCGCAGGCGGCAGCGATGAAGATGGCCGGGAGCTCGTCGATTGCAAGGGGCACCTGGTCCTCCGGGATGCGGATCCCTTTCAGGGCGGCGCCCCGAACCCGAAGATCGGCGACCGGCTCTCCTCCGGCCTCGCCGCGATCGGTCACCTCGATATCGGCACCCATCGCACGCAGGATGTTGAGAACGCCGATACGTGTTGGGTTGATGCCCACGTGCTCCAGCACCAGGTCCGAGCCGGGAGCGATGCTTGCGCCGACGAGAAAGAAGGCGGCGGAGGAGATGTCCGCCGGGATGTCAATCGCACGGCCCGTGAGGCACCCTCCGCCGGAAAGACAGACCCGCGGTCCCTCGCGCTGAACCGGGTACCCGAGAGCGGTGAGCATGCGCTCGGTATGATCGCGCGTGGGAGCAGGCTCGGTCACGCAGGTCTCGCCCCGTGCGTAGAGGCCCGCCAACAGCAACGAGGACTTGACCTGGGCGCTGGCCACCGGCATCTGATAATCGATGCCGCGCAGACCGGGACAGGGATCGATATCCAGGGGCGTGGTCCCCTCGGGGCTCGTCCTGATTTGGGCACCCATCCGCGTGAGCGGGTCGGTGACACGCCGCATCGGCCGCTTCGAGAGGGAGGCGTCGCCCTTCAGTGTAACGGGAAACCGCTGTCCCGCGAGCAGCCCCGCCAGGAGCCGCATGGATGTGCCGGAATTGCCTAGGTCGAGCGCAGCGTCCGGCGCCCGCAGCCCTCCCATGCCAGCCCCATCGATGGTCAGCCGACCGCCTTCCGGCCCCTTGATTGAGACCCCCATGCACCGGAATGCCGCGAGCGTAGCGAGGCTGTCCTCGCCCTCCAGGAAACCGCTAACCTCGGTCCTTCCTTCGGCGATGGCGCCCAGCATAACGGCCCGGTGCGAGATGGACTTATCGCCGGGCACACGGATGCGACCGTGCAGGCAACCGCCCGGACTCACATGAAAACGCAGGTCGCAGGCCAGACTCACGCAGGATACTCGTTGTGGGCCAGGGGTCGAAGACCGCGAAGCGCGGGAGTTTAGCCACGAGTCGTCGGGGTGTAAACGGGCATCCCCGGCCCTGCCGGCGGAGCCGCCGCCCCGACCCTCGGCACCTTCCATGACCTGGCTGACGAGACGCCCCGCCGGGGACGACGCGCCGCCACGGACAGGTAAGGGGAAACTCCGTCTTCGATCTGTATAGAATGGCCGGAACGCAGCTGGCAGTCAGCTTTGAGAGCGAGGACCCCAAGGTGACAGAAAGAACCGTCGACGTCGCAATCATCGGATCCGGCACGGCCGGCCTCAATGCCCTGAGCCAGGTCCGTAAGGCAGGCAAGTCCTTCGTCCTGATCAACGGCGGTGAGCCCGGTACGACCTGCGCCCGGGTCGGATGCATGCCGTCCAAGGCGATGATCCAAGTGGCTGAGGACTACCATCGACGGACGCACCTCGGCAAGTACGG
>Ga0307440_1001687_pt1 | contig 10637 bp, 9 predicted proteins | sample SalMarWE160410MG_FD_202150 | JGI IMG/M metagenome (GOLD analysis project Ga0307440, IMG submission 202150) | Salt marsh sediment microbial communities from the Plum Island Ecosystem LTER, Massachusetts, United States - WE1604-10 | ecosystem: Environmental > Aquatic > Marine > Intertidal zone >... | reverse complement strand
TGGGTGGTAATTTGGTAATGTTGGTTGTTGAATAGAGATAAGGTGTAAGCGCCTTAAACTCGGCAGCGCAGGTGTCTACTTCATTATATTCAAGTTGAACACCAAGCTTTTCTCTGCTTGCGTAGATATCATCTTCATTGAGGTTTGATGCTTCTTTTTCATTGATGATTTGAGCAATCATCATATCGCTAAAGCCTTCGCTTTTGATCTTTCTCATCTTTTGCTCATCATTTAAGATGCTTGAGTCAATACTTTTTTCAGATTGCACAATCTCTTCTATCTGATACAAAAACCATCTATCTATATTTGAAAGCTCATAAACCTTTTCGATATCTAAATCTCTTCGAAAAGCTTCGGCGACATAAAGAATTCTCTTTTCATTTGGCCTTCTAATTTCTCGTGTTAGCATCTCATCATCACAATTGATTCGCTCAAATCCACAAAGCCCGGTTTCTAAAGAACAGAGAGCTTTTTGAAAGGATTCTTTGAAAGTACGACCGATACTCATCACCTCACCAACACTTTTCATTGCTGTTGTTAAGGTCGAATTTGCTTGTGGAAATTTCTCAAATGTAAATCTCGGTATTTTTGTAACGATATAGTCTATGACAGGCTCAAAACTTGCGGGTGTTCCCGTGATATCATTGGTAATCTCATCAAGCGTGTAACCCACCGCGAGGAGTGTTGCTACTTTTGCGATAGGATATCCCGTCGCTTTCGAGGCAAGAGCAGAAGATCTAGAGACACGCGGATTCATCTCTATTACGATCATTCTTCCCGTTGTCGGATGGATAGCAAACTGGACATTCGAACCACCCGTATCAACGCCGATTTCACGCAAGATCTTAAAGCTAGCATCTCTCATATGTTGATACTCTTTGTCCGTAAGTGTGAGTGCCGGAGCAATCGTGATACTATCACCTGTATGCACACCCATGGGGTCGAGATTTTCTATGGAGCAGACGATGATACAGTTATCATCTTTATCTCGAATAACCTCCATCTCGTACTCTTTCCATCCTAAGAGTGACTCTTCAATGAGAATCTCATTGATAGGGCTAAGCTCAAGTCCACCTTTGGCTATCTCTTTAAACTCATCCATATTGTAAGCAACACCGCTTCCGCCACCTGCAAGCGTATAGGAGGCGCGTATAATCATAGGGAAACCTATCTCTTTAGCGGCATTGAGTGCCTCTTCGATGTTGTAAGCATATCTTGAAATCGGAATATCCATACCGATTTTGATCATCGCTTTTTTAAACTCTTGTCTATCTTCGCCTTTTTTTATGGCTTCCGGATTTGCTCCTAAAAAGATAACATCGCCTAGCATATCTTTTTCGTGCATCTTCATAGCGACATTCAGTGCTGTCTGTCCACCCATAGTGGGGAGTATCGCATCAATATTCTCTTTTTTGATGATGTCGGCTATCACATCTTCAGTAATCGGCTCTATGTATGTTCTATCTGCAAATTCAGGATCAGTCATGATAGTTGCAGGATTTGAATTGATGAGCACAACCTTATAGCCAAGCTCTTTGAGTGTTTTAGCGGCTTGTGTTCCGGAGTAATCAAATTCACAAGCTTGACCGATAACAATCGGTCCTGAACCTATAAGAAGTATATTTTTGATATCGTTGCGTTTTGGCATGTAGATGAACCCTTAATTTTAGAAGATATTATACTGGTAATAAGCCAAAAATGCTCTTAAAAAGAGCATTTAGAACATCTCAAGAGGGGAAGATTTTGGTTTAGCTTTAGGAGGTAATCCTTGTACCTCTTCTCCATTCTCTACAGTAGGATGAATGGAGTCTTCTTGTGTCTGATATATCTTAGGAGTGATAGTTCCAGTCGTATTTTTTGGCACCGTCAACTCTTCTTGTTTGAATGTGATTTGTGATTTTTCTTCTTTTTTATCTTTTGCTAAGGATGCTTTTACTTTATCAATATTGAAATCATATACAAGTTTTTTCCCGGCATCTTTAATAACAGAGAAGGTTCCCGGTGTCAATGGGTTTGCATAATATTTAACTTTTGCAACCTTATAGTTATCTTCTGTGCTCACTTTCTCGACGACACCTACGGGAATATTGGCAAAAAATATACCATCAAGCCCATTAGTCGTTACAATATCACCCGCTTGTATCTCATACCATTTTGGGATAAAGCTTACTTTGAGATAACGATAATCTTCACCAAATGCAATTCCTGGTGCTTTATTTTTGCCGATAAATACTGAAAATCTACATTTATTATCCGAGATAAGATATCCATAAAATTGATTATCTTGCACTCTTGCTATACCACCTACAACATTGTTTTGGATGAGTCCATAAAGTTTTTGTTCATCATTGATATCTTTCGGTTTTGTCAATATGACTTTGGAGAAACTGTTAAGCTTCGTATAGGATATAGTTTGGGTAAGCGTAATCTTGTCAAGTGGAAGTTGTGCCAAAAAAGGCATACTCTTATGGAGTGAGCGGAGTTGATTGATGTATTCCGTTTGATTTAAAAGCTGTTTTTTAAGGATTTCATTTTGTGATTTATATCTTTTGATTGCCTCTTTTTGGGAAAGGTATTTATCCTTCGTGTCAGCTATAGACTTGATAGTTTCATTATAGGTCTGTTTTATCGGGTTGATAAGCTTGAAAGCATATTGACTGATTATGTTTTCATTGTTCGTGCTAATTAAGCCCAAAATAAGTATGAGGGCTATTATAGCAACTATTCTAGTCTTCATATGCCACTTGTTGGAGTATGTCTAGCTGCTCAAGTGCTTTACCGGTACCTTTAGTAACTGCGAGCAGTGGTTCATCGGCAATATAAACTGCTAGTTTTACAGCATCAGAGAGGTATTTGTCTATCCCTCTAATCAGCGCACCACCACCTGTGAGGACGATGCCGTTCTCTACGATATCGCCTGCGAGTTCAGGTGGCGTTTTCTCCAAAATAACTCCGAGTGCTTTTACAATCTCATCAAGAGGATCTTTGATCGCGGCTCTGATATGTTCACTTGTAATATCTGCAGATATGATTTTACCCTCAAGTACATCTCTACCGCTTACTTTTGTTTTGAGCTCTTCTTCAAGTTGTACGGCAGTTCCTATCTTGATCTTCAAATCTTCGGCGATTCTCTCTCCGATAGCAAGATTGAAGTTCTTTTTAACATATTCTATAATCGCTTGATCCAATTTATCTCCGGCGACTTTAATCGATTCACAAAGGACAAGACCGCCCAAAGATATGACACCAATCTCCGTCGTGCCGCCACCGATATCGACGATGAGACTACCATTTGGCTCTCTTATCGGCAACCCGGCGCCGATAGCTGCTGCCATAGGCTCTTCTATAAGGTAAACATAGCGCGCACCTGCATTGATAGCTGATTCTCTTACGGCTTTTCTCTCAACTTGCGTGATGCCGTAAGGAACACATATGATAACTCTAGGGCTAAAGAGACTTTTTCTTTTGTGCGCTTTTTCTATAAAATATCTGATCATCATCTCCGTGATATGAAAATCAGCGATAACACCATCTTTCATAGGTCTAATGGAACGTATATTGCCCGGAGTTTTCCCGATCATATCTTTTGCTTCTTGTCCAACTGCTAAGATTTTTTCTTTGCCCATATGATCATATTGGATAGCTACAACTGAAGGTTCATTGATGACTATACCGGTTCCCTTGAGCAGGACAATTGTATTGGCTGTTCCTAAATCTATCGCTAAATCACTGGAGAAGAGACCTAAAAATTTTTTTATCATATGTTTATCCTTATTTTAAATTATGCACTTTTTTTATTTTTGATATAGAGCGGTTTTTTATTTTCTACGACACTCTCTTTGGTTATTACTACATCATATCCGTCAAGTTCAGGGAGCTCAAACATTGTTTCAAGAAGTAAGTCTTCAAGTATAGACCTCAGTCCTCTAGCTCCTGTTTTTCTAGCAATAGCTTTTTGGGCAATCGCAAGTAGCGCCTCCTCTTCAAAGATAAGTGTTGCGCCATCTATCGCAAATATCTTTTTATATTGGCTTGCAAGAGAGTTTTTTGGCTCAGTAAGTATACGCACCATCTCTGCTTCATTGATCTTGTTGAGTGTAGCAATGACATGGAGTCTGCCTATCAGTTCAGGGATGAGTCCAAAATGGACAAGATCATCAGGTTCAACTTGCTGTATGATATTTTCATCTTCGGAGTTGCTTCTCTTCTCTTGATTAAATCCAAGTGTATTTGCACCGAGTCTTCTTTTGATAGATTCTTCGAGTCCGTCAAAAGCGCCACCACAGATAAAGAGGATATTTGAGGTATCTATCTGGATAAATTCTTGATTTGGATGTTTTCGTCCACCCTTTGGCGGTATATTGACAATCGAGCCTTCAATGATTTTCAAAAGAGCTTGCTGCACACCTTCGCCGGAAACATCGCGTGTTATTGATCTGTTTTCACCTGCTCTTGAGATCTTGTCAATCTCATCGATAAAAACGATACCTCTCTCAGCCTTTTCTATATCTCCATCTGCGACTTGGTAGAGTTTAGTAAGGATATTCTCAACATCTTCACCGACATAACCTGCTTCCGTGAGTGTTGTTGCATCAGCTATGGCTATGGGTACATTTAAAAATCTTGCTATGCTTTGGGCTAAAAGTGTCTTACCGCTTCCTGTTGGACCAATAAGAAGGATGTTTGATTTTGCGATTTCAGTATCATCATTGACAACATCTTTTTTATAGATTCTTTTGTAGTGATTGTAGACTGCAACAGAGAGTGTTTTCTTTGCTTCGTCTTGACCTATAACATACTCATCCAATAATCTTTTTATCTCTTTGGGCGGGAGAAGTTCCTCATCGATGTTAGTATCAGATTCATAGTTCTCATCATCTCCAAAAAGTAGTTTATAGGCTGATATGACACAAGTGGCACATATATAGACATCTTTATCGTGACCGGCTATAAATGGGTTATCATTGCCATCATTGACTGTTTGGCAAAAACTACATTTTTTCATAATTGTTCATTCCTTTTAAAAGGGATTCCTCTTTTGGAATCCAATATAAACTGACATATATTTTTAACAGCAAAATTGTCATTCGTTTCATAGAGATTAGCAGCGACATCTTTGAGTGGTTTGTTATTTTCAAAAAGTTCTCTATAGGTACTTTTGAGTGCATTGATATCATCTTTGTCAAAATGTCTTCTAAGACCTGTCAGATTGAGTCCTCGAAGATAGGCTCTATTGCCTTCTGCGAGACAATAAGGCGGGATATCTTGCGAGAGAGCACTTGCACCCGCTATCATAGCATAATCCCCTATATGAACAAACTGATGAATAGGAGTAAGACCGCCCACAACTACATAGTTGCCAAGCTCAACATGCCCGGCAAGTGTTGCTCCATTTGCTAAGATGCAATGATCACCCAAGATGACATCATGTCCAAGATGCACATATCCCATGAGCAAGTTACCATTGCCCACTTTTGTGACACCTCCTCCACCTTGGGTTCCAGGGTTGAGAAGTGTGTATTCTCTGATACGGTTGTTATCGCCGATGATAAGCTCAACCCGCTCACCGGCATATTTGAGATCTTGCGGGATAGAACCGAGTGTTGCATGTGAGAATATCTGATTGTTTTTCCCGATAGTAGTCACACCCTCAATGCTTGTGTGGGTGCCTATGACGGTTCCATCGCCTATACTAACCTCTTTACCTATAAAACTATACGCACCTATCGTAACATTTTCACCGACTTTTGCTCCATCTTCTATGATTGCTGTTGGGTGAATATTTTGCATTATTTGTCCACTATCATTGCTTTGAGTTCTGCTTCACTTACCAAAGTATCATCCACATAAGCTTTTCCATCTAGTACCCAGATAGCACCCTTGTGCTTTGTTACTCGCATTTTGTATTCAAGTTTATCTCCGGGTTTAACCGGATGGCGAAATTTAGCACCGTCAATACTCATAAAATAGACGACTTTATTGGCTGCTTCTGCTTCCGTCATATCCATGCTTTGAAAAGCGAGTATGCCGCCTGCTTGTGCCATGCCTTCAAGTATCATAACTCCGGGGTATATAGGATGATCCGGAAAGTGACCTTGAAATACCGGCTCTGATATAGAGATATTTTTATATCCTATCACATATTCATCCTTTTTAAGATCACTTATTCTGTCTACCAATAAAAAGGGATATCTGTGGGGGAGTATTTTTTGTATATCTGTAACATTTAACACTATATTGCCTCGTAAATAAAATTTTATTATTTTATCAAATATATCATAAGAGTAGGGTTTAAATAGCTGATTAATTTACTATTTTTATGATTTCGCGAATATCCTCGTAGATTTCACTTTGAGCATATATTTCTATTTTGCCGTTTAGCGCTTTTTCCGTGATGATAATGGAGCTTAAATTATAAGGATTTTTCGCGATTTTTGTTCGAATTTCAAGTTCATCTTTAAAATTTGGAGGATTATAAACAAGCGCTTTTATGTCTACATAATTAGTACGCGCGATTTGATTATAGTATGCAAGTGTGATAAAAACAACCGCATCTCTATCGAGATAGCCTTGCTCATCTCTCCATTGCACCTTCCCTCTTGTATACTCTTTTTTGAGCGTAGAGTAGGGGAGAAAATGCGAGGGGATGACCTCGTTTTTTTGCGATATATATGCTCTTTTGAGCCTATAATTGAGAAACCTTTCTTTTTCTATAGTGTAGTTTTTTTTACTCTTTTCAAGTGCATATCTCTCTTCATAGAGCGCAATCTTCTCCTCTATAGAATCAGGCAGTATCTGTTGTGATATGGGAGAGAAGAGTTCATCTGCAACTCTATTTTGATACGCTCTTTGCTTGAGAAGTCCAAAGATACAGCCACAATAATCTTGCCGATAGAGTTTGTCTTTTTTAGCAACAATATTTTGCTCTTGTGTACCCCCGTTTGAGCGGTAATCGGGAGTTATAAAAGTGAGATTATATTGCTTTGCGAGCGCATCGCCTAACTCTTTTAGTTTTGAGATAGACTTTTTTGGACTGACAAGAAGGGTAGAGGTAAAGTTATCTTCTCCTAACTCCTTCGCTTTCATCGCACTTACCATAAAGCGATCATCAAAACATACCGAGCATCTTTTCCCTTTTTCAGGTTCATTTTCGAGCCCGGAAACACTTTTGAGCCAATTATCGGTATCATATGCACCTTCGATAAGTTCGATCCCAAGCATCTCGCAACTTCTTTTGACATCTAAAAGTCGCAAAGTATATTCGCTCAAGGGGTGAATGTTTGGATCATAAAAAAAGCCGATAAGTTTCTCATCCGGATACTCTTGTGCGAGTTTTTGCAAAAAGTAGTGACTATCAACCGAACAGCAGATGTGAACTAGCATTGATCTTCCATGACGATGCTTGCTACCTCCTCAGAGCTTCCGTGTGCGAGATATTTTTTAAGCGTATCCGTTTTTTCTAAAAAAGCATCCCTATCCATATTCTCATAAAGTGAAAGAAGATTTTTTACATTGACATCACCTTGAACTATCTCTTCATGGAGTATGGAGCCATCAAGCTTGCTAAGTATGATATTTGCTAAACCTATCTGCTTAATGCCCAGTATCTTCGTGCCTATAAAAAAATCAAGTTTTTTAGTGATATAGGTCAGTACAAAGGGAGTACCGATGAGTGCAGCTTCAAGGGTCGCCGTACCGCTACATATAAAAGCAAATTCACTTTGGCTCAATGCTTGATGAGTATCTTGGATAAGCTCAAAACCACTAGTATCGCCATAATACTCTTTTATCTTCTGTTTGGAGAAAGTTGCGGGAACAACGAGGAGCGATCTTTTGTTTGGTAGCTTCTCTTTGAGTGTTTTAAAAATAGGGAAAAGTCTTTGTATCTCACTTTTTCTACTTCCGGGTAAAAAGGCGATTGTGCCCTCTTTTTTTGCACTATTTGAGACTTTGATTTCATCAAGAAGGGGGTGACCGACATATCGTGCCTTGCCACTTTTATAGTAGTCGATCTCAAAAGGAAGGATACCTAGGAGCTTATCACAATAGAGTTCCAGCTTTTTTACTCTCTTTGGTCTGCTTGCCCAGATTTGCGGTAGTATGTAGTAGATAATCTCTTTGTCGGGATAACGCTCTTTAATCTTTTTTGCAAGGGGTAGATTGAATCCGGAGCTATCCATAAGAAGCACTTTATCTGCATAAGCGGATTGTTCGCTCATATCATTGAGCAGTTTTTTGAAAAAAGATATCTTTTTAAGCACATCGCTTACACCCATAATCGCCATTTGGCTGATATCACAAATCGGCTCGCCCAAAGAGCTATCAAATATCCCGCTAAGCTCGATACCGTGAGTGTGTTGCAGCATTGCTTTGAGATGAACATTAGATGATGGCTCAAGTGCAGATACGAGGAGTTTCATACTATTTTATTCCTATGGATAATTGTTGCATTTTAACATACTTTGCAAAAGGACGAGTTAAGATCTTTTTTTAAACCTTGCATAACCCCATGCACTCAGCGTTAAGAGCAGATAGAGTCCCAATATAAAATAGAGTTGCTCTCTATGGTTTTCAAACTCATAATAGAGGATAAGAGCGGCGCTAAAAAGGAGCCCAAAGATAGCTGCTAGCGCGATCGTTGCGGAGGATTTTGTCTCTTTTCGTATAGTAAAGTTTGCAATTGCCATCAAAAGAGAGACAAGTAAAAATGTCACACTTCCAAACTCTAAGATCACTCGCAAATTACCGGAGAGTATGAGGAGAAATGCAAAAAAAGACATGCTGAGAATGGCGCGATTTGGTATATTGCTTGCATCGCGCTTTGCTAAAAAAGCAGGCATATAACCATCTTTTGCGATAGTTGCCATCTGTCTTGATGAGCCAAAGACTGTTCCGCTTATGGCACTACTTGTTGCAAGGAGTGCACCTGCTATTACAAGATTGGCTCCCCATTGCCCCAAGATATCCCTTGCTCCCGCTGCTAATGCATACTCTTTGTTTGCAATGATATCTTTAAAAGGTATAGTGAGTATCGCACCAATGGAGATCACAAGATAGATTACGACAGCAAGAAATATTGCTAAGTAGATCGCTCTAGGTATATTTACCTCAGGTTTTTCCATCTCATTGACGGCGTTGATAACAAGCTGAAAACCCTCATAGGCTACAAATGTTACAGATGAGACGATAAGGATAGCAAAAAGATCAATATTTGGCTCGCTTTGCATGAGTTTTGGAAGAGTTGTGTTGGCATGATTCATAAGTACAAATGAGATGATAGTAAGAATGATAAGTTTAGTGTAGACCATAGCATCCTCGACTTTTCCCATCCCCTTGACACTCCAAATATTGATGAGAGTAAAGAGAAGTATAATCGCTCCGGCAATCATTTTTCTAATCATCTCATTATCTGCAAAGCTAAAACTACTAATTGCATATGAAGAGAAAGTATAGGCGTAAAGAGCTAGGGTGCTGATGTAGCCAAATATTACCCACCAGCCAATCAGAGAAGCTGCAAAAGGAGAGTTAGGAAATGTTCTTTTATAGAAAGTATATGTTGCCCCTTCGTCTTTATAGTAGACACCAAGTTTGATATAGGAGTATGCGGCAAGTGCTGCTATCGTGCCCCCAATAGCGATAGCTATCGGGGTAAAAGCTCCAACCATAGAGACAGAGATGCCAAGGATTGTAAATATACCGCCTCCGACCATGCCCCCAAGTGCTATGGCTACAAGCTCTAAGACACCAAGGTTTTTATCTCTTTTCCTTATAAGTGGATGCCCCATCTTTTAGTTGATAGTTTCTTCTATTTTTGCCTTGCAGGTAAGGAGTGATAAGCCTCCACCAATAGCCAAACATATAAGAATAAAAATACTTGAAAGCATCCATTGTGTGATGTTCGATAACCCTACTGCGATATTAGTAAGACCGACAAGCCAGACAGATATTCCTACATATCCGAGATAGTTAAATCTTTGCATAGCTGATTTTTTGCTTAGACATCCAACAATCCAAAAACCTGCAATGGTTGTCACGATACTAATAACCGCGATTACTAGTGTCATCACTTCAGGCTCATTAATTCTTGCTACTCCCAAAACAAAACCACCGATAAAACCGCCGAAAAATGATAAAAGAATGATGATTGCCACATCCCTTACATATAGTTTTACATCCATTGAAACTCCATTATTTGAGATTGATAAAAATATATTTTATTATATTTTATATATCAACCTCTTGATTTATTTCTGTTTTTTAGTTTTACAAGTAAGGAGTGATAATCCTCCTCCAAGTATGATAAAAATAAAAATAGGGACAATCGAAGAGAGCCATTGGGTAATTGATGAGAGTTTTAACGCCACATATGCAAGCTCTAAAAGCCATATCCCAACCCCCACATATCCAAGATAGAAAAGTCGTTCTTTGACATCTTTTCCACTAAGACAGCCAACGATCCAAAAGCCAAGAGGGATCGCAATCATATAAAAGAGTTGCAATGTCCCGCCCAAAGTCATTTGCACAAATAGTGTAGTCTCAAATATTGTTTTCAGCGAGAACGCATCCCCGCTGTTTAACGCATCTATTGTTATCCAGATGAAAAAGAAGATATTAATGCTTATTGTTAAAAGAATGAC
>Ga0307440_1001686_pt1 | contig 10643 bp, 10 predicted proteins | sample SalMarWE160410MG_FD_202150 | JGI IMG/M metagenome (GOLD analysis project Ga0307440, IMG submission 202150) | Salt marsh sediment microbial communities from the Plum Island Ecosystem LTER, Massachusetts, United States - WE1604-10 | ecosystem: Environmental > Aquatic > Marine > Intertidal zone >... | reverse complement strand
AGGGCTTCGCCGGCCACACAGCCCTTTCGGGAAACCATGGGCTGACCGGTGTTGGTGGACACCACCACCTGCTCATCCATGGGGATCAGCCCCAGAAGATCGATGGACAGCACATCCACCACGTCCGTATGGCTGAGCATATCTCCCTTTTCCACCATTTCCGGGACAATCCGGTTAATGACGAGCTTGGGGGTAATGGAGCGCGAATACAGAAGGCCGATCACCCGGTCCGCATCCCTTATGGAAGATACCTCAGGGGTACAGATCACCACGGCCTCGTCGGCACCGGCCACGGCGTTCTCGAATCCCCGCTCGATGCCCGCCGGACAATCCATCAGGGTAAAATCGTATTCCTTTCTCATGCGCTGACAGAACTTCACCATCTCCTCGGGTTTCAGGATGTCCTTGTTGTCGCTTTGGGAGGCGGGCAGCAGATAGAGATTGTCGATTTTGCGATCCTTGATGGCCGCCTGATTGATGCGACATCTCCCCTTGACGGCGTCCACTACGGTGAAAACGATCCGGTTCTCGAGTCCAAGAATAACATCGAGATTTCGAAGCCCGATGTCCATATCCACGACGGCCACCCGTTTGCCTTCCATGGCCAGGGCCGCACCGATATTGGCCGTCGCCGTAGATTTTCCCACTCCCCCCTTGCCTGAAGTGATGACGATTGTTTTTCCGACCAATTTTCACCTCACGGTTTCATCAATTTGGTTGAAGTCCGATGCCGACCCCTGCGTCCACCACCGACGCGGGTCTTGCATCTATCCGTCTTGCATATATTAAGGTACAGGGTATTTGGAAGTTCAGTACACGAAAACCGTTTCGCCCTTGGGACGGGCGTTTACCGGATCTCCGGCCAGGGAAGTTTGCCAAAAGGGTCGGCCGTCAGATAGTCCTCCACCACCAGCCGGCCCTCCTCTACATGGGCATATTCCGCCACCTTCTCTCCGGTGGGGGGAAGACCGGCGGCCACAAAGCCTCCGATCTGCACCTGAGTCGGCCTGAAGTCGAGGGCCATGATGATGGCCGACTCGTTATCCGGACTCCCGGCCATGGCATTGCCGCAGAGCCGCCCGAGAATCAAAATGTCCCCGCCGGCGATCACCTCACCTCCCGGATTCACATCCCCCATCAGCACCAGGTGCTTTCGGGCCTCCACCTTTTGGCCCGATCGAACCCGACCCGACACCATCAGTACGTCGCTTCGGCGATATCGCCATGTTTCAGGCCGCTCCTGTTTCCGATGGGCTTCACCGACGTCGGGGCGTCTCTTTTGCGGAGCTGATACCATCCCCACATCGAAGGTCTCTTTCAGGTAGGTGCCCAGGACGCCGATCAGGGCTTCGTGGCCATTTTCTTCTCCCGGGTCCAGAATGACACGGGCATTGACGGCAAGGTGCCGCAACCTCTCAAATATTCGTTTCAGCTCGTCCTGTAGCTGCTCCCTGGTCCGGCTGGGGTCAAAGGTGACCCAAAGGCTGTCTCCAACGCCCTTCAGTCTTGCAGATGGTGTGGTTTGCTCTGAAGCGTCCATTTATCCCGTGGGGTTTCGGTCCAGCCTCCGGCCGCCGCGAGGCAACCAGCGGGCGGTCCGGGAGCGAAACGGTTTTCTTTCTGCCAAATACACGTTGCAGGGGATATAATGGAAAGCGGCTTGTGTGTCAATACGAAAAAAACAACAATATATTGTGTGATCTGGGTTCCATCCTATGAAAATCCATAAAATTTAGACCTTTCGCCAAAAAACCCTTGCGAATCCAAAAAAAAAATTATATGGCAGGAAAACCACGCTGAATAAAAAATTATTCTTTCTAAAAACGGCCGGCGGGCAAGCCATTGCGTTTGTTTCTCAGCGTAGATCTTTACCAATCCAGCATTTAATATTGACAATGTATATATCTTTCAGCAATTATAGAGAAAAATCACAATGTCCCAATGATGATGTCCCTTTGTTCCAACAGAAACCTTAAATGCAGGAGGGGTAAATGACCAAAGCGGAATTAGTCGACAAAATGTCACAGGAAGCGGGTATCTCCAAGATTGCAGCATCGGCAGCGCTGGATTCTTTTGTCAGCAATGTCACCAAGGCATTGAAGAAAAAGGACGGCAAGGTGACTCTGGTGGGATTCGGGACCTTCCAAAAGGCGAGGCGTAAAGCCCGGGTCGGCCGTAATCCCCAAACGGGGGAAGAAATCAAAATAAAAGCTGCCAATGTCGTCAAATTCAAACCTGGGAAAAAACTCAAGGACGCTGTTTGAGGCGCCGCCTCCAACCGCGCAAGGCTGCCCGGGGCAGTTTTATCGGAATCCACCGGCCGAACTGCCCCTTTCCTCCCCCAGTTGAGGCTCAACCGCCAGGAGCCGACTGCCCATACTTCATGTATTGATCTCAGGCGCCCCCTCCGCGGCCAGGGCATCGGACCGCACGGGATGGCGCACACGCCTTCACTTCTTTTTTATAGCTGCACGTTGTCCGGGTCCATCAGGAGGCTGACGGCCAGATTCGCCTGCTGGCCGGCGGCGATGTTCACCCGCGGGGCCATAAGACCTCTTCCCGGTTTTGCTTCACGGGTGAGATCTCCCACCACATATATCCGTTCCCCCAATTGCCGCGTCTGGATACTGTTGTTTTCACCGTAGCCGGCCAGACCCGAGGCGGAGACGACAAAAGCCTCGGCCAGGCGTTCGGCAACCGTTTCGAGGATCATCACCTTTTGATCGGCACGGTCGAAACATTCCAGAATGACCTTGGCCCTTCGGAAGATTTCCGGAATATTGTCCCTGTCGAGCAGGACCCGGTGAGCCTCCACCCGGATGTAGGGGTTGATCTTCGTCAGGATATCCACCAGGGCATCGGTCTTATAGGCGCCGATGTGTTCGATGAAATACTGCTGACGGTTGAGGTTGCTCGGCTCCACCACATCGAAATCCGCCACGATAAGGGTTCCCACGCCCATCCGGGCAAGAGCAACGGCCGCATTGGACCCCAGGCCGCCGAGGCCCGCAACCCCCACAACGCCATGCTTCATCGCCTCATGGACGCCCGGGGTATGCCGCGCCACCATCAGGGACTCGAGATCCGCCTCCGAAGGAATCTCCCCCCGCTGGATCAACACGATGTGCTCTCCCCCCGTCAAACGCCTTTCCGGCGGACAGGGGGCCCCATCCAGGATCAGCACATCCGCCTCCGGTTTCACCTCGTCCCGGAGGGTGCCAAGGCGCTTTCCTGCCTGGGTCTCATGGGGCTGCTCGTTGACGGTGAGCCTTATGGTTTGCATTTAACCTCCCATCGGAAGCATCTCTGGATGGTTGCAGGCCCCGTGGGCCCGGTATCGGGGTCGAGAACCCACCGGTCCGACCGCCGCTACCGGTATAGCAAATTATGATCTGGATGTCAGCTGATTCAATTATAGCGCAACGAAAAGGCCGGTTGCCCGCCAGGCGGACAACCGGCCATTTCTCATACAGTTGGGGAAGGCTGAAACTACCAGCCGAAGGTCAGATACTTATGGATCGAGTCGGCGGCGGCCCTGCCGGCTCCCATGGCCAGGATCACCGTTGCGGCACCGGTGACGATGTCACCGCCGGCCCAGACGCCCCGTTTGGTGGTCTTGCCCGTCTCGGGATCCGTAATGACGTATCCCCATTTATTCAGGCCCATATCCGGTGTGGACTCCGTCAGAAGCGGATTGGCGCCGGAGCCCACGGCCACGATCACCAGATCGCAGTCCATCTGAAACTCCGAGCCCGCCTTGGGTACGGGCCGGCGGCGGCCGGAATCGTCCGGCTCTCCGAGTTCCATCTGGATGCACTCCATCCCCGTCAGCCGCCCTTTGTCGTTTCCGAGATATTTCAGGGGATTTGTCAGGAGGCAGAATTCAATCCCCTCCTCCTCGGCATGGTGGATCTCCGCAGCCCTGGCCGGCATCTCCTCCCTGGACCTGCGATAGACGATCCGGACCCGATCGGCCCCCAGGCGCATGGCGGTCCGGGCCGCATCCATGGCCACATTGCCGGCACCGAGCACCACCACATCCTTTCCCTTGGGGATGGGCGTATCATACTCCGGAAACCGGTAGGCCTTCATGAGGTTGGCCCGGGTCAGGTACTCGTTGGCAGAGAGAATTCCCACCAGGTTCTCCCCCGGGAGATTCATGAACCGGGGAAGTCCGGCGCCCACGCCGACATAGATCGCCTCGTAGCCCTGCTCGAAGAGCTCGTCCAGGCTCACGGTCCGGCCCACCACCACGTTGCAGTCCACCTTGACCCCGAGCCTTTCCAGGAAATGCACCTCCTGGCCCACGATATCCTTGGGCAGACGAAACTCGGGGATACCGTAAACGAGCACCCCGCCGGGTTTGTGGAACGCCTCCATGATGGTCACGTCATACCCTTTTTGGATCAGGTCTCCAGCCACGGTAAGCCCCGAGGGGCCGGAGCCCACCACGGCGACCTTCTTCCCGATGCGATCGGCGATAGGCGGCAGAGCGCCGGTGCCTTCCTTGCGCTCCCAATCGGCCACGAACCGCTCCAGATTGCCGATGGCCACCGGATCCCCTTTCTTGGAAAGGATACACTCGCCCTCGCACTGGATCTCCTGGGGGCAGACGCGGCCGCACACGGCAGGCAGCGCATTTTGCTTCCATATATGGCGGATGGCCTCAGTGAACTTCTCCTGCGCGAGGAGCTTGATAAATCCAGGAATATCGACGCCGACGGGGCAGCCTTTCACGCACCCGGCATTCTTGCACTGCAGACAGCGTTGGGCTTCGGCGACCGCCAGCTGCGGCGTATAGCCCAAGGGAACCTCCTCAAAATTGCGCCGCCGCACCTCGGGTGCCTGTTCCGGCATTGCCTGCCGTGGATTTTTTACCTTTTTATTGGATTGTTCCGACATTCTTTCCTCCCACCAGGCATCGGTGATCACGGGACCATCCCCCCTGTCACCAGCCCTATTGATGGCAGCGGATGCTGCCTTTCGATGGCATGTCGCCATCGGTTATCTGCTCCAGGGTTGGACCGATCATTCACCTGTCAAACGGCAGTAATCTTCGTAACAGCCTTTTTCTTCATCGCAATAAGCCTGCAACCGGAGCATCAGCTCATCGTAGTCCACCTGATGGCCGTCGAACTCCGGTCCGTCCACGCAGGCGAATTTCGTTTCACCGCCGACGGAGACGCGGCATCCACCGCACATGCCGGTTCCATCCACCATGATGGGATTTAGGCTCACGATGGTCTTGACGCCGTATTCCTTTGTCATTTTCGACACGAACTTCATCATGGGAACAGGGCCGATGGCCACCACCAGTTTCACCTGCCCGGCCTCCAGCACCTCCTTGAGCACCTCGGTGACGAAGCCATGGTGACCATATGAGCCGTCATCCGTACACACATGCAGCTCGGTGGAGGCCGAGCGCATCCGGTCCTCCATTATCAACAGGTCCTTGTTCCGCGCGCCGATGATCCCGATCACGTGGTTGCCCTTCTCCTTCAGCGCCCGGGTGATGGGGTGCATCACCGCCACGCCCGTGCCCCCGCCCACACAGGCCACGGTTCCCACCTTCTCCAGATGGGTCGCCTTTCCCAGAGGACCGATGACATCGGTATAGCCCTCGCCTACCTTGAGATCCCGGAAAATGCCGGTACTCTTTCCCACCACCATATAAATGATGGTGATGGTGCCCTTTTCAGGATCCGTATCAGCCATGGTCAGCGGAACCCGTTCCCCTGATTCCTGGGCCTTCAGAATGACAAACTGGCCGGGTTTGGCCTTTTTGGCAATGAGCGGCGCCTCGATCTCATTGAGGATCACCGTGCCTCCAGCCATCTCTTCCCGTTTCACGATTTTGAACATGTGCTACCCCCTCGTTGGACAATGCGTTGCAAACCCCGCCGGCCTCACACCAACAGGGTCTCAGATTCAATTCTCCGGGACAGTCCCCGTCCCGTCACATTCTATTCGGTCCCGCCTGTCGAGCAGCCGCCCCTGCCTTCGGGAAAAAGGTCCGGCGCCTGCCCTGTTTAAATTTAAACTAGCATAATTATCCGATGTGGGAGTCTTATTCAAGTAAAAATCCATCTAACCCGAAAAAACGGTTTGTCATTGCCAGGCCGGAATGATATCGGATGACCCCTGATACTCAGCGATTCTCAGTGAACGGTATTGCCCTTAGGGTCGCGGCCCTTATACCCGAAAGCGTATCTATCATGAAACTATTTGACAGCCACTGCCACCTGGATGACCCCGTTTTCGCCCCTGATCTGGATGCCGTTCTGGATCGATTCAGTACTGCGGGCGGAGCGGGCCTCATGATCGCCGGCATCGACGAAAAATCCTGCCGGGCTGCCGTCCGCCTGGCCGAAACCCGGGACTTCTGCTGGGCAGCCGTGGGGGTGCATCCACACCATGCCTCGGAATGCACCGAAGAGAGCCTGGAGGCGCTGATCCGCCTGGCCGCGCACCCCAAGGTCCGGGCATGGGGGGAAATCGGGCTCGATTTCAACCGCATGTATTCGCCCATCGCAGATCAGGAAAAATGGCTTGAACGGCAGATCGAGGCGGCAGGCGCCCTTGAGCTGCCGATCATCTTTCACGAGCGGGACAGCGGCGGCCGGTTCCTGGAACTGCTGCGCGCTCACGCCGATTCCGGCCTGAAGGGGGTCGTTCACTGTTTCAGCGGCAACCGCAGGGAGTTGGAAGCCTACCTGGAGCTGGGACTTTGCATCGGCGTCACCGGAATCGTCACCCTCCAGGAGCGCGGTGCGGGCCTTCGGGAATTGATCCCCGCCATCCCGGAGACGCGCCTGCTGGCGGAAACCGATGCGCCCTGGTTGACCCCGTCGCCGGAGCGGAACCGTTTCCGCAGGAACGAGCCGGCCTTTGTCAGCTCGGTGGTGCTTCGGCTGGCGGCCCTCATGGATCGGGATCCGGACCAATTGGCCCAAACCCTCTTTGACAACGCCCGGCGGCTGTTTCAATTCAGCCATGGCCGATAAACCGCTGCAGGCAAAACCGCCAGAATTTTAGAATCATCCATATCAGAACAAAATCACTCCGCGACAGCTCACCGGTTAATTGACCGTGCTGGCCCACGGGGTTTATCCTTGAAATATCGCTGGGGGTTATATAAATTGACCCTTATGGGCTATGTATTTAACTTCAAAGACGTGAAGGCCTATGAGGCCTGGAGCAATCTGCCGGCCAACCGGAGCGCCTTCGCCAACGAAACCCGGCTCATGATGGAGCTGCTGAAGCCCATGAGGGGGCGCAGGGTCCTGGATATCGGCTGCGGCACCGGGGCCCTGATGAGCGCCTTTATGGAATTGGGGCTTTCGGTAACGGGCATCGACCCCTCCCCCTATATGCTCGATGCGGCCGCCGCCGCATTGGACTGCCGCGCGGAGCTGCGACGCGGTGTTGCAGAAGAGCTTCCCTTTGATGACAATGCCTTTCACTATGTGTGCATGGTGAAGACCCTCTCCTTCGTGGACAACCCCCGAGCGGCCATTTCAGAGGCCTTCCGGGTGGCCAAGGACCGGGTGTTCATCGGCATCCTTCACCGACCGGCCATCGCAAAAATGCGGCGCTTTATCAAACGCAGCAGCGACAAGGCCTCATTCGAAGGGACACGCCTCGTCGGCGTCAGGGAACTGAAAAAAATAGCCCGCAACCTGTTGGGGGATGTCCCCATCACCCAGCGCACGCTGCACAACCTGCCGCTGACGCCCGAGGCCTTCACCAGACACCTTGAAAACGCGTCCCCGCTGAATTCCTTACTTTTCGGCTACTATACCGGCATGGTTATCACCCCTGTTCCCCGGTTTCGAACCCGGCCGCTGCAGGTCCCCTGCGCGGCCAAACCCAGGGCGGAAGGGGTGGTCGGCTGAGGCCGCCGGCAGCCTTCAATAAGGAGACATATCGATGGAAGCCTTGTTATACGATCGCCTGGACGCGCTCAAGGTCCAATGCAACCTGTGCAGCCATCGCTGCCTCATTAAGAGCGGCCGACGGGGAATCTGCGGGGTCCGGGAAAACCGAGAGGGCGTTCTGACCAGTCTGGTCTATGGCAAACTGATCGCCAGGAATGTGGATCCCATCGAAAAAAAGCCCCTTTTCCATGTGTCCCCCGGCTCTCTGTCCTACTCGGTCGCCACGGTGGGGTGCAATTTCAAATGCCGGTTCTGTCAAAACGCCGAAATTGCCCAGATGCCCTCGGACCGGGAGGGGCTCGTAATGGGCGATTTTCAGGCCCCTGAGGAAATCGTTGCCGCGGCGGTAAAGAGCGGCTGCCGGAGCATCGCCTACACCTACACGGAGCCCACCGTCTATTTTGAGGTGGCCTACGAGACCGCCAAACTGGCCCATGAGGCCGGGCTCAGGAACGTATTTGTCACCAACGGCTACATGAGCGCCGAGGCCCTTCACCTGATCCAGCCCTTTCTCGATGCGGCCAACGTGGACCTGAAGGCCTTCAGCGAAGACTTCTACAAAACCTACTGTAGCGCCAGGCTGGAGCCCGTCAAGGAGTCGCTCATCCTGATGCAACGGTTAGGCATCTTTGTAGAGGTGACCACCCTGCTCATACCGGGCCTGAACACGGACCCGGCCGAGCTCAGACAACTGGCCGGATTTCTGGCCGGCACCCTCGGAACGAACACGCCCTGGCACATCAGCCGGTTCCATCCCACCTATCGGCTGACGGACCGGGGCGCCACCCCCCTGGCGGATCTTAAAACCGCCCGGGAAATCGGCCTTGAAGCCGGACTGAAATATGTCTATATGGGAAATGTCCCCGGAGAAAACGGGGAAAACACCGCTTGCGGCGAGTGCGGCAAGCGTCTCATAGACAGGATGGGCTTTACGGTGACAAAAAATCGCATCCAAACCGGCAATACCTGCCCGGCCTGCGGGCATCGCCTTCCGGGCATCGATCTTTCCGGCCGCGGAGAGACATTATGAGGGCCTCCTCAGAGGCAGGCACGACCCGACCGACCGGTGGCCTCTGGGAGCAGGTGCTGACCTACGGCCGGATGGTCAAGTTCTCCCACACGATCTTCGCCCTGCCCTTTGCCCTGAGCGCCGTGGTGCTGGCCCAGCACCATCATCCGCTGGCCCTCTGGCGCCTCATCTGGCTCCTGGGCGCCATGGTGGGGGCACGCTCGGCGGCCATGGGCTTCAACCGCATCATCGATGCCTCTATAGATGCAAAGAACCCGAGAACCGCCGCCCGGGAAATCCCCGCTGGCCGGCTGAGCCAGCGGGCCGCCACCCTTTTCGTGATCCTTTTTTCCGGGCTCTTCGTCCTGTGCGCCGCCATGCTGGGAAGACTCTGCCTCTATCTGTCGGGTCCCGTCCTGCTGCTACTCTTTTCCTACTCCTATACCAAGCGTTTCACGTTCCTTTGCCACCTCTACCTGGGGGCCGTTATTTCACTGGCGCCGCTGGGGGCCTGGATTGCGCTGACAGGATCGGTGTCCGGGCCCATCACGCTGCTCTCGGCGGCGCTCATGGCCTATATCGCCGGCTTCGACATCCTCTATGCCTGTCAGGACATCGAGTTCGACCAGGAAACCGGCCTTCACTCCATTCCGGCCCGGTTCAGCATTCCCGTGGCCCTGGGAATCGCAAAGGTGCTGCATGCGGCAGCCTTCGGCTTTTTTCTGATGCTCTTCTGGGCCTTTCACATGGGGGGGGTCTATCTGGCGGCCGTCTGTCTCATCGGCGCGCTGATGATCGCAGAGCACCGGATGGTCAAGCCCGATGACCTGAGCCGCGTGAACATCGCCTTTTTCCACGTCAACTCCGTCATCTCCATTACCCTCTTTCTGGGCGTCCTTCTCGACGAGGTGATCCGATGAACCGGACCGACCCGGTAATCGTCGCCATCACCGGCGCCTCGGGTTCCCTATACGGCATCCGACTGCTAAAGGCCCTCCTGGCAAAGCCGCTGACGGTTCACTTAATCGTCTCTGATGCCGGCAAGGCCGTCATGGCCCACGAGATCGGCCCCTACGATAAGGACATCATCCCGTTGCTGAAGGCCAACGGCGTGGCGCTCCATCCCCAGGCCCAGCTGCATCACCACAGCCCCGGGGATCTCTTTGCGCCGCCGGCCAGCGGCTCCTTTCTCCATGGCGGCATGGTCATCGCCCCCTGCTCCATGAAGACCCTGGCCGCCATCACGGCCGGCCTCGCCGATGATCTGATCCACCGGTCTGCGGACGTCTGCCTCAAGGAGCGCCGCCCGCTGATTCTCCTGCCCAGGGAAACGCCGCTGAGCCTGGTGCATCTGGAGAACATGGTCCGGGCCGCCAGGGCCGGCGCCACCATCCTGCCGCCCGCACCGGGCTTTTACTTCAGGCCTGAAACCATCCAGGATCTGGTGGACTCCATCGTGGCCCGGGTGCTCGATCATCTGGGCCAGGAGCACACACTCACAAAGCGCTGGGGGGACAATCACGTTGTATAAGAACCTGAGGGAATTTCTGGACCGGCTGGAAAAGGCGGGGGAGATCACCCATATCCGCCGGCAGGTATCCTCCCACCTGGAGATCAGCCAATTGACAGACCGGGAATCCAAGAGCCCTGAAGGGGGCGCGGCCCTTTTTTTCGAGAGGGTGGCGGGCTCCCCCTTT
>Ga0307440_1001685_pt1 | contig 10644 bp, 10 predicted proteins | sample SalMarWE160410MG_FD_202150 | JGI IMG/M metagenome (GOLD analysis project Ga0307440, IMG submission 202150) | Salt marsh sediment microbial communities from the Plum Island Ecosystem LTER, Massachusetts, United States - WE1604-10 | ecosystem: Environmental > Aquatic > Marine > Intertidal zone >... | reverse complement strand
AGATATCGATCTCTCCGAACACCTTACCGACGCCGTCAACAGTCTGCGAATCTGCTACGCCGCCGTCGAGTCCTATCAGACGGGGAGGAGTGTTCACCTTTCCTAGACTTTGGGACGAAACAGACGAGGGAGGAACGATCCAAGAGAAGGCCCGCCATCCGGCGGGCCTTCCGCTCCGTTTCAATCGAAGCTCTGGTCGGACTTTTCACTCCGGCCACGTGACCACTCAATCGTAGAGCAGCTGAGCTATGTCCGGTTGGTCCATGTTGGTGCTGTCGTAGAACTTGGCACCGGTGTCAACGTCCGCGACCGGCTCACCCTTGGCAGCCTTGTAGGCAAGCTCGACAGCCTTGAAGCCGATGTTGTAGGGGTCCTGGGTGATTGCGCCGAAGAAGTACTTGTTGCGGACCGCTGCCTTCTGGGCCGCGCCGGCGTCGAACCCGACGACGAGCATACCGGGATACTGGGTCGGAAGCGCGCTGCCGTCGTTCGAAGCGGTGATGAGCCCTCGAGCCGTCCCTTCGTTCGAGCAGAAGATGCCGATCGTATTGTTCTGCTTGACGCGGTTCAAAATCGCGGCTGCGGTATTGGCCGCATCGGTGTCCTTCGGGGATGCCGGGACCTGCACGTCGATGATGACCGACTTACCACTGGTCGGAGTGTCCGGGCCGATGTAGGCAGGGTTGCCCTGCACCCTGATGTCGGCCTTCGTGAGGTTCGTCTGGGTGGTGATGAGCTTGATCATCTCGTCGCGGAAGCCCTTCCCGCGGTCGGTTACCGATTGGCTGGTCGCGTCCTGGTTGAAGTCGACGAAGGTTACGGGGTTTGCGGGGGTTGCCGCTGCAATCTTGTCCTTCAGTGCGGCGAACATCTTGTCAGCCGCAATGCCCGCTGCGGCGTAGCTGTTCGTGGCCGCTGTCGCATAGATCGCGCCCTTCGGGGCGTTGGGGACTCCGGAGTCGAACCCGATGATCGGAATCTTCCTCTGGACGGCCTGGTTGAGCTGATCCATGACGCTGTTCGTATCAAGCGCTGCGAGAGCGATGGCGGAGGGGTTCTTCGCCATGTCGTTGACAAGCATCTGCACCTGGGGTTGGATGTCGGCCTCTGTGGGCGGCCCCTCGAAGGTGATTTCCACGCCATACTGCGCGGCTGCCGCTTCGGCGCCCTTTTTCACCGTCTGCCAGAACTGATGTTGGAAGCCCTTGGAAATGACGGGAATGTACATCTTGCCGCCGGCTGCACCCGAGCTCTCGGGCTGGCCACCACCGGCGAAGACCGGCACCGCAAGGACGACAAGCATCGCCGCCGCCATCAATAGCACTGTTCGTTTAGCTATCTTCATAGCTACCTCCTCTTTGTTTCTAAACCCTGAAAAGCACCAGGGTAGTTCACCCATCGTTGTACGACTCGACACCTACGAGTTTCTCTAGGTCTCGTCCTTCTCGGCGAGCTGTCTCGACTTCAGCATCTCGGCGAACTCGTGATCGGCCGCTCGCTCTTCGGCCCGAAGCCTCGCCTGCTCCGCCTTGTATTCGACCCTCATCTTCCGGAACGTTTCACGGAGCTCTCGCTGAACAGCGCCGATCTCGCGCTGTACGTCAGCAGCTTTTTGTGAGTCGCCTGCCGATTTGTATGAGGCGAGCTGCTGCCGCAGCCCCGCGATCTTGGCGATCATCTGTTGTTTATACACGTCCGCCGGTGTCTCGATTCGAACCTCGGACGCCTTCTTGTTCCGGTACATGTCGAGGAGGACCGCTCCGATGACGATGACACCCGTAAAGAACGTCTGCCAGTGAGCCTCCAGGTTCAACGCCGGCAGGCCGGTAGCCAGGACCGACATGATGAACACGCCGATAATGGTTCCCCAGATTGTGCCGATGCCTCCCGCGAGCGAGGTGCCACCGATAACCGCTGCGGCGATCGCGTAGAGCTCGAAGCCCTGACCCTGGGAGGGGAGCACCGTCGTGTAGATCGCGGCATAGGAGATGCCGCCGATACCGGCCGTGCCTCCGGCGATTATGTAGACCATCATCTGCCATTTCTTCACGTCGACGCCCGAAAGACGTGCCGCCTCCAGGTTGCTGCCGATTGCGTAGGTGTAGCGCCCCAGCTTCGTCTTGGAGAGCATCAGGTGGCAGATCACGGCTATGACGGCAAGCAGGAAGGCGCCGGTCGGGAACGCGCCGCCTTGCGGATTGAGGTAGAGGAAGATGTCCTTGAACCATCCACCGGGTTGCCCGCGAATCGGGAAGGTTACGCTTGTGACGTTGGAGACTATGGAGCCGACGCCCATCGAGATCATCATCGTTCCGAGCGTCACGATGAAAGGGGGCATCTTGAGCCGTGACACGAGGAGCCCGTTGAAGGCGCCGAAGGCGAGCCCGGCGATGATGATCAGGAAGAGCGAAGGCACCATCGGAAATCCATGTTTCATGGCTGTTCCGCCGATGATGGTCGATGCCATCATGACCGTCCCCACCGAAAGGTCAATTCCCCCGCTGATGATAACGAAGGTCACCCCCATGGAGATGAATCCAATGTAGAACGCGGCGTCAATGATGTTGACGAAGGTCGGATAGGAGAAATAGTTGCGCCCAAATATCCCAAAAATGACATAGAGGATGACCAGGGCCCCAGGTGCTAGAACCCACTTGAGCCCCCGCTCCCTGAAGCGCTGCATCCAAGTGATTTCGATGCTCACGTCCGCCATCTCTTCAACTCCTCGCAAGGACTTCCTGATGTCCGATTGTCGCATACTCCATAATCTTTTCCTGACTTGCATCTTCGATCGAGAGCTCTCCGGTGATCCTCCCCTCGGACATGACGAGAATACGGTCGCTCATTCTGAGAATCTCCGGCAGCTCCGAGGAGATCATGATGATGGCCTTGCCCTCCCGGGCCAGCTCGTTCATGAGGGTGTAGATCTCGCTTTTGGCTCCGACGTCGATTCCGCGCGTGGGCTCGTCGAAGATCAGTATGTCGCAGTTTCGGATAAGCCATTTTGCCACGACGACTTTCTGTTGATTGCCGCCCGAGAGGTTTCGCAGAAGCTGATCGAGGGAAGGTGTTTTGATGTTCAGTCTCTCGACGTACTCTTCGGTGACGCGCCGCACCTTCTTCGCCCGAACAAACATCCAGCGCTCGAAGCGGTCGTAGGTGGCCATAACGAGATTGTCTTTGACACTTAGGTTGACTGCGAGCCCGAAGCGCTTGCGATCCTCCGAGAGGTAGCCGACGCCGTGAGCGACCGCGTCCTGAGGCGAGCGGATCGAGACTCGATTCCCGCCAATCTCGATTGTGCCGCTCTGCACCTCGTCTGCTCCGAATATCGCTCGCGCCGTCTCCGTGCGGCCTGATCCCATCAGGCCGGAGAAACCGAGTATTTCCCCGCTTCGAAGCTCGAAGCCTACGTCGCGAACGAGCTTTCCCGCGTTGAGGTTGCTGACCCGAAGAACGACAGGGGCGTCGGGCGGGACGTTGCTTTTCGACTTCGGCTGCTCGTAGATGACCCGGCCGACCATCATGTTGATGATCTGCTGCTTCGTCACCTCCGAGGTCTTCTTTGTATCGACCAGCTCTCCATCGCGCAGAACAGTGACCCGATCGGCAATGCGGTGAATCTCGTCGAGACGATGCGAGATGTGGATCATCCCGACGCCTCTCGAGGCCAGATCCCGCATTATCGCGAAGAGCTCATCGATCTCGGCATCGGTAAGTGCCGCCGTCGGCTCGTCGAGAATGAGTATCCGCAGCTGGTGAGAAACGGCCTTCGCGATCTCTACCATCTGCTGCTTTCCGACGGTGAGGCGTCCGAGAGTCTCTGTCGGGTCGATGTTCATCTTGAGACGCCGGAACAACTCCTCGGTGCGACGGTTCTGCTCGCGCTCGTCGAGGAGCACACCGCCGGCCTGCGTGGATTCGCGGCCGATGAATATGTTCTGAGCAACGGTTAGGTGATCCATCATGTTGAGCTCTTGATGGATAATTCCAATTCCCATTTCAAGGGCATGTTTCGGGCTGCGCGAATTGAAGAGGTGATCGAGGTAGTGGATCTCTCCGGAGTCCTTCGGGTTAATGCCGATGAGCACCTTCATGAGCGTAGACTTGCCGGCGCCGTTTTCCCCGACGAGGGCATGTATCTCGCCTTCGTTGAGATCGAAATCGACCTGCCTGAGCGCATGAACCCCGGTAAAACGTTTGTCGATTTTGCGCATCGAGAGAATCTGGCGGCCCATCAACCTTGCTCCTTTTTTTGGTCGGCCACTTGATTACATCAAAGATTTCAATCGACGAATGGTCGACACGAGGTGTGTGAAGTCATGTTGAAGGTGAATACCCGGAAAGAGAATCAGCATTACGTATCACCCATCTTCGGTCTGGCGACCGAACACTACATCCGCACGTCGAATCCCACCCTTGTTGGGATGAAGTACTTTTAAGCTGATATTCTCTTGGCTAAAATGATAACCGAAGCGCTGCGGTAAGGCAAACATTTTTTTGCCGACAGTGTCAATCCTCGTCCGGCGGCAACCCGCATGTCGAGCATCGCGGTGCTCGCGGCGGCGGCGGTCGCCTCGAGTATTGTGATTCGAAGTGGGCGCTGATAATCTTGGCGAAGGAGCAAAATATGGAACGCAGAAAACTCGGCACATCCGATCTCGTTGTCAGCCCGATTGGACTGGGCTGCTGGCAATTCTCGAATGCAGGGTTCGGTAATTTCTGGGGCTCGATCGAGCTCGAGACCGAAAAGGAGATCGTCGCAAGATCGCTTGAGCTCGGGATCAACTGGTTCGATACCGCCGAGGCGTATGGGCGCGGGAACTCCGAGCGGGCGCTTTCTGCCTCGCTTCAGGCGGCCGGCAAGAAGCCGGGTGAGGTCATCATTGCAACGAAGTGGATGCCCCTCCTACGCTTCGCAGGTTCGATATCGAGAACAATCTCCAAACGAACCGATTGTCTGGCGCCGTTTCCGATCGATCTCTATCAAATCCACTTTCCGGCAAGCCTCTCTGGTATACCGTCGCAGATGAAACGGATGGCCTCGCTCGTGCGCTCCGAGCGTATTCGCTGTGTCGGCGTCAGCAATTTCTCGGAAGTGCAGATGCGAAAGGCGCACAAGGCGCTCGCCGACGAGGGTGTTGCCCTGGTCTCCAACCAGGTCCAGTACAGCCTGCTCGATCGCAGAATCGAGCGCAATGGGGTGCTCGACGCAGCGAAGGAGCTCGGCATCAGCATTATCGCCTACTCGCCCCTCGCGAAGGGGCTCCTCACCGGGCGGTTCCATTTCGACCCGACCCAGGTGCAGAACATGACCGGCATGAGACGTCAGTCGTTGAAACGCCATCTCGACTCCCTCGACCGAAGCAGACCGCTCATTGATGAGCTCGCGCGCATCGGGGAGACCCATGGGGCCACTGCGGCGGAGGTCGCACTGAACTGGCTCGTAACCTTCCACGGCGACACGGTCGTCGCCATACCGGGAGCGTCCAAGGCGACCCAGGCGCAGCACAACGCTCATGCCATGACCTTCGACCTGACCGAGCGAGAGCTGCAGTCCATCGACGAGCTTTCACGACGCGCCGGAGAAGTTGAATGAGCTGGGTCTGGGCGCTCATCATCGTCGTGGGCGCCTACCTCGCGGCCAACATCGTCGTCCGGAGGTTTTCGCTGTTTTCCTCGTCGTTGGACTCCGAATCGCTCCGTGAGCTCCTCTCAAAGGAGGACAGCTCGGTATACCTCCTCGATGTTCGCTCGGCCCAGGAGTACCGGCAGGGTCATATTCCCACGGCGGTCAACATCCCGCACGATAGCATCGGCGTGCGTCCGCCGAAGGTCGATGGAGATACCGTCATCGTGCTCTACTGCGAGACAGGCTCGCGCTCGATGGTCGCCAAGAGACACCTGAAGCATCTTGGGTTCACGAACGTCGTCAACTTCGGTCCGCTCCGACGGTGGAGGAACGGGCTGATCGAAGGCAACGAACCGGGTGCAGCTCCGGAGTCCTCCGGCAGCTCAGTCGAAACCAATGGCGGCAATCGGTAGCGCCGGCCCCAACAAGGGGGGCTTGCTGAGACGCCACCCTCTGCTGCTGCTCGTTCCGGCAACCTTCTTCCAGGGATATGACATTCTCGTCGTATCGCTTGCGCTCCCCCTCATCCGCAATCACTTCAATCTGACCATCGAGCAATCCGGATTTCTCGTCTCCATTGTCTTCGCGGGTTCGTTCGGAATGTTCGTCCTCGTGCCGCTTGCCGATCGATTCGGACGAAAACCGATGCTCACCATCACGATCGTCGGCTATACTGCTGCGACGTTCCTCACCGGTCTCTCACGGGGAATGGTGGATTTCGCCATCTACCAGTTCGTATCTCACGCCTTTCTGACCTCCGAGGATGTACTGTCGGTCATCATGGTCGTCGAGCTCGCCGACGAAGGGAGGCGCGGACGTGCGCTCGCGATCCTCGCCTCTGCCGCCGCGATCGGTCAGGCCGCGGCAGGCGGGGGTTTCCTCGCGATCCTCGCACTGCACGGTAGCTGGAGAATGCTCTATTTGGTCAGCGTTCCCCCGCTCGTCCTCATTGCCTTCGCCCGGCGAGGGCTGCCTGAGTCGCTGAAGCCCGGGGCACGATCGCTTGAGCTCCTGCGCAGTCTCAAAGGCAAGGTTCTTGCCGGTGCAATCGTGCTTGCCTTCTGCATCGCCCTCTTTCCCGGGGCGGTAACGGCGCTCGCTTCGACCCTGGTCCTCGACGTGTGGAAAATGAGCCTCACGACAATGAAGCCCTATTACTATGCAATCTGGCTCGCCGGTGCGAGCGGTTTCTTCGTCGCGGGTCGTATGCTCGATCACATCGGACGCCGCTATACCTCGGCTATCTTCTTCGCAGCGACCGCCCTCGCAGGGGTCATCTGTTTCGACGCCGGGACTCTCTGGCAACGAGTCATCGGCCTTGCCCTCGTCATCTTCACGATCACCGGATCGACCCCCTGTTTTCAGGCCTACTCGACGGAGATCTTTCCCTCCGGCATCCGCGGCAGCGCCGGCGCCCTCTTGCAGGGAGTGAGCCTCGGGGCGAACGCGGCGGCGCCGGCGATGGCAGCTGCCCTCAGCTCGCCGCTCGGCGGCATCGGACCGGCGCTCGGGACGGTCGGGCTTTCATACTTGATCGCGGCGGGTGCAGTCCTCATCCTGCTGCCCGAGACGCTCGCCAAGCGACTGGGCCGAACGGCGCGAGGGCGCGAATGATGCGTGAAGGGGAGATTCGCATCCGCAAGTGCGAACAGCACGACCTTCCGGGGATTTCGGAGGTGTGCTGCCGATGCGGATATGGCGGTGAGGACATCCGGCTCTCGGGTTGCTTCGAAGACCGCAAGCTCTTCGCGATGTTATTCAGCCTCTATTACGCCCGCTACGAGAGGCCGACATGTTTTGTGGCTGTTCCGTCCGCCGAGCCGCAGCAGGTGGTCGGATACATCCTCGGTTGTCTGGACACGAACCGTTATGAGAAAGAGTTCGCTCGCAGGATGGTTCCGCGCATCGCAGCACGGGTGGTCTTCGTCACATCCTGGCGCTATCCCCAAACGTTGCGGGAGCTGCTGCGCTGGGGACGACACATCCCGTGGAGAGAAGCCAACCCGGCCGGCGCCGCCTACCAAGCCCATCTGCACATCGATGTCCTTCCTGAATACCAGCGGCGGGGTATCGGCGGCCGCCTGCTCACGATTCTCGAATCCAAGTTTCGGGAGCTCGGCATCGGCGGTATCCACCTCGTTACCTCCAACTACCATCATACGGCCCTCCCCTTCTACGCCAAGCACGGTTACCGGATTATTCGCGAACGGAAGCACCGGATGTGGAGCGATCTCGACGACTACCGCAGCATCGTCTACGTAAAGCGCCTCCAAACCTGAGCTGCGCGCCCGCCGTCTCATTTCGGCAGGCCGCACCACTTGCCGGCGCCGTTCAGGAAGCGCTCCAACGCTACTTCGATCGAAGAGACTCGCTCAACGTCACCTGGTTGTCCTGAAGGGTCTCCAGGGACTGGTTCTTCAGCACCGTTCCGCTCACGATTTCCAGCTGCATAATGGCCTGGCGATACCGCACAACGGCCTGCAACTCCTGCAGGCGAGCCTGATTCAGCGTATCCTGCGCGTTGTAGACATCGACCAAGCTGGCAGTGCCGTCCTTGAGACGAGCCATTTCCAGGTCCAGAAGTTGGCCCTTTACCTTACCTACGGTCTGAGCGTTTTCGATACGCGCCTTCAGGGTCGCAATGCTGTCCACGAGACTCTCGATGGAGCGAGCTATCTGGTCGCGCAGCCCCGACAGATGCACCTCGGCAAGCTTCGTCTTGAGCTCCTCGGCCCTAAGGTCATTTCGTTGTTTGATTCCGAGGACCAGTGGTATCTTCATCTCCAAGCCGACCGACCACGTCGGATAGTCCCGACTCTCGACGCTGTCAATCGAGTCCTGAATCGTGGGCCCAAGGCCGGTGTAGCCGTAGCTCCCCGTGACATTGAGCTGAGGGAGGACCTGATCCTTCTGATAGCCGAGAAGAATGCGCTGGCGTTCGAGCTCCTCGCGTGCGATCACATAGTCCGGCTGAGCCCGGAAGGCCCATTCGAGCAGCCGGTTGCGCTCGACATCCAACGCCCCCCCATCGAGTGGCCGGTCCACGAGAGGATCGCTCGCCACGTATCGCGTCCCGTCGGCTCGCTCCCCGCCTCCGGCCCTCATGAGCAGTCGAAGCTGTGTCTGTGCATCAGTGACCGAGAGCTCACGGTCGTTTTGTTCCGCCATCCGCGACGCAAGCTCGGCCTGCGCTTGCCGCACGTCAAGGTCCGACATTCGTCCGAGACTGGCTCCCTGAGTTGCGACATCAAGGAGATAGCGTGCATTCTTTACGGAGTCTGCTGCCATCTGGCTCGCACGTTGAGCGAATGCAAGATTCCAGTATGCAGTTTCCGCACGCGCGATCATCGTCATGAGCTGCTTTCTGTAATCGTGAAAAGCGACTTTGCGGTCGGCGAAGCTTGTGCGAACCGGGGCAAGCGCTGAACCGTGAGTCGCTCCTTTGAGCAGAGGCTGCTGCGCGGTGATTCCCACAAACGCTTTGAACTGGCCCGGCTCGACGTAGGTGTTCTGCAAGCGGGTGACCGACGCGCCGACGGTGTAGCTGGTGCCGGTCGGGAGGGTACCCTGAAGACCGACGGAATAGATCTTGTTCAGCTCATCGTATGTCGAGGTTCCGAGCTGCTGATACTGCTCCAGTGCAGTATTTTGCTTCTCGAGCCCGTTCTCTTGGTAGCTTCCGCTCACGGTAGGTTCGAAGGCGCCCCAGGCTGCGCGGGCCTGACGGCTCTTTATGAGCCACTTGAGCCAGCCCTCCTCGACGGTGGGGTTGGTGCGGACTACTTCCTGCAAATACGCAGCAAGGCTGAGGTCCCGAGAGGCCCCTGCGGTGTCCTCTGCTTTGATCGAGGACAGGCTCCCGCATCCGAGGATGAGCGCGAGCGCCAAAGGAAAGAGGACCGACGAGCTTTTCTCATGCATGTTCTTCTCCTGCAGTTTCCCCGCCTCTCAGCCATCACGCGCGGCCATCGCTCACTGTAGGAGCTCTCGGCAGGGCTCACGTGGTGAAAAACAATTGCAGTAGCTATCATTGTACTGTAGAATTCGGATGGCGCATCAAGTAGTTGTTGCTTATGTCGGAGGAACCGCCGTGAGCAGACTCATCCGCTCGTCTATCTTCCTCATCTTCTTGTCGGTCCTCGTCGGTCCTTCGACCCTTGCCCAGCAGGTGTCGGCGCGGGGAGTTCTCGGGCCCTATCACGACGTTACTCTGAGTGTCACCGTCTCCGGCATAGTTTCCCATGTCTTTCCGAAGGAGGGGGATACGATCAGGGCAGGAGAGCCGATCGTGGAGCTTCGTAACAATCTGGAAGCCCTCGACGCAGAGCGACGTCGCCTCATCTGGCAAGACCGCACGGTCCTCGAGCAAGTCAAGGCCCGCTTCTCCACCCTTTCCGACCAGCTTGCCCATACCGAAAGTCTCTACACAAGCACCCACTCTGTTTCGGAGGACGATCTGCAAAAGGAGAGGCTCCAGGTGAAGCTTGCGCAGCTCGAGGTCGAACGGCTGGAGATGGCCGAGCAGCAGGAAAAGCTCGACTACCAGATTGCGGAAGCCAGATTGGAGCAGCGGACGATCGTTGCCCCATTCGACGGCGTAGTTGCCAGCCTCTCCGTCGACGTCGGGGATGCCTGTACCCCAGGGGAAGCCATCGCACGCATCGTCGACGTATCCAAGTGTCGTCTCGTTGTCCATGTAGACGCCGCAGCCTCGCGTGCATTGCACACGGGAGCGGCAGCTCGGGTCGCCGTCAGTGGATTTGGCCCATCCCGTACCTTCCGTGCGACGATCGAGTATGTCGCTCCGGTCGTCGATCCTTCGAGCGGATTGCGTGAGGTCAAAGCCGTGTTCGACAACACCGATGGTCGGGTCCTGCCGGGACTAACCGGAACTCTGCTTTCGCCATAGGAGAGAGCGTGGTGAGCGAAGAAGAGACCCTGGACAGGCAGAACGCCGAGGAGCCGCAGATTCCCTATACGAGGTCGCTCGAGGAGCTGCAGGAGCTCCGACG
>Ga0307440_1001680_pt1 | contig 10649 bp, 13 predicted proteins | sample SalMarWE160410MG_FD_202150 | JGI IMG/M metagenome (GOLD analysis project Ga0307440, IMG submission 202150) | Salt marsh sediment microbial communities from the Plum Island Ecosystem LTER, Massachusetts, United States - WE1604-10 | ecosystem: Environmental > Aquatic > Marine > Intertidal zone >... | reverse complement strand
ACGCCGCGTCGCGCGTTGGCACAGAGCGCGGCCTGCAGCGAGTCGTCGGGCACGTAATAGGGCGTGGTGACGACCAGCTCACGGCGAGCGCCGTAGATCAGCGTCTCGAACATCTCGGGCATGGCCGACCAGCGCACAGTCGGTCCGGTGCCGATCGCCTGGGCCGGCAATCCCCGCTCTGTCGCCGGCAGTGGCCGCAGCAGCAGCTCGTCGATCTCATCGTCCACATGCGCCATCCAATCGCCGGCGAAGAGGTGCTGGTTCTGGCGGGCGATGGGGCCCTCGAAGCGCATCATCGCATCCACCCAGGGGGCGTACCTGGCCTTGATGGCGAAGGCCGGATCCGCGCAGTTCTGACTGCCGCAGTAGGTGACCCAGTCGTCGATAACGACAATCTTGCGATGATTTCGCAGGTCGATGCGACCACGCAATACACGCAGCAGCGGGTTGCCGATGGGCAGTGCCCGGGCCACCTGCACGCCGGCCGAGCGCATGCGCTGCCAGTTCTCAGAACGGATCATCAGCCGAGAGCCAAGATCGTCTGCCATGGCTCGGCAGGCGACGCCGCGCCCTGCGGCACGGATCAGCGCGTCGGCGACGCGGCGGCCGTTGCTGTCCGGGAGCCAGATGTAGAACAGGAGATGCACGTGGTCGGTGGCTGCCTCGATGTCCGCGACCATCGCATCGATGGTCGCATCCGAATCCGCCAGCAGCCGCCCGCGGTTGCCGCCGATGGGCTCGAAACCGCTGATGGAGCGCCCCACCCGGAACAGGTGCTGGTGGCGTTCGGGCACGCCGGGCTTCAGCTCCGGTGCATCGCTGCCCCGCGCGTCCAGCATCGCTGGCATCCGCGCCAGCACGGCCCGCGTGCGCTCGACCCGGGCCCGGCCGAGATTGACCTCGCCGAAGAGCACATAGGCGAGGATGCCCAGCACGGGCAACGCGGCAATGACCACGACCCAGGCGATGCGCGCGGCGGGATCCCGGTGCGGACGCAGCAGCACGCGAACCATAACCGCCGCTTGCAGGGCCAGGTGAAGGACGATTCCGGCAAAGGCGGGGATGGGTTCGGTCATGAATCTGCCCTTTTGGCTTGCCCAATGCGCGTATCCCCGGCGCCGTCCAATGCCCGCAGGCGAATGACGGTGACCGCGCTCCCTGGCAATCAGAACCGTCGCTGAAGTCCGCTGCCGCTGTCAAGGAGTATCCCCGCTGCCGATTGCGGATCGCCCGTCTGAAGCCGGGGGAGGCCTTATGGGACCTGGAAGACGACGATGCGCCTGAGCTCCAGGTGTGTGGCCAAATGGGCCGATCTTCTTCCGTCGGTGCCGGAGGGATCGCGTTACCTGTATTTCACCGACCGCGGGAGCGAACCTCCACTGTTGGGGTGGCGGCCGCGGTACTGGAATCTTCTCCTCAAGCTAGCCGAGAACCAGCCGTCCTGGACCCTGATGGCCCAGCCCGGAACCGCCCAACGGACGAGCACCGCTTCCAGCTAGTACGGGTCGACAGACGGCCAGCAGCATGAGCTTTGGCAGGACCCATTTCAGCTTTGCAACAGGGAGCGAGACCCCCGTAACAACGCCTCGCTGGCCAATCTTGGCCGGCGAGTGTTGCGGCTCTCGGAGACGGACATTCTCAAGGATGCGGAGCGCGCAGCCAGCCAAGTCGAGGCGTGTCTCAGCTCTGGCCGATAGCGGGTAAGCTCAGTCGGGTTAGCGCGGAATGAGTGGCCGTCGCGCACCGTCGGTTGGGCGGCTCCGGTGCATTTGCCGCGATCTCGGGTGATTTGCCCCAGGCACGATTGGTTCTCCGGTGACGGTGGCCGAATCCACCTCCGCCTACCGCGCCGGGTGACGGGGCGGAGGCGGGCAGCACGGACGGATGGGCGGAGTGGCCAGACCTCGCGCCCGAATCCTCAACGGGCCGCCCATCTTACCGGAGATGGTGGCATCCCCATTGCTCAAGCCGGTAGATGCGCGCGGCGACCGCCGGCTCCGGGGGGCTGGTTTTTGCATAAGCGATCAACAGGCAGGAAGTCACCACGAGATCATGAGGCGAATCTACGCCCGCATCCCGCAGATTCACGACGTCAAGGGTGCGGTCGATCAGCTGCTGGAGGAAGGGGTGGAGGCCAAGCGGATCAGGCTGTTCTCCCGGCGCCCCGGCGATCTAGCTGAGCTGCCCGTTCGGGCTTCTTCGCTACGCCCCCCCCTAAGCTCAATTGCCCGTGGCGCTGCGGCCGGCGCTGTCATCGGCCTCGTCATCGTCATCGTGCTCGGCCCGGTTGCCGGTGCCATCGGCTGGGTGCCTGCACTTGCGCTTGTCATCCTCTGCGCCCTTCTGGGCGCCGCCGCGGGGCGCGTCATGCGGGCAGGCGGCCTGGACCGCGAGGCCAGGGAGGTCGCCCGCCGGCAGGGCGGGCTGGGGCGAGGGGAGACGGTGCTGCTGATGGACGTGCAGGACGCAGAGGCCGCCCAGATCGAGCGCAACCTTTCCCGGAAACACCCGGAGATCGCGGTTCTCGGCACGGACCCGGGGGGCACGCCGCCCTTTCCTTGAGTCCCCCTCCCTCAAGCCCAAGGCCCACAAACGGCTCCCTGCCACGGGCGTTCGTTGGGCCCCTGAGAACGTAACGGACTCTTGCCGGCATGCCCCACGCCTCCGCAGCCGAGACCGGGTCCGGACCCAAGGAGCTCATCGATGGATGACACTACCGGCATTCCAGACAATCTGAAGCACGAGCGCTCCGGCTACGAGGGCGCGAGCCCGCGGGACGTCCTCTGGCGGGACGACCTCAGCCGGGGCGAGAAGATCCAGCTGCTGCGGCAGTGGGAGCAGGACCTCCGAGAGGAGATGGTTGCGGAGGAGGAGAATATGGTCTCCGCCGAGCCGATGGGGGTTACCCTCGACGCGGTGCTGCACGCCCTGAAGCAGCTGGGCGCCGAGTCGGAGCCCCATGCGGCGCCGACCAAACACGGGTGAGCGCAGCTTATGGCAGGAGCAGGAACTTGTTCGCCGGCGAGCTGATGGAGGTCGGTCTGACGCCGGTGTGTATGGCGACGAGCAAGACCGTCCGGTTGGCGTGCTGACGCGCGTGCGCGTGCTCGAAGTCCTGGCAGGACCTCCGTTCGGGCAGGCGCGCGGTCCCTTGCCGGAGAATGTGGAACAGGTCCGCGGAGATGCCTTTTGAGCTTGATCGGAGGTACCCAGTGGCGAACGAGAACGGTAATGCGTATCAAGGGAAGGTGCAGTGTGCCCTGTGCGAGAAGTGGATTCCCGCCTCAGAAGCGGTGAATCCGGAAGGGCATGAGTATGTTCTCTACTTCTGCGGCGCGGAATGCCATGCGCAGTGGGAGCGCGAGCGGGCCCTGCAGCTCGAGAAGACCTTCCGGGAGCGCAGCGGCGTCAAAGGAAGCTGAGGTGCCGCGCCCCTGGCCCAGTAGCGCGAGCAGGTGCGGCATGCCAGCCGGCACCGGTCCGCTCGGCCCTCTCCGGCTCTGCGAGGACTCCCCGCGCTCGGCTGTTCCCATCCGCGGGTGACGAGCCCCGCCGCCAGGGCCGCAGGATCCAGGAGGCCGCGTAGCTCCGCCTGTGGGACGTCCGTCTCCGCTCGGGCCGCCTCGAGGATGGTCCGGTCCTCGGCCAGTGCCCGCCGGGCGATCGTGAGGGAGGCATTCTAGCCGACACGGGTGCAATCGCCGCAACCAGCATGGCATTGCGCGCAACCGTCTGCTCGAGCCGCGGAGCTCCTGGTGATTGCAGGGTGATCACAGCAAAGCTGCGCGCAGCGCACGCGGCCTGGCCGGTATCCGTCCGGGCAGAGGATATACCCTTCTTCGTGAGTCTCCCGGTCTCCCGCGAAAGACCAAGACGCAGGCTATGAACGCCATAGAATGTACCCAGCCTCTCGGCAGGGGGATATCACCGCCGGGTGGGCCTGGTTGGGACGAGACTCCGCCTGGCCGGGGGCCGGCCGGGCGGCCGAAGGGCCTAACGGGGTCCCCGGGGCGCAAAGCCGAATGCACAACCCGACCCCGCCGCGCCGAATTCGGCGCACGAAAAGCATCTACTGGAAGCAGCCGTGCTGTATCGCAAAGTCGTCCTCACAACCGCCGCAGGGGCCCTGGGCATGGGGCTCGTGCTCGTGATCCTAGTGGTCATGTCGTGGCGCTCTGTACAGCGCATCGAGCCCATCGGGCGCAACCTGAAGCTTGAAGTCAGATTGCAGGCCGTCTACGACGGTTTGTCCGACGAGCTGGTTTCGACCCCTGCCCGGAGTGAGGCTTCGGGGACTGGGGTGCACCAGTACCTGCGAGCGCTGCAGGATCTCCTCGCCGGAGATTACGACATCGGCAAGGAGGCCGCATCGCGGCTGCACGCCGGCGTCCATGTGCTGCGAGAGGCAGCGGCCCATGGACAGCTCGCGGGAGCGGCCCAACAACAGCACATCAGCGAGGTCCTGCGGTTGCTCCGCCACGCGTTGAGGGCTGAGGCCAAGGCCCGGCGGACCCTGTACAACAGGCTGCGGGAGGACAATGAGCGGCAGCTGCAGGCCGCCTTGGCCCTGGCGGTTTTGGTGCCCCTTGCGGCGATCGGCAGCCTGACCTTGTTTCGGCGGCGGGTTCTTGCGCCCCTGGATGACCTCAGCTATCTGATGGGTCTCCTGGCCCGCAAGGATTACACTCTCGCGCTGACCGAACGCATAGACCCCCCGCTGCGGCCCCTCTTCGAAAAATACAACCGCATGGTCAAGCGCATGCGTGGGGTGGAAGCGGGTCATGTCAAGCGGGAAGATTCTCTCCAGCGGGAGGTGGACAGCGCGACCAGGGCGGTCTTCCAGCAGCAAGTCGCCCTTGCGCGGGCGGACCGCCTGGCGGCCCTGGGAGAGATGTCAGCGCGAGTGGCCCATGAGCTGCGCAATCCCTTGTCGGGGGTTCTGATGGCCCTCACCAATCTTGCCGAGGAGACCCAGGATCCAGAGCAGCGGGAGCGTTTGCAGCTCGCCGTCAGCGAGTTGGAGCGGGTCGGCCGCCTGCTCTCCGGCCTTGTCGACGACGCGAAACAGATGCCGCAATTCCCGAGACGGCTGCGGCTTGCGACCCTGCTGGACGAGCTCTTTCGGCTGCTGCGGTACCAGCTGCCGGAAGAGATCGCGCTGACCCACCTGGTCCCGGCGGACATGGAGTGCATCCTGCCTGAGGCCGGCCTGCGCCAGGCCATGATCAACCTGATCCTCAACGCCGCCCAGGCGATGGATGGGACAGGGGGCGAGATCCTGGTAACCGCCCAGAAAGAGGGGGGAGAGATCGGGCTCTGCGTCTGTGACAGCGGACCGGGTTTCCCGGCGGAGCTGCTTCAGCGGGGCATCCAGGAGTTTGGAACCGGCCGGCCCGGCGGATCCGGCCTGGGGTTGGCTTCGGTACGCCGCTTCGTCAGCAACCAGGGTGGCCGACTGGAGCTCTTCAATCGGGACGTGGGCGGGGCCTGCGCCCTCATCTCTCTGCCACAGGGTACGGCTTATGCCTGACTCGCTGCTCATCGTCGAAGACGAGAAGCTCCTGGGAGCGGAGCTCGCGCGCTACTTCCGTGGCCAGGGTTGGGAAGTGGACCTTGCGGGTACGCTCGGCGAGGCTCGGCGATACCTGTTCGACGGAGACCAGGATACGCTGGTGATCCTGGCGGATATGAGCCTGCCGGACGGCAATAGCCTCGACCTGCTGGAGCAGGCACGCAAGGAGGGCATCTCCGGGGAGTGGGTCTTCCTGACGGGCTACGGCAGCGTGCCGGACTCGGTGCGGGCGCTGCGCCTTGGTGCCTTCGACTTCCTGGAGAAGCCCTGCAGCACCGCCAGGCTGGGAGTGGTCGTCGGGGGCGCCCTGCGCAGCGCGCGTGCCCAGCGCCAGCTGCGCTTCCAGGCGGAGGTGGGAAGCAGGCGGTACTGCCCGGACAGCTTTGTCGGCCGCAGCGAGCCTGCGGTCCGGCTGCGGGGATTGCTGGCACGTCTGGTGGGGGTTCCTTTCAGCGCCCTGGTGATCAGCGGCCAGACGGGCACCGGCAAGGGCCTGGTGGCCAGAATCCTTCACCACTCGGGGCCACGGGCGACGGCCCCTATGGTGGAGGTCAACTGCGCCGCGCTGCCAAGGGATCTGCTGGAGTCGGAGCTGTTCGGTCACGAGGCGGGGGCCTTTACCGGAGCGCGCGGACGTCACCGGGGCTATCTGGAGCAGGCCGACGGCGGCACCCTGTTCCTCGACGAGATCGGCGACATGGACCTGGACCTGCAGGCCAAGCTGCTGACCGCCATCGAGGATCACAGCCTGCGCCGCCTGGGCGGCGAGAAGGCGATCAAGGTGGATGTCCAGGTGGTCGTGGCGAGTAACCGGGACCTGGAACGGCTGGTGCGCGAGGGCCAGTTCCGCAGCGACCTCTATCACCGCCTGAGCGTTTTCCGCATCGAGCTGCCGCCGTTACGCGAGCGATTGGTCGACCTGGAGGATCTGGTCCCCCTGATCATCGCCGAATTCAACGGCAAGGCGGGGCGCAAGGTGACCAAGGTGCCGGAGCGGGTCTACCGCCAGATGCGGGCCTACCCCTGGCCCGGCAATGTGCGGGAGCTGCGGAATGTGCTCGAGCGGGGTGTGCTCCTGGCCGAGGGCGACGCGCTCTCCGAGCAGTGGCTGCAGTTGGGTGAGGGGCTTGTGCGCCCGGAGTCGGGGCCGGAGGTGGAAGGGGACCGGGTGATCATCCCCCTGGATGGCTCCATGGCCCTCGACGAGATGGACAGCTACATCATCCGAACCGCTCTGAAGCAGCACCATCACAACGTGACCGCAACGGCCCGTGCCTTGGGCACGACCCGCGAGACGCTCCGCTACCGCATCCAGAAGTATCACCTCAAGGGTGACGGGGAAGGCGAGGGTGCCGCCGGCGGGGAGACTGCCGGCCTGGTGAGCTAGGTGCGAAGCGGCCGGCATGATACCTGCTGCGCTGTCGCGTAGGCGCGGCACGGGGCAGCGCCAGCGGGCGACGGCAGTGGCGGCGGCCGCCCCGGCAAGGGCACTCGGACAAAGAAGCTACTCATGCAGGACACCGACGAGATTCCGCGGGCGCCTGGGCGTGGCACGCCCGATCCGGTCAGCGCCATCTTTCCGACGGAGGAGGAGGCACGGGCGGCAATGGAGCGCTTGCGATGGCTGACCGGCTGCGGCGAGCGGTGCTTTCTGCTTTCCCCCCTGGCGGCGGACCGTGCGCTTGCGGCACTGCGCGACACGGCACCGGCCCCGGCGTCGCAGCGACGCCGGGTGCTGCTCGGTGGGACAGTGGCGGGGGCCCTGGGGGGGCTGCTGCTCGCCATCGCTGCAGTGCCCGCCGGGGCCACCTGGCCGGTCGATATCCCGGTCCTCGTATTGGGCTCGCTTGCGCTGGCTGGCCCCCTGATCGGCGTGGTAATGGGCGTCGTCTGGAACCGGCGGTTCGCCTTGCACCGGAGCCTCGACTCCGTGCGCCCCGCACTGCGGCATGGCCATTGGGGGGTGGTCGCCCTTCCGAATAGCTCACGGCAATCGGACCAGATCATGCGGTTCCTTCAGGAGAAGACGCTAGAGCGGGAGGCGTCGGGTAACGGATGACGGAGGCGCGCAAGCAAAGGGAGAGGGAAGGCACTGGCTCAAAGCGCCCATGTGCACCAATGCAATGCCCCAATCCGGGGCCAGGGTCGTGCGGAGGACGGCAAACTGAGATCATTGCTCCGTTCCTGAGAGGCCCATGTGCGTGGCGATTCAGCGCAGGCGGTTGCTGTCGGGCAGGCGCGACCCGGGCCGGGAAGCGTATCTAGGTAGTTATACGGGCAATCCATCCGTACAAGTGCGGATTGTTGCGCCGGAGCAACGAGCGTAACATGTTGAATCTCGGACGGCTTTCAGTTCTCCCTCGTCCCGGATAGGGGATGGCCCGGGCAGAGCGCCATCTCAGGGTCCTCGGGCCTGAGCGTGGGAGACAGGGCTGGGGTGCGTCCAGCACGGAAGTGGAGACACCAGCCCTTGAAGTAGCCGCGGTCGTCCGCCTAACGCGCCTGCCGAAGGAGGACTCCACAATGCCCATGACAGCATCTTTCATTCCAGAAGAGGAGAGGTTGGACCTTTGCTTCGAAGGCAGCCTCGACCTGCGTCTGGCGACGGACATCTGCGATATCTGTAACCATGTCTCGCCCAGCCTGCAGTCCTGCATTGTCGACCTGCATGGAGTGGAGCGTGTATTCGATTCCGGAGTCGCCCTGCTGCAGATGCTCTGCGCCCGCCTGCAGCGGGCGGGCGTCTTGGTCCTGGTCCTGAGTGAGGATCCCGAGGTACGCCGGCGTATTCCGATCATCTTGGCGACCGGCGATATCAGCCAGGATCATGCGCCGCGTGGGCGTCTCCGGCTAGCGGGGCTGGCGGACGAAGCCTAGACCGGCTCTCCGCTCGTGGGCATGGGGCCGCCCGGGGGCCCCATGACCCTGACAAGGGTCCGAGATGCCAGCCGCGAAGCGCGGCAACAGGCGACAGTCGGTTGTGGCGTCCGGAACGGATCCGCGTATCGCAATCCGTTCAGTAGCAGCCGACCAATGCCGTGTGGGCACTCAGCAGCGGATTCTTCCACTGGGGCCAAGGCGAGGACGAGACCGTTGGCAACCTCGCGTCGCGTACCTTCAAGGCCGGCGGTCCCGGCTTTCGCTTCAATCTCCTTCTCACTGAGTCGGCAGCGGGCCTCGCCCCCGAGGTCGGCGCCATGCGCCGCCTGCTTCCAAGTAACTTCAACTAAGTTACTGATTTCATGAGGCCACGCATTGCGTGGTGGGGGGCTAATAAGTACCAGTCAACGTTCGGCGAGCGGCATGGTCGTCATCCGAGTGGCCGACAGCGGGGAGGGCATTTCGCCCTGTCTGGCCGACCGACTGTTCGAGCCCTGGGTCACCACCCGGGAGGAAGCCTTGGGGATCGGGCTGTCGATTGTCCGCACGATCGTGGAGAATCATGGGGGGAGGATCGGGGTCGAGCTCCAGGAATCACCGGGAGCCGTGTTCAAAATCGAGTTGCCCGCTATAGCTCTCTCATCATGACCGAAACGCCCGTCGTCTACATAGTCGATGATGATCCGGACATACGGAAGTCCCTGGCCCTTTTGCTAAGGTCGGTTTCCATCGATGTCCACACCTTTCCAACCTGCGATGAGTTCCTCGCCGCCCTCCCGGACATCAATGGCCGCGCGACTTGTCTCCTGCTTGACGTGCGCATGCCGGGAATGAGCGGCATGGCGCTTCTGGAGCGTCTGCGGGAGCAGGAGCTTCCCTTGCCCGTGATCATGCTGACCGGCCATGCGGACATCGAGATGGCCGTCCGGGCAATGAAGCTCGGCGCTGCCGATTTTCTCACGAAGCCCTTCAGCGGGCAGCTCCTTCTGGACCGCGTCCAGGAAGTGCTGCGCCGCGGGCAACAGGTGCCAAGCCTGAGCATCAGCTTGGAAGAGGCGCACGCGCGCTGGGATGCACTGACACCCCGGGAGAAGGAGGTCTTCGACCGCATCTGCGCCGGTGCCTCGAACAAGGTGATTGCGGCGGACTTCGGCATCAGTATCCGCACCGTGGAATCTCACCGTGCGCGCATCATGGAGAAGATGAAGGTGCGCAGCCTCGTGGATCTCGTTCTCCTCTCCGTCAAGTTGAAGGCGGCCGATCAGGCCTGAGGGCCGCAGGCCGCTCGGACCGCCGGCAAGTTACTAGCCGCTGCATCCCGTAACCGGTACTTCCACGGATGCCGCCTCGGTGCATCCCACGATTGGCCTTGGTTATGGGTGGGCATAAGCTTCATGACGATAATAAGTGAGGAGGAGCGTCAATGCGTGCCCTTGCAGAGTTCGCCGACTTGGAGATCGTCGCCCGTGATCCGGAGGGCTACCTTCTGGATCCCAGCGACTGGACGCCGCGTCTGGCTGCGCAGCTGGCCGCGGAAGAGGGACTCGAGCTGACCGACGAGCGTTGGTACCTCGTCACCTATATCCGTGACTATTTCGACGAGCATGCGGGCATTCCGGAGACGCGGCTGCTCTTGCTGCATCTGGGCAAGGAGTGGGTCTCGGCCCGGGCGGCACGTCGGTACCTCTACCGCCTGTTCCCGGAGGGTTACAGCCGGCAGGCATGCAAGATCGCCGGCATTGGTAGGGCGGGGGACGGAAGACGGGGAATAGAAGACAGAAGACAGAGCGCCGGGGTAACAGGCTGAGGTAATGCCCCCGGACATTCGGGTTGCTACGGCCTGACTCAGGTCAATCTCCACACTCAGCTCGGCTGGACCGCGGCTTAGCGGAGTTCTTGTATTTCGTCTCTTGACCAGGCGGCCCTGACAGCAGTTGTTGCCTATTCTTTCCCGTAAGCATGGAGCTGCTTACCGAAAGCTTCGCGTAGCGCGGCGCGTATGGTGCTGGGCCGGCGGCGGGCGCAAGAGCGTTTGCAGGGTCTCGATTTCGCCTGGTTGCGCTTGAATGAAGATTCACAACCGAGCGATTGCAGGGATCTTTGGGGAGCTTGCCGACCTGCTGGAGGTGGAAGGGGCGAACCGTTTCCGCGTGCGTGCCTACCGGGAGGCCTCCCGAGTGATCGGGGGCATGTCCGA
>Ga0307440_1001678_pt1 | contig 10652 bp, 8 predicted proteins | sample SalMarWE160410MG_FD_202150 | JGI IMG/M metagenome (GOLD analysis project Ga0307440, IMG submission 202150) | Salt marsh sediment microbial communities from the Plum Island Ecosystem LTER, Massachusetts, United States - WE1604-10 | ecosystem: Environmental > Aquatic > Marine > Intertidal zone >... | reverse complement strand
TAATAAATTTTCTTACCAGTTGATCTTGTATTCATTAAAAATAAAAAATCTGGCTCTAACTAAATAACCTCATAATATTGAAAGCTAATTTTTTATTAGTTCTAAACTAAAAACATTTTGTAGTATTCAGTTTCCTAGGTTTGTCACCAGCGTGTCTAAATGCAGTTACAAAATCCCCATCATAATATATCGTAGTAAATTTAACGTATCTCACCAAAAATAAATTTTTAGATAAATGCATAAAAAGATTTATATAATTTCTCTCTGATTTTGTATCGTCCTTCCCTCTTAAATAATTATAGAATTTCCCCGCTTGTAAATTTTATTAGTTTCAAACCAGCCCTGGGAACTTTATATACGCGCATAATTCGATATAAATTATAATATATAAATTTTAATCTGAATAAATTGATAACCTGAGTTTAAATATTAATGATTATATACATGTACATCCCGCTGAGGAAATGGAATAGAAATACCCTGTTTATCAAATTCTAATTTTACAGATTCCTGCATCTTAAAATAAATTCCCCAGTAATCAGCGTTATTGCACCATGCACGCATTGTAATATTAACCGAACTATCGGCAAGTTCGGAAACAACTATAAGCGGTGCGGGCTCATTTAAAATTCTGCCGTCATTTTTAAGAATTGATTCTATTATTTCTTTTGCCTTCGTAATGTTATCAGAGTATCCTATTCCAAATACCATATCAACCCGGCGGGTCGACTCCGTTGAAAAGTTGGTAATACTTGCATTTGATAATACACCATTCGGGATAAAAATTGTTTTATTGTCCGGTGTTTTTAAGATAGTGTTAAATATCTGAATTTCTTTTACCGTACCCAAATAACTTGCTGATTCTATAAAATCCCCAACCTTAAATGGTTTCAATAATAGGATTAATACACCGCCGGCAAAGTTTGCCAGGCTTCCCTGCAATGCCAAGCCAACAGCCAGGCCTGCGGCGCCCAATACGGCAATAAAAGAGGTCATTTGAATGCCTATCATTGAAGCTACACTTATAACAAGCATCACTTTCAATAAGATTCCAAATAAGCTCAATAAAAATTTATGCAAAGACACATCAATATTACCCTTCTCCATAGCTCTGCCGAGGCCCTTGATAAATAATTTAATTACCCAAAGGCCTATTATCAAAGTAACAATTGCTAATACTAATGTTGGGCCATAGCCCATTAAAAGTTCTATAGCTTTTCCGCTGTAATTTTGCAAGAAGTTCATTTTTTTATTCTCCTAAGAGTTGGTGATTAATTTTTATTTTTAATATAAATAATTTTGTAAACAATATCCGAGTTTATCATTCAACTATATCGATTCCTATTTTCAAAAGAACTTGCACTGAAATAGAATTTAGGAAATCTCATTCCGCTCAGCTAAAATAAATTAATTCGCTCGTTAAAGACTAGCTTAGACAGAATTTATTTTCTACCGGCCTTTCCGGCGAGGCTTGCACTCCATTTGATATGAATTTTATTATTAATTCTTTTTAGGTGCAACGGCAAAACTTATTTATTTCGAACATATTTGTTATTATTTATTGTGCATTTAAATAAAAATATTTTTAAGTTTAACCGCACGCATACAGAGCCTCTATATAAGATGATGGGAAAATTGTAACTGCATTAGGTTATTCCGTTTAAAGTCAAGAGAAGGGGCGAAAGTTATGCCCCAAAATCTCTAAATAAATTTATCCTTTGACCTAATGTTTGAACCTAATGAAAAAAGTATTTAAGTTAATCACTGGAAGAGCGAGAAACTGATCTCGTGCTTAATGATCGAACATCATTCTGGGACATTTCTTGCTCTTTCCTATTTTATCAATTTGTTTAAATTTTATTTCAGCTTTGGTTAAGTTAAATCATATGTTATTTTTAAAATCGACTCGAAATAAATTTCTAAATAATAGTTTTTATTCTTTCACCATATACGGGATACAAATGAAAAAATTTATACTCTTTCTTTGCTTATCTTTTTCACTAATCACCGTTTCAAAAGCTCAGGTTTCTTTTGATACTGTGTTAACAACTAAAGTGGGAAGCGGAATAACTTATATGAAAATTTTAGCTCCGGCAATTCCCTGGAACATAAATGTTCTTAAAGTAGATTTGAAAAATCCATATAATAAAGTTGAAACTGTCAAAGCTGGCGATCATTTAATCGGGCAGGAAACAGTTAGCTCGATGGCAAAAAGAAACAATTACGATGGTCATGCAGTTATTGGTGCAGTTAACGGAGATTTTTTCGAGATCGGTCCCGGAATCCCGGTTGGTACACAGGTAAAGGAAGGACAAATTATTCATACATCTTCAAACTGGCAGGCTGTAGGTTTTAATGTTAATAACATGCCTATGATTAATAATGTAAGTTACAGCGGTAAATTAATAGCGGGCGACTCTTCTTATAGCATTGCAAATGTAGATGCCGGCCGAAACACAAATCAATTAATTTTATACAATAAATATTTTGGAGACACAACCGGCACAAACGCTTTCGGCACTGAAATATCAGTCATGCCTGTTAATCCCTGGTTGGTTAATGATACAGTTAAATGCATTGTAATAAACAAACAAGTTAATACAGGCAGTATGATAATTACCGACAGTACAGCTGTTTTATCAGGACACGGTACTGCCGCATCATTTCTTAATAATTTAAAAGCAGGAGATACTGTTAAGGTTATTAATAATATAATTCCCGGAATATTAAAACTAAATGAAATGATAGGAGGTAATCTTAAAATTGTTAATAACGGTAAGCTTTATGTTAACGACGCTTCAAGAGAACCACGCACTGCAATAGGTTTTACTAAGGACAGTACAATTATGTATCTTGTTACAGTTGACGGTAGAACTGCAAACAGCCTAGGAATGACATTCACCGAACTATCTAACTTTATGATAAAACTGGGAGTGTACCAGGGAATGAACCTGGACGGCGGCGGCTCTACTACAATGATTGTACGCGATTCGGTAGTGAATTATCCTTCCTCCGGCGGCATTGAACGCGAAGATGCAAACGGTTTACTTGTTGTTTCCAGTCAACCTTCGGCAGGCAGCCTGCAATCAATTCAAATTAGTCCGAATTTTTACAGAATTTTCCACGGTGAAACATTGCAGTTTAGTGCACAGGGCAGGGATAATTTATTTAACGTAATAAATATCGATAATTCAAATGTTACATATTCTGTAAGCGGCAGTATCGGTTCTATAAGTTCTTCCGGTCTATTTACTGCTGGAGCCGAAGCGGATACAGGTTATGTAATTGCAAATTACAATGGATTAAAAGATTCTTGTTTAATAGTTGTTAAGTCCATTACAAAGCTTGATATATTTCCAAAGTCATTAATAACCGATTCGCATCGCGTACAAAATTTTCAGATAAGAGCTTTTGATGTTGAGGGAATTAAATATAACATACCTTTAACTTCTTATAACTGGACATCAACCGATACAACAATCGGTGTAATAGACTCATCAGGAAATTTTACAGGTAAAAAAGATGGTGTTACCGATGTGGTGGTTTCTTATAAGGGCGTTTCGGATACCTCAGTTGTAAATGTTGTAATTGAACAGGGCGGTCTTGTAATTGATTCTATGGAGAATACCGGCCATTGGAAATTTTCCGGCGATAATTTAGATTCAACAGGCAACGGTATTTCTGTTTCAACAGACCAATTAACCCAGGGAAACGGTTCATTAAGAATTGATTATAATTTTACTTATAATACTAATAAGCTAAACTATATTTACCTGGATACCGATATTCCGTTAAAAGGCGTACCGGATTCAATGATGATTGATGTTAAATCGGACGGGAACCAGCATCAAATTTATTACATGCTAAGCAATCCCGACGGTGCTCTATTTAAAATGTTTACTAATAAATATGCCACAAGGTCAGATGGTTTTGATACCTTATACGCTTCATTTTCAAAAACATACGAAGCAACAATGGGGGCTACTTTTTATTTCCCGGCGTCTCTTAAGCAAATCGTAATTAAATTGGGAAGCACAAGGCAGGCAGATCAAACATACAGCGGTTCAATATATCTGGATAATTTAAGAATTACTTATCCGGGAGCAGTTGCCGGTGTTGAAGCGACAAAATTTCAACCGGATAATTATTCTTTAACGCAAAATTATCCTAACCCATTTAATCCAACAACAACAATAAATTACTCTATACCAAAAACCAGTTTAGTAACAATAAGGGTTTACGATATTTTGGGGAGAGAGGTAGAGACTTTGGTAAATGAAGAAAAGATGGCTGGAAGTTATAGAGTTATGTTTAATGCAGCCAGTTTAGCAAGCGGAATATATTTTTACAGAATGCAGGCCGGCAGCTTTGTATCGGCAAAGAAATTAATTCTTTTAAAATAATGTTAGGGAGCGCAAGCTCCCTTTGTTACTATATTTTGTCAAAATTATTTTTAAGTTTGATTATTCATTTACTGAGCCGCTATATAAGATGATGGGAAAATTGTAACTGCACTAAGACACGCATGGGGGCAAATCGGGATGGAATAAGAATAACGCTAATAGAATATTAGGCAGAATATTTTTGCCGCAAAAAGATATTGAAAACTGAATAAAAAAAATTATAAGTTTAATAAACAAACAAGTTATGGAAGTTAATTTTATTTTTGTGTAGAATGTTAGGCAGAAATTAAATCTTTCTAATATGCCTTAAAGAATAAAGTTTAATCCGCTTAATTAATTGTTATTAGTAACAAAGGTAATGTCAAAGTATTACTTACAAATAGAAATTGAATCTGAATATAATTCGGAAGCAATAGTGTTTATAAAATTTCTTCAAAACACTAGCAAGAGATATCCCTTAAATATTCACTATAGAAAAATAAAAAATGGTTTATTCATATTATCAGTAGAAACCGATAATAATTTGAAATCGGATGCTTTTTTTCAAGAATTAATTTTAAATAAGGGCTTATATTATTATGCTTGTACATTGTCATCCAAACGATTGATAGTAAAAAATGTAATAAAACCAATATTTCAACAAATAATTAATACAAGATTTCAGAGAACTCACGAAAAATTATTGAAGAGACATATTCTAGGAAAGATATCAAAAACATTTATCCCGGGTGATTTCTTTGAAGAATCTAGTCACAAATACGAGAACTTATTTTTTAGATGGGATATTGGAGTTCTTACTGATTATGACTTTATAAGAGACCTGGATGACTTGCTCACTAGTTTTATGTTAGAAAAATCTGGCGCAAAAAAAGGTGAGAAAAGTCCTTACTTTAATAATCTTGTAGGTATATGTGCAAAACAGAATCTTTTTTCTTATGGGAAAGAAATCAAAAAAGCTTTTTTTGATGTACACGATTTGAGAACTAAAGGCCTCCATAGACTTGAGAAAGAATTAAATAAAGAAAAAGTGTTTATGCTTGCTTCGACTCTGTATAATTACTTTCGTTATTATGATGAGTATCTTGATTCACAACAAGAAAAAACTGTAAAGTGTGATGGGAAATATTATCGTAGAATAAAATATGGTTATGAAAAATGGTTAGATGAAAACAACCAACAATATCTTGATGATAATGGAAATCCTTATAATGAATTTGAAATGGCTGGCAAATCGCCTTGTGAAGACTGTGGTGTAGTTAGAGGTGAATTTCACGTTTCTGGATGCGATATAGAACAATGCCCAGTATGTAAAGGGCAAAGGCTCGGTTGTGGTTGTGGTTTAGATGATGAGTATATTTAGTTACTTATAACACCTTTAATAAGTAAAAAGTTAAGGTTATATATCTTCGGTAGGCAGGAATAGAAGTTCTTAAGGATATTTTTTACTGTATACTGAAAGAATTAATGTCCGTAAAATGTGGACATGATGTTTACGCAATCTGCACTTCAATTCTGAGCTTCGGTTTAATTGCCGGACTGTTAACTGCTAAGTAATAGGAGAAGTTAATTAATGAAATTAACGAAACTGTTTAATGAATTTTTCAATAGTGAAAAATCTGCCGGCTTAATTTTAATGATATGCAGCATTGTTTCTCTTTTACTTGCAAACTCAGTTTTGGGGCAAAACTATATTCACCTTTGGCATATTAATATATTATCTAAACCTATGGAGTTCTGGATAAATGATGGATTAATGACAGTGTTCTTTCTCCTCGTCGGCCTTGAGATTGAACGAGAAATATACATAGGTGAATTGTCGAATATTAAAAAATCATTGTTACCTATATTCGCAGCTGCCGGCGGAATGATGGTGCCGGCTGTAATTCATTTCTTATTTAATCAAGGCACTGTTTTTCAAAGCGGTTTCGGAATACCGATGGCAACCGATATTGCATTTTCATTGGGGATACTTTCGTTATTGGGAAGCCGAGTTCCGGCTTCACTAAAAGTATTTTTAACTGCTTTGGCTATCATTGATGACTTAGGAGCAATTATAATTATAGCGCTATTTTATTCAACCGGTTTTTCTTTTACATATCTTGGATTAGCAGTTTTAATATTCGCAATAATGATTATACTTAATAAAGTGAAATTTTATAAAATATGGGTGTATTTAATCCTTGGCTGTGTTATGTGGTTTTGTATGTATCGTTCGGGTATTCATCCCACAATTACAGGTGTGCTTTTAGCGTTTGCAATTCCGTTTGGCAGCGGTAAAGAGAAATCTCCATCATATAAATTACAGCATAGTTTACACAAAACTGTTGCTTTTTTTATTCTCCCGCTTTTTGCATTAGCCAACACGGCAATTTTATTTCCATCATCTTTTATCGGCACTTTAACCAATTCAAATAGCTATGGTATTATTCTAGGTTTACTGGTCGGCAAACCATTGGGAATATTTACTTTTTCTATTATTGGCGTAACCTTGGGTTTATGTTCTGTTCCAAAAGATATACGTAAAAAACATCTGATAGGGGTTGGATTTCTTGCGGGTATTGGTTTTACGATGTCTATATTTATTACGCTTTTAGCATTCAACGAAAATATCTCTATTGTCAGCTCAAAAATTTCTGTTTTAATTGCTTCCGTTTTAGCAGGTTTACTCGGATTTTTGTGGTTGTACATTACATTGCCTAAGAATAAAAATGCCTTAGAAGAATCTTGAGCACTTTTAAACTTAATGATTAAATATAATTAAGCTCTTTGAAGGAATGTAGGTAGTTATAAAATTGATTACTCATACTCTATTTTAAAGTAATCAAATAGTCATCAATTTCTAATTATGGAAATTAGAATCACTTTTTGTTTTCTTCCTAAAAAAAATCTTCAAATACATTAAGTATTCAAAGGTTTTATCATTGTTTAGCGGAGAGACAGGGATTCGAACCCCGGAAGGACTTACATCCTTAACGGTTTTCAAGACCGCCGCATTCAACCACTCTGCCATCTCTCCGAATTAATTAACTCGTGAAACTTAATTCCGGATTTATAAGATTTTATTTCCATCTCTCGTCGGAATGCTTCACTTTTTGTATTGAAACTTTCTGTATAAACAATTTTCCAGGGAACAAATGCTTTTGTAGATTTTGTCTTACCGGAATTATGTTCTCTTAACCGTTTGTCAAGATCACTAGTATGACCAGTATAAAATCTGTTGTGCTCTATACTTTTTAATATATAAACAAAAAACATTTCAAGACCGCCGCATTTCCCGCAAAGCGGGACCTCGCTTAGCGATGGCAACCACTCTGCCATCTCTCCGGATTATCCAAAAGAACATTTAAAATGAAATTTTTTAGTAATTATCTTTGCAATAACATATATTTCATTTTTAAGGATACTAATATATATATAGTTTCTCTTTTGACAAAGTAAAAAATATCTTCTTATATACCAAATTAGTGATTATTAAATATTTTAATAGGCCCTAAATGAACGATATTAAAGAATTTAAATTATTTGCGAAACATCTTGCCGAAATTAGCGGGGAAATAATTAAAAACTATTTCCGTAAACAAATAAAAGTTGATTCCAAAGCAGATGATTCGCCGGTAACAATTGCCGACAAAAAAGCCGAAGAAGCAATGCGCGAAGAAATAATGAAACAGTTTCCTGATCATGGAATATTAGGTGAAGAGTTTGGTGAAGTAAATTCTGCTTCTGAGTATAAATGGATACTTGATCCGATTGACGGCACTAAAAGTTTTATTTGCGGTACTGTAACTTTCGGGACCTTAATTGCACTGCTAAAAAATGATCAGCCGGTTCTTGGCGTAATCAATCAGCCTATTCTAAAAGAATTTTTACTCGGCGATAATTATTCGGCTGAATTAAATGGTCAAAAGGCAAAAGTTAGAAGTTGCATGGATTTTTCTCATGCTGTTTTATTAACCACTGATTATCTTGATATTAAAAAATATCAAAACGGAAGTAAGTTTGATGAGCTTACCGGAAAAGTTAAGCTTTACCGTAATTGGGGTGATTGTTACGGCTATTATCTCTTGGCTACCGGTTTTGCCGATATAATGGTTGATCCGATAATGAATATCTGGGATAGTATGGCATTGATCCCGATTGTAAACGGTGCCGGCGGTGTTATTACAGATTATCAAGGCAATGATCCGGTAAAAGGAAACAGCATTATTGCAGCTTCACCTGAGATACATAAAAAAGTTATTCATATTCTGAATTGATTTTCCCTCCCCCTTTTTATCTTATAAGAGAATCTGATTTATATCTGATATTAAAAATTTCCCAGTAGAAATATCAGGATTGTTCCGAGAGCACTTAAGGCAGCCCATACTTTATATTTTTTAGTATTGAAAATTAATATTAATGCAGCTATCCATAGAATGAAAAGAAGTACAGGCCCGCTGCTGAATAAATCCGAAATTGGAATTATCTTAGTTCCGCCGATGGCACCAAGTTCGCATCCTTTTTTTACCGTGTTAAAAATAAGTGTAAATGTAAAAAATGATATCAATGTAAAAATCGTATACATTTTAATCTTCGGTTTATCTTTAAAAACTTCCAGTCCGGTTCTAATTCCTAAAAGTATTCCTGCAAATAAAGTTATATAATAAAACATCATTATTTGTGAAGGTACATGGCCGAGAAATTCAATGTGAGCAATTTCTGTTTTAGGAACATAATAAGTTTTACCCTGGTCATTCAATATTACTCTGTACTCAACTATACTTAAAGGCGGATGGGCGGGTATTTCTGCATACAGTGCTTCGCCTTTGGTCTGCATTTGAATTGTATTCCACTCATCGTTTCCTGTTATATCGCGCCAGTCCAATTTTCCTTTTAGTCCTTTAAAATCTGATATTATCCAAACCGGATAGCCGTCTTTCCCTCTATAAATTTTGTCAAAGCTAAACGATGAATAACCGGAAGTAACCGTTAATGTTCCATTTACCGGGTAGTATGGAGACTTTATACTTTGTGCATAGCCTGCTAACAGTGTAATTACAGATGCTGCTACCCATAAAATAATTGATTGTTTCATTTATATCCCGAATTATTTTTGAACGGTAAATCTAAATTATCCGATAAAGAAGAAAAATTTCTATTCTTAAGTTAATTAAAAATTTTATTATTTATTCCCAATCCATGTGGCCTGAAATTACCTTTGTAACTTGAATTAGATTTTAATTTGCCAATGTGATTATTATCCTCTCATATCTATAATAATAGTTTTAGCTTTATATGCTTAAATAATCAAAGCAATAAGTATATATGGGAAGAAATTTAAAAGTATTTGATACGTCAGAAAAATTAGCGGAAGATTTAGCCAATCAGCTGAAAGAAACTGTTAATAAACAGAATGAAAATTTTTACTTAGCAGTTTCAGGCGGCAGCACGCCTGTTATCTTTTTTAAAAGATTAGCTGAGCAGCCATTTAAAAATGAAATTGAATGGAATAAAGTACATTTTTTTTGGTGTGACGAAAGATGTGTCCCTCCGGATGATTCGGAAAGTAATTTCGGAATGACTAAAATTAATTTATTTGATAAAATAAAAATACCAGAAGAAAATATTCATAGAATTAAAGGTGAATCTGATCCGAATGAAGAAACAGTTCATTATGTAAATGAAATTAAAAACAATGTGCGCAACGGAGTAAATATATTGCCCCGGTTTGATTGGGTAATGTTGGGTATGGGAGAAGACGGCCATACAGCTTCATTATTCCCGAATAAAAATTTGTTGTTTATTTATTCAAATATTGCCGGCATTGCTGAGCATCCGCAAACTTCTCAAAAAAGAATATCACTTACTCTTGATGTTTTAAATAATGCTAAACGTATTACTTTCGTCGTTACAGGAAAAAATAAAGCAAAAATACTTTCCGAAATTCTGAATGGACTTCCCATCAGTAAAAATTATCCTTCTGCTCAAATCAAACCAACTAACGGAACAATAGATTGGATGATCGATAAAGAAGCCTCATTTTATTTATAATAAATTATTCCCATATTTACTATTGTTCCTCACAAAAATTTTGTTGCTTTTTTCAAGAATTATGAATTTTAAAAAATGTTAAATAATCCGAAGCTATATGAGATAAATACAAGAGTCTGGATAAAAAATTTTAAAGATGGAACTACGTTATCGAGTATTCCTACTAATGTATTTGAAGATTTAGCCGATAAAGGAATTGAAATTGTTTGGATGATGGGT
>Ga0307440_1001676_pt1 | contig 10667 bp, 7 predicted proteins | sample SalMarWE160410MG_FD_202150 | JGI IMG/M metagenome (GOLD analysis project Ga0307440, IMG submission 202150) | Salt marsh sediment microbial communities from the Plum Island Ecosystem LTER, Massachusetts, United States - WE1604-10 | ecosystem: Environmental > Aquatic > Marine > Intertidal zone >... | reverse complement strand
CTTTGCCCTGGCCGTTTCCGCCGGTTTCATCAACCGGTTCTTCGCCCTGCCGGAAAAACTGCAGAGTCTGAAGATTATTACGATCGCCAAAGAGACGGGTGCCCTGGTGAACACTGTCGGCAACTGCCTCTTCTTCTTGGCCATCGGCAGCTTCATGGTTTGGGTATTATATGTGTTTTTCAGTAATCTCAGCGCATTAAAAACGGAGGGCCATTGATATGAGTATGCAGAAAAAATTAAAAGTCAGAGGAATTCTGATGTTGATCTCTTTCTTTGTCGTCCTGGGGGTGATCTTCAGTCCGGTATTCCCCGGGAAGTGGGATAATCCCGGAAAGGTGAACGGACTTGACTTTATTGACAATGTATTCAACAGGATATCGAAGGGATCATCCTACTTCATCCCGAAAGCACTTAAAGATAGTGAGAAGTTTGCAGGAAAGAAGATTGAGGTGAAGATTAAGGCCGAGAACGAACAGGTGGCTGCCCAAACCGCAAAACTTTTTGAGGCCGGCGGTGCGCAGGTTGTAGTCACCGGCAAGGAACTGGCAATCCATGGTGATATGGGTCTGATCCTGAAGAGAAGCCTGAGCGATGCCGATTTTATGTATAAAAATGATGGGAAATCTCTTGCCGAAAAATATGGATTTTCAGAGCAACAGGCTCTCTACAACTGGTGGATGGCCTTTAAGGAAGTTGGCAGCGATTTGACGAACCAGAAAAAATTCAAGGAAGCCAAAGAGTTCGCCACTATTCAGAAAAAAGCCCTTGAACCCGCTTACAACTATTATGGTATAATGGCAAAAGATTGGCAGGAGAACATCACCCTCATTATTGCGGCTTTGGCCTTCTATGTCTTCTATACCCTCTGGTACGGGTTCGGCATTATGTATCTCTTTGAAGGATTGGGCCTGAAGATCGGACATTAAAACAAGTACGTACTTTTCATGACCAGCGGACTGTGGAGGGAGCGTCTCCTCTCTGCAGTCCACCTTTTTGTTGAAGGATCATCCATGCACCGCATCCTCGCCTTTGTAAAGGATCTCCTGTTTCCTGTCTCCCAGCCGGAGCAGAGTCCCGAAGAACTGAAAAGCGCCTTTAAAAATCGCTACCGCAACTTCCGCGGTCTGCTGACGGCAAACAACAATGCCCTGCAGGCCATGGCCGAACTGGAAAAGGTCTATTACAGCAGAGACTCCTACCGGATGGCGACCGTCCGTTCGAAGATCACTACCATACTGGTCAATGTCTATAAGATGATAGGCAATATCCAGGAGATGTCCGCTGGAAGATACAAAGATCTGGAGACGATTTTCGAAACGATCAGCCAGGATCTTGATGCGATCATTGAAAAAAAATTGAGTCCAGTCCAGGGCCCTCTTGTCCTGCCACTCTCGGAGGTGGATAAAAAAGTGAAGAGCGAGGCCGGGGAAAAGATGGCCAACCTTGGTGAGGTGTCGCATCTGCCCGGCTGCCTTGTTCCTCAGGGCTTTGTGGTCACGGCTTCGGCCACCAGGCATTTCCTGGGCTCCGGGCACATTGGCGAGATCAATCGGCGCCTGCAGCTGCTGGATCCCGACAATCTGGATGACATGCTCAAGACCTGCGAAGAAATCAGGAAGATTGTCCATGAGACCCCCTTGCCGCAGGACCTTGAAGAACTGCTGCATGTCCATTACTCCCGCCTGGAGAAGGCCACATTCCCGGGTTGCCGGGTGGCCTTGCGTTCAAGCGCCCTTGGTGAAGATACAGCAGGTGTCTCCTTTGCCGGACTCTACCGTACTGAACTTGATGTCGACAGGGATTCTCTGGTTACAGCCTACAAGGAGATCATTGCCAGCAAATACGGAGCAAAGGCCATCGCCTACCGGCGCAAACGAGGCTACCGACATGAGGATATGGAGATGTGTGTCGGTTGTCTGGTCATGGTTGATGCCCTGGTCAGCGGGGTGACCTATTCCCGGGATCCCGGAGAGGAAGAGAGCGAGGTGATCCGTATCAATGCCATCTCCGGCATAGCCAAGGGTGTGGTTGACGGCACCACGATGACTGATCTCTTTCTGGTCAGTCGCGAGAAGCCCCATGCGGTGGTCTACAGTGAAATGCGGCAGAACTCGGATAAACTTCCGGTTCAACATGCCGCCGCCTCATCTCTCACCTATGCTCAGATCAGAAAACTGGCAGAGACGGCCCTTCTTCTGGAAAACCATTTCGGTCAGCCGCAGGATATTGAATGGTCTTTCGACCATCAGGGAGTGCTTCATGTCCTGCAGAGCAGACCGATGTTAATCGGTCATGTGGTGGGGGGGGGCGATAGCCCTGCTCTTGAGTCCACGAAGGAGACTGGAGAAAAGCCTTTTCTTTACGGAGGGATTGCCGCCAGTGAAGGGATTGCCTGCGGTGAAGTCTTCCGGGTAGATTCAACAGCGGAAATGCTGAGTTTCCCGAAGGGGGCGGTGCTGGTATTGAAATATCCCCTGCCCGACTGGGCCCCACTTTTAAGTCAGGCTTCCGCGGTGATCGCTGAAAACGGCAGCGAGGCCGGGCATTTGGCCACCGTTTCACGGGAATTCGGCATCCCTGCTCTTTTCAGTCTGACGGAAGCGATGACCACCCTGGTCAACGGCGAGACAATCACGGTGAACGCCACTGCCCGTGCCGTATATCGGGGATGTCGGCGGGATCTGCTTAGAAAGAAAGCGGTGAAGAAGGATATCATGGCCGGGAGTCCGGTACAGCGAATACTGACCGAAGCCTTACAGCATATAACGCCGCTCAATCTAAATGATCCCAACTCGCCGCAATTCAAGGCATCATGGTGCGAGACCCTGCATGATATCACCCGATTCTGTCATGAGAAATCGGTTTCCGAGATGTTCAAGTTCGGGCAAGAGCATCATTTTGATCGAGCAACCGCCAAACGATTGGTGGGCAAGGTACCACTGGAGTGGTGGGTTATCGACTTGGCGGATGGTTTCAGAGAGGGAACAAGCTATGAGGACAAGACGGTCCGCATCGAGAATATCGTCTCGGTGCCGATGCTGGCAATCTGGCAGGGTATTTCGGCTTTTCCCTGGGCTGGACCGCCGCCGGTCAGCGTTCGGGGTTTCGGCTCCATTATCTTTCAATCCACCATGCGGCCTGACCTTGATCCTGCCGTGGCCTCAGCCCTAACCACAAAAAATTACTTCCTGATCTCAAAAAACTTCTGCAACTTGAGCGTGCGATTGGGGTATCATTACGCTATGATCGAAGCCTATGTCAGCGATCTTCTGACCGAGAGTTATGTGACCTTCCGTTTCAAAGGCGGGGCGGCCGATACGAAGCGCAAGGCGGTACGGGCAAAACTCCTGGGTGATATCCTGCAAGACTTCGATTTCCGGGTGGAGCTGCGCTCGGATGCGCTGCTGGCCAGGCTCAAGAAACAGTCGATGGAGTATCTCCAGAAGCGTCTACAAATCCTCGGCTATCTGATCCTGCATGCCCGCCAACTGGATATGGTCATGAACAGGCCAGAGGCAGTTGAGCAGTACAAGGAAAAGTTTCTGGCCGATATCGGAGAAATGCTGGCCGAACATACACTACCTACCCTTGCGGAGTCCGTAAATGGTGAACAACAAACTCTTACTGGTTGATGATGAGGCCGACTTTCGTGAAATCATGGCCAAATTTTTTTCACGGCGCCGGATAGACTTTGAAACGGCTGGTGGGTGTATGGAGGCATTGGACCAGCTTGGTAAAGACATCTTTGATGTGGTGATTATGGATGTGAGCATGCCGGGACTGGACGGGATACAATGCATGGCCGAGATAAAAAAAATCCGCCCCGCGACGGAAGTCATCATCCTGACCGGCAATGCCTCGATCAATACAGGCCTGATCGGCATGAAAAGGGGGGCCTTTGATTATTGTCTTAAACCCATCGACTTCGATGAGCTTATGGAAAAAATTATCCTGGCCCGGGAGAAGGCTTCAGGGAAATCAAGCCCCTGAGATTTTCCGGCTGCTATCCTTTTTTCGGTTCATCCGAATGAAGCGTACTTTTGAAAGCTGAAAAGGGCAATCCGGCAGAGTGCATCACTTCTGGACACTCCTCTGCGGCCTCATCGCCGGTACACAACGGCTGACGGAGGCCGTCCCTCGCCTGCTGTCAGGTGCGGACGGTCCTATCCGCACCCCTCTCCCTCCGGGCCTTGTGTGGAACACCTTCGGACCTCCGCGAGGCATCCTTCAGAGATGCCCTCCGCCTCCCCGCGTTATAGAGAAGTACTCTTAATCCGGAAGAACCCTTTTTTTAATGGCAGACGGTCACGGCTCGATAAGAATGGTGGGAAACAGGCCTTTTTTCATACCTTCAGGATACGGCTGAATAGTGTTGAAGGAGATATGCTGATTTTTCTGGGCATGGCCTTTTTGTTCACTGCCGTTGAAGAAGGCCCCGTTTGCCTGCAGGATATGGCGAATCCGGTCCTTGAAAGCCGAAATGAACTGGGCGCCGCTTCCCTCGAAGAAAAGGTCGCCGATGGAGGCGCTCGAGTCGATGGCCGAGAAATCGTCAATGGCGATGCTGTTGGTTTCCAGATCGGCCCGGTCCCTGATCATTCCCCAGACCAGGCGTCCCGGTGGGATTTCCAGGGGCTCTTTGCTGTCGATGATCGTATGGGGCATGACGATGGTATCGTCTCCAATGGAGAGCCGGGCGTCGGGTCTGCCACGCAGGAAGCTGTTAAACCCCACAAACACATTTCGACCAAGGTCCGCCTCGCAGATCTTGGCACCGTGAGCGGTAACGTTGCAACCCTCCAGCCGGGAATTGATGATAAAACAGTTTTCCTGGGCATTTGCCCCCTGTCCCAACCAGGAATTCTGCAGGAAAGCCCGTTGGGCCACCAGAACATTTTCTCCAATATGGGTTTGGCCTTTGGTTACCGCAAAACGATCCAAAGAGGCGTTATTGGGGACCGGGACCGGTTGCTCGATATGAACCGAATCAAAGATCCGTTGGAAGGCCTCTTTACGATCTTCTATGAAATCAACAAATAATCCCTGCGGAGCTGCCCCCGGAGTAACGTATATATAATCGTTTATTTTTTCCGGATTGTGCCGATAGAAGAAGTTAAACCTGCCCGGATTTCTGATCCAGATAGTTCCTGATTCGATGTTGATATGACTTATCTCGCTGGCCTGGATATAGGAAAAGTTGCCGATAACACAGTTGCGCATGGTGGTCAGATCGACAGTTGCGAACGCACCGAGAAAACAACCGCTGGAGGGAGAACCATGGATGTTGGCATAGTTCATGGAAATGGTGTCAGTGATGAAAAATTTTTCCAGGGTCTCCGGGTCATGTGAGTAGTTGTGGACCAGCGTTTTAATCAATAGACTGTTACGTATCTCAATTTCTTCATCGTCACCAACCTGCATGTCATAGTCCAGATAACGGAAAAGGTCCCCTTTCTTTTTCAACTCATCTCCTCTGATATCGCTCTTGTAAAGAAGAGAATCGGTCACCTTGCAACGGCCGAGAAAATAGCTGCCGGCCAGGTTTGAATTGCAAAACTGAAAATGGGGGGGGAGATGGGGCGATATACCGTAGAAGGCATAGAATTTGACCATCTGGACCAACGGAATGAGCTCCTGCACATAAGGGTTGACTTCAAATTCAAGTTCACGGAGATCGATATTGACTCTCTGGATAATCCTGTCGTATAATCTCTCGATTTCCTTCATATTTTCCTCAAATTTTTCGACACTTCCCGCATGGTGTTCAAAACGGTGGAAAAGACATCGGAGAGCCGCAAGACACCAACAAACCGATCCTCACACGTAACCAGGAGTGACAACCTGTTTTTCACGAACATCAGATTGGCAGCGGTATCAAGGGTGGTGTTCTCATCGACGAATTCGGTATGGGTAATGGTCTGCATGAAATCCTCCACCTTCATACTCATGGTTGCCGGATTGGTGTAAAAGTCCTCAAGAAACGACTTTTTCATCCGGTATTCATCCCGCAAGCGGGCGATGAAATGGGAACTGAAACCGAATTTTCCCATTTCGTCGATCCTGTCGGTGACCGCATCTTTGGGTGCAAGTGCACGTAAGATGTCAAGCTGGCTGAGTTTTCCCAACACCTTTTTGTTCTTGCCCATGATCAACACCAACCAATGCGGGACAATTGCACCTGACGTTTTCACCTTTGCGTTCCCGAGAGTTACGATGGCATCGAAAAGGGTGGATCCTTCAGGGATGGTAGCGTATTCCGAGATGGGGACCATGAGATCTTTGACGATGTAGTTCATAACAAGGGGCCTGAGTGAAGTAGAGGGTCGTATTTCCGACTCAAGCCACTTAATCAAATCTCGGCTTGAGTCGATAAGTTGATACCGTCAAACAGTATGTCTTGCCGGTCCTGGAAATGATTGCAGCAATTAACATACCTGTTTGGGTTATTTGAATCGAAAACGCCCAAATAGCCCCTGCTCTTAATCCTTTTGCCATTCATACCCATCATCGACGAAGGAAAGAATCCTTTCAATTCCAATACGATAGTTTCCAATTGGCCCAGGAGACATTGTCGATGGTGGATTTTTATTGAGAGCAAAAGATTTTTCACCCTTGGCCCGATCAGCCAAACCGCCTCGAAACAAAATGAAACACTGACCCTACGGTTTTCCCTTCTGTAGCCTTCAAGGACACGTTCATATTCTTTTTTCACCAACCAGGTATTGAATTTCCCCGAAATTGCCTGCTGTATCCCTATGAAGATCCGCTTGAATGAACTTAGTTTTTCGATTTTTCACCGCCTGCATTTTTGGATAAATCACAAAATAGCAGCACCTTACATAGAGCTTATCGGTGTTTATCGGACAGGACGGTCCACTTGAAAGCAAAGGGGCGTCATTCCCGATGGCATAGATATTGCTTTTTAGTGAAAGGAGCCATTGTGCTTTTGGTGCGCCCTTTGATCAGCTCCTTGGTACACAGGAGGTAAATATGCCATCAACAGGGATGTGGGAAGCTCTGCAGTATCTGACAGACAACAGGTTCTCGATTTCATCGATGGGGATAAACCCGGGATAAGGGGATAGACCTTAAATACCCGGCATCAACGGCACTGAAGTCCTGGGGAGAAACACATGCCACGCATCCTGAAATTGAGCTTGACATCAGGAGAGTGTTTCAGGCTACAATGAAGAACCAAGAACATAATGAAACGTATCGAAACATAATGCTTGGGTTCCTTACCGAGAAACCTGATCCCGTCCACAGAAGACGATGAGAGAAGACATCGATATAAACAGGACCTGCCTTCATGCCATGGACGATATCCTGGATGGAATCCCCAATGGAATCGCCATCCTGGACGACCGTTTCAGGATTGTCGCCATGAACCGGTTTCTCGAGGGCCTGACCGGATATTCCGGTTCGGATGCCACCGGAATATACGCAGATTTTATTTTGCGCAGCAACCTGGGAGTACGCGGTGAGGTTTTTCGGCAGGTTTTTACCACCGGAGAATCCATAACCGTTGAAGGAGATATCATCAACCGGGACCGCAGAAGACTCAATATCCAATTCACAATCTCTTCCCTTCATGATGATTTGGATCAGATAATAGGCTTAATCGTGGTTCTGGAAGATATTTCCAGTCTGCGTTCGGCGACGAGTACCTCGCTTCTATCGGAAAACGCCACCGGCATTCTCGGTCATAGTCTGAAGATGCAGGAGGTTTTTGAATTGATGCCCCTGATGGCCCGGACGGACGCCTCAATCCTGATCACCGGAGAAACAGGCACGGGAAAGGACAAAGTGGCCGAGGCAATACATAAGGCCTCCAAGCGGAGCCGCCATCCTTTTATCAAGATTAATTGCGGTGCCCTTCCGGAGGCCCTGCTCGAATCCGAACTCTTCGGCCATGTCAAAGGTGCCTTTACCGGGGCAATCAAAGACAAGCCCGGCATGTTCAAGCTGGCCCAGGAAGGCACCATCTTTCTCACCGAGATTGGGGACATGCCCCTGCCGCTACAAGTAAAGCTCCTGTCAGTCCTCGACGACCGGGAATTTTATCCGGTCGGCGGTGACAAGAAGGTCAAGGTTGACGTTCGGATCATCGCCGCCACCCACAGGTCCCTGAAAGAACAGGTGGAATTGGGTAATTTCCGGGAAGACCTGTTTTACCGTTTGAACGTGCTCCACATGCACCTGCCGTCGCTCAGGGAGCGTGAAGGGGATATCCGATTTCTTCTCGACCATTTCTTGCGCGAATATGCGCGAAGCCTCAACAAGAAAATAGGCGGCTTCACCCCGAAGTGCATCGACCTGCTGACCATGTATGGGTATCCCGGCAATATTCGCGAGCTGAGAAACATCATAGAGTATTGCGTGAATATCTGCCAGGAGGACAGAATAGGAACCGAACATCTGCCGAAGGATCTTTTTGAAACACAAGAAAGAGGAAGTCGGGTACTGTCGCCGCCCCGTCATCAGGACGGAAGGGGCGGCAATAGCACGCCGGAACCTCGAAACGAAGCCAAAACCGATAAAGACTGGCTGGGGATTGAGAAAAAAATGATTATCGATGCGCTGATGAAGGCCCGCGGCAACCGTTCCAAGGCTGCCAAGGATCTGGGCTGGGGCCGCACGACCCTGTGGCGGAAACTGAACCTGCACAAACTGACCTGAACTCAACTGCCAAGAGACCATCCTTGAAGATCCTTATAACCATTCACATCGATTCTGTGGCCCAGCGTTTCGACCTGGCCTCAGAGGTGCTCATCGCTGACCATGACGGACAAAAGCTTACCGGACGCCCTCGGACCATCATCATGTCCAGGCCCTCCGCCGAAGAGCTATGCAACCTTATTATCAAGGAAAATATCGACACCGTCGTCTGCGGGGCGATTGAAGAACGTCACTATAAATTTCTGAGCTGGAAGAAGGTCAATGTCTTCGATTCGGTCATCGGTGATTATTCCGCTGCCTTGGACCTGGCGGGAACCGGGATGCTGGAGGTCGGAACGATTCTTCCGTCCTGTTCCGATGATGAAAATGGAATTATGCCATGAATAGATTCGGAATGCTCTTCACTAAATTTTTGCCCGTGGAACCGCAGGATCTAAGAGACAATGTCTATAGAGGCAAAAGCTATACCAACTTTCGCCGCAAACTCTTTGTGATAATGGCCATGATGGCTATTATTCCCGCGGCGATAACGGCTGGTCTCGGCTACTTTCAGTATCAAGATCTCCTGCATGCCGAGGAACGGGACCAGTTGCGCTGGAGGCTGAATGGCGCCCAGAGAACCCTCGAGGCTTTTATAGGTGGACTGCAGTCCATAGTCAGGTTTGTCGCCAAGGAGGACCTGTATGACTCCCTTCTGCAAAAGGAAAACCTTCAACTCCTCTATACCCGTCTTAAAGAAGAATACAACGGCTTCGTGGATCTGGGAATCATCGATGCAGGCGGAATTCAGCGCTCCTATGTCGGGCCGTATGATCTCCAAGAGAGGGACTACAGCGGCCAGGAGTGGTTTCATGAGGTGATAAACAAGACCGTGTATATCAGCAACGTCTATCTAGGCTTTCGCCAAATTCCCCATTTTGTCATCGCCGTTCGTAAAACAAATCCGAAAACCGGCGCATATTGGGTACTCAGGGCAACCGTCAATGCCGATACCTTGCAGAAGTTCATTGCCACCATCCATACCAAGGCCACCAACGATATGTTCATCGTCAACGGCGCAGGCCAGCTGCAAACCGCATCCAAATCATATGGCACAGTCCTGTCGAGGTATGAAAGGAGTACCCAAAAAAACAGTATCAACGTCTACCGGGATGACCGGAAAAAAATCAGCTTTCACGCCAGCGCCCGTCTGAAGAACACCCCGTGGTATCTCGTACTCACCGTGCAGGACTATGTTCATAAGGCGGCGTGGGCATCATTTAAGAATCGATTGATCCTGATCTTCGTCGGCTGTACCGTAATTGTTTTGTTCATCATATCCCAGCTCGTCACCATCCTCACCAAAAGAATACGAGAATCAGACGAGAAGCAACTATCCCTGCTGGCCGAGGCCGAGCACACCAACAAACTGGCCTCCATAGGCCGTCTGGCTGCGGGAGTGGCTCACGAGATAAACAACCCGCTGGCCATCATCAACCAGAAATCGGGCCTGATCGAGGACTATCTCGGACTTTGCCCCCCTTTCGAATACAGCGACAAGATACAGAAAAGCCTGAGGGGGATCGCGGAAAGCGTCACCCGCTGCAAAAACATCACCCAACGGCTCCTTGGATTTGCCCGGCGGGTGGAGACATCCATTGAGCAGGTCGATCTGAACCAGGTGGTGCAAGAGGTGATCAGATTCCTGGAAAATGAATCGCTGCACAATCGCATCCAGGTGGAGAAAGAACTTGAAGAACGGCTCCCCCTCGTTTGGAGCGACCGGGGCCAGCTCCAACAGATATTACTCAATATCACCAACAATGCCATCGATGCCATCGTCTATGACGGCAGCATAAAGATTGCCACGGAATACATCGACAATGCCGTACAGATTAGCATCTCCGACAACGGACCAGGGATGCCGCCCAATGTCCTTGAACATATCTTCGAACCATTTTTTACCACGAAGGCCCAGGGAAAAGGCACAGGGCTTGGGCTTTCCATAA
>Ga0307440_1001675_pt1 | contig 10674 bp, 12 predicted proteins | sample SalMarWE160410MG_FD_202150 | JGI IMG/M metagenome (GOLD analysis project Ga0307440, IMG submission 202150) | Salt marsh sediment microbial communities from the Plum Island Ecosystem LTER, Massachusetts, United States - WE1604-10 | ecosystem: Environmental > Aquatic > Marine > Intertidal zone >... | reverse complement strand
GCAAAGCCTGGCGCGAAACCGGAACGCATTTTTGGGACCGCGGGAATCTGGTGCTTGCCTATGCCGGCCGCCGGGCCGTGCGTGCCGTGGCGCGCGACGGCACCGATGAGGTGGATTTGATGCATGCAGCGGTGGATTTGATACTGCGGGGCTTCATTATCTGGATGACCGTGATAGGCCTGATTACGCTAATGGGCTTGCTGTTCTGAGATTGGCCATTAAAACGCATGAGCTTGCCGGTGTCGGCTTGATTGTTCTTTGTTGTGTAGTTCCTGTCTGTGTACGGGCTGCGCCGGTTCAAGCGACGGATGCACTGGGTGAGCACGTACGTTTGACCGCGCCAGCTCGGCGTATCGTTAGTCTGGCGCCGAGTGTTACCGAACTGGTTTTTGCCGCCGGTGCGGGTTCGCGGCTTGTGGCTGTGTCCGCTTACAGTGATTGGCCTGCCGCTGCGCGCAATCTCCCGCAGGTTGGAGATGCTTTCCGTATTGACCTGGAACGCATTGTGGCACTCAAGCCGGATTTGGTCATCGGCTGGGCCAGCGGTACTTCGCCCAGCGAACGGGACGCGCTGAAGCGTCTTGGCTTTCCGCTATTGTTGCTGGCACCGCGCAAGCTGACCGATATCCCCAGGGCACTGAATCTGATCGGCAAGTTGGCGGGCACAACCCCGGTAGCCCAGCGGGCGGCACAGGCATTCATTGAAGCCCGTGACCGCTTGCAGTCGGCCTATGCCCGTCGCAGGCCGCTGCGTGTTTTCTACGAATTGAGTGATTCGCCGCTCTATACCGTTGGCGGGCCGCAGATCATCAGTCAGGTCATACGCCTGTGTGGCGGGCGTAACGTGTTTTCCGAGCTCGGCAAATTGGCGCCGGTGGTGACCCGCGCAGCGGTGCTGGCGCGGAAACCCCAAGTGATCCTGATCGGCAGTTACCGGGGAGCGGCGTCCGCGCTGGGAGCGTGGAAGCGCTGGTCATGGTTGTCCGCGGTGAAGCACCACAACTTGTTTATTGTGCCCGGCGACATTCTGGGGCGGGCGACGCCGCGCCTGCTCACCGGGGCAGCACGCGTGTGCCGGGACCTTGCGCTCGCACGTAAGCGCATCTATACGTCTAAACCTTAGTCCTGGAAACCCCTGCTCAGCGGCCTTTGATGCTTTCGAGCCGGGCGCTTGCCCACATGACTTCTTCTCCCGACGCTGCGCGTGTCAGTACGCGACAAAGGACGAACAGCAGGTCGGACAAGCGGTTGAGATAGTGCAGACAAGCCGGGTTTACGGTTTCTTCCGCAGCCAGGGCGGCCAGCCGCCTTTCCGCCCGCCGCGCGACCGTTCTGGCGAGATGACAGGCCGCCGCCGCCTGGCCGCCACCGGGCAGGATGAATTCCTTGAGCGGCGGCAATGCAGCGTTGAAGGCGTCCAGTTCCTGTTCCAGCCGTTCCACGTCTGCGGCCTGCACCATCTGGGTGCCGGGCATCGCCAGTTCGCCGCCCAGGTTGAACAGCTCGTGCTGCACGCGCACCAGCGTTTTGCGGACCGGCTCGGGTACGGCGAAGGCGATGACCATTCCGATGGTTGCGTTCAGTTCATCCACCGTACCGTAGGCCTCCACCCGGGGGCTGTATTTCGCGACGCGACTCCCGTCACCCAGCCCAGTGGTGCCGTCGTCACCGGTTCGCGTGTAGATACGGCTGAGGCGATGTCCCATGGTGCAGTCCCGGCTAGCGATACATGGCCAAGATCATAGCAGTGTCGCTTCCCGTTTCGCCGGTTCCGGTATATCGATCTCCTTGCGGTGGGCGAGAAACTCCGGTCTGGGCGCAAGGCCGTTGAATGGCGCGCTGAGAGGGTTTTCGACGCTGTTGAACACGACGAACACGTTGCTGCGCGGCCACGGTGTGATGTTGGAACCCGAGCCGTGCATGACATTGCAGTCGAAAAAGGTCACGCTGCCGGCCGGGCCGGTGGCGTTGACCAGTCCACTTTCCTCGACCATGCGCTCCAGGTGCGCGGGATCGGGCACGCCGAGATCCTGACGCTTGAGCGAACGCTTGTAATTCTCCTCGGGAGTTTCGCCGGCGCAGGAGAGGAAGCTGTGGTGCGATCCCGGGACCAGCATGAGCGGGCCGTTCATTGCGGTGTTCTCGGTCAGCGCGATGGAGCAACTCAGCGTGCGCATTCGGGGCAGACCGTCTTCCACATGCCAGGTCTCGAAATCCGAGTGCCAGAAAAATTCGCGCCCGTGGAAGCCCGGCTTGTAGTTGATGCGGCTTTGCATGATGTAGGCAGCACTGCCGAGGATCTGCCGCGCAATCGACACTACGAGGGGATGGCGGCACAAGGCCGCCGTCGCGCAGTCGAGCAGATGCACCGCAAACAGGGATCGCAGTGCACCGCTGCCGGGCTCGGTGATTGCTTCTTCCCGCTTGGTGATGGCTGCGTCGTCGCGCATACGCTCCAGTTCCCCGAAGACCGGAGCGATCGCCTCCCGAGTGAAGAATCCGGGAAGATGGAGAAAACCGTCGCGGACGTAACGGTCGAGCGTGGTCTGGTTGAGAGGGCCGTCGCCGGTCGAGCCATAGATTATCGGGTCGCGGCGGGGCAACAGTCGATAGTCCCCTCCCGTACGTGATGGATATAGATCCCTTGCCGTGTTCGTCGCATCGTGTGCGATGGCGGTCATGGGCACCTCCTTCGCAAACTTTGGGTCGAATTGGAATAGGAAAAGGGGTTCGCACGTGCACGAACCCCTTATTTTACTTACTGAGATTGTGTCCGACAGCTCCCCAATTCAAGGCGAGGCGCCGGCACGGTTTTCAGAGCGCCACTTACGCGTCTGCCGGCGGCGGATACGCACCGTCCTTGCCATGCGTTTCCTGCCCGGTCACCGGCGGATTGAATACGCACACCAGGCGCAGCCCGTCTTTTCCGGCGCGCAGTTTGTGATCGTCGTGCTGATCCAGGGCGTACATTACGCCCGGCTCGATCCGGTGCACCTTGCCGTTGGCCAATTCCTCGATCTCGCCGTCGCCCTCGATGCAATACACCGCCTCCAGGTGATGCTTGTACCAGAAGTGGCTCTCGCTGTTCGGGCGGATGTGGGTCTCGTGCATGGAAAAGCCCATGCCGTCCTTGGCCAGCAGGAAGCGGTAACTGGTCCAGGTCTCGGCGTCGACCTGTTTGTCGGTGTTCTTGGTTTCGTCGATATGTCTGACTAGCATTAAAAACTCCTCCAGGATTGCTTAAAAATAGGGGTGTGATTCGCTTCAGGCGGCGCTGCGTTTTGCCAGGACCTCGGAGACACTCTCGGAGATGATGCCGAGCCCCTTTTCCAGATCCGCGTCGCTGGTCGTGAGCGGCGGCAGCAGTTTCAGGACGTCGTCGCCTGCACCGGCGGTCTCGATGACCAGTCCGCGCTCGAAGGCGGCTGCGGAGATTTTGCCTGCCATGTCATTACCCTTGAAAGCCAGTCCCTGGATCAGTCCGCGCCCGCGCACTTCGGTGATTTCCTTGTGGGCCTGGGCGATCTTGTCCAGGTGCTGCCGGACCATGCCCGCCTTGTGCAGCGTGTCTTCCTGCAACGCCTTGTCGCGCCAGAAGTCGAGCGCGGCGGCGCCGGTCACGAACGCAGGATTGTGACCGCGGAACGTTCCGTTGTGCTCGCCGGGTTCCCATTGATCTAGGTCGGGGCGTATCAACACTACCGCGAGCGGCAGGCCGTAACCCGACAGCGACTTGGACAGCGTAACCATGTCGGGCTTGATGCCGGCTTCCTCGAAGCTGAAGAAGGCGCCGGTACGGCCGCAACCGACCTGGATATCGTCCACGATCAGGATAATGTCATGGGCCTTCGCGATCTTGGCAAGGCGCTGCAGCCATTCGTTGCTGGCGACGTTGATCCCGCCTTCGGCCTGCACGGTTTCGAGTACGATCGCGGCCGGCTTGTCGACACCGCTGCCGGCATCGTCGAGTACCGCTTCGAGGTAGGCGAGCGTGTCGCCATCCTTGCCCAGATAGCCGGCGAACGGCATCGGCGTGGCATTGGACAGCGGCACGCCGGCGCCGGCGCGCTTGAACTGGTTGCCGGAGAGCGCGAGCGAGCCGAGCGTCATACCATGGAAGGCGTTGGTGAAGGCGATCACGCTCTCGCGGCCGGTGACCTTGCGCGCGAGTTTCACCGCCGATTCGACCGCGTTGGTGCCGGTCGGGCCGGGGAACTGCACGCGGTATTCAAGATCGCGCGGCTCGAGGATCACCTCGTTGAAACGCTCCAGGAAGGTGCGCTTGGCCACGGTGTACATGTCCAGGCTGTGCACGATGCCGTTGCCCTTGAGGTAGTCGATCAGCGCATCCTTGAGGCGCGGGTTGTTGTGCCCGTAGTTGAGCACCCCGGCGCCGGCGAAAAAATCGAGGTAGCGTTCGCCGTTTTCGCCGATCAGCCAGCTTCCCTCGGCTTTGTCGAACACGACGGGGAAGCTGCGGCAATAGCTGCGCACCTCGGATTCAAGCTGGGTGAAAGTGTCGGTGTTCATGTCGTGGTCTCCTGTAATCGAATCTGTGCAATACCTGAAAAATGTCTTGCTGCTGCTCAGGCCCGTGGTTTCAGCGGCCCGATGCGAAGCAGCGGCTCGGGCGCATGCCCGGGTGGGAAAAGGTCGCTCGTGAAGCCGGTTTCGGTCTCGAGCGCGGCGCCCTGTCCGCGCGCGAACGCGGCGAACAGGTGGTTGGAAGGTTCGTTGGCCGCATCCACCGTCGCGGTGAGGAAGCGCGCATCGCGGTTGGCGGGTTGCTCGACGAGTGCGTTCAGGAGGCGCTTGCCGAGACCCTGTCCGCGGCCAGCCGGTGCGACGCCGACCTGCCAGACGAACACCGCTTCCGGGTCGCTCGGTGGGCGGTAGGCGGCAACGAAGCCGGCCAGCTCGCCGTCCTGTTCGGCAATGATGCCGTGCTGCGCGAAGTGCGTGCAGAGCAGGACGTAGCAATAGGCCGAGTTGGATTCGAGCGTCGCGTCGCTTTCTACCAGCGCGTGGATGCGGCGGCCGTCTTCGGCGCGGGGTGCGCGTAATTCCATGGTCACCTCGTTCAGGCCGCGGCCTTGCGGGCCGGGCGGATGAATTCTTCGTGCAGCACCTGCGTAGCGCTGTCGATCGAGCTTTCGGGCAGCAGGCATGAGAGGGCGTCTGGCGCTTCAAGCCACTGCCGGGGCAGGCATTCGAAGTCGGCCAGCCGAGCGGTGAAGCGCCTGCGCGTATCCTCGTCGTTCTCCACGCCCGGACCCACGACCGAGACCGAGCCCATCGTGTTGGAGGCGGTCACCTCGGCCTTGAAGTGTTCGTTGAGACGCTCGCCACAGCCGTCGGGCTCGGAGAGCTGCTCCACCGGCACGAGCATCTCGTGGTGCATGCCGCCGCCGTGGACCGGCGAGGCGCGGTAATGGAAGGGCTCGTTCAGTTCGAGCACGTCCAGGGCCTGCGCCAGGGTGTCCTCTTCGGCGTGGGCTTGCCACTGCACCCGGACCAGGCCGCCGTGGGCCGCAATCCCGACGGCACCGCCGGCTTTGCGCTCGTGGCGGTTCACCAGGGTGCCGCCCGTATCGGAAAAGGTCGAGACGGCAAAGACCGGGGTGGCTGTTTCGCGGGCATATTCCACGGCGCGGGCGTTGAGTACGCGGGCGCCGTGGCGGGCGAGGGCGAGCATGTCCTCGTAGGCCATGCGGTCTATGCGCACCGCCTCGGGCACGACGCGTGGATCGGCGGAATAGATGCCGTCCACGTCGGAGCAGATCTCGCAGCGCTCTGCCTCGAGGGCCGCGGCCAGTGCGACCGCCGTGGTATCTGACCCGCCGCGTCCGAGGGTGGCGACTTCGCCGGCGGGCGTCAGGCCCTGGTAGCCGGCGACCACCACGACGCGCCCGTGACCGAGCTCCTCGCGCACCCGCGCCGCGTCGACGTTGCGGATGCGGGCGTTGAAATGGGTCTCGTCCGTGTGGATGCCCGCCTGTACGCCCGTGAGTGAGATGGCGTCGACGTCGAGTTCGCCCAGGGCCATGGCCAGCAGCGACATTGAGATGCGCTCGCCGGCGGAGAGCAGCATGTCGAGCTCGCGTGGCTCTGGCTCGGACGTCAGCGACTGGGCGCGGCCCAGCAGTTCCGAGGTCATCTTGCCCATGGCCGATACGACGACCACGACGTCGTGGCAGGCCTCGCGGGTCTTGACGATGCGTGCGGCGACGCGGCGCAGATGGTCAAGGCTGGCGACGGATGAGCCGCCATATTTCTGAACGATCAGACTCATATTTTGCTTGGTACTCCGAATAGTGTGCGACAGAGGCTTTGCGTGGTGCTCAACCCGTGGTGGCCGGGGATGCGCCGGTGGCCTCTGCCGCCAGGGTGGTCTCAAGTATCGGTTCGACGGCGTTACTCGAAGGGGTTAATGCGTGCCCGGGCGCAAGCAATGGGGCCGCGTCGAGAGAGTCCGCCTCCAGCAGGCTCACGATGGCCGAGAGTGCTTCCGCGAGTGCCGCGCGGCGAGCGGGCGGCAGCGCACTGAAACGCTCCACAAACCGGTCCTGCAAGGAAGGCGAGGTCGCCACAAGCAGCTTTTCGCCCTGCTCGCTCAGACTGATTAGCACTTGCCGGCGGTCGGTTTCCGAGCGGGCGCGGGCTATCAATCCGCGTGCATGCAGGCGGTCGAGCAGGCCGGTGACGGTCTGCGGCGAGATTGATAATGCGTTGGCCAGTGCGCCGGCGCTCAGCATCCCGGTATTCCTTAGGACCCGCAGGCACAACAGTTGCGCGACGGTCAGTTCATGCGTGCGGGCCAGGTCACGGCTGGCAAGCGACAGTGCACGGACGATCCGCCGGACATCGCGCAGGACGTTTTCTGTTTCGGTTTCATCGGTTTGAGGCTTTGTCATGCTCCGGCTCCGTAAATTCAACACCACGGATATTTCGTTATGCGAAATATTAATGTACGGAAGCATTTAATGCAAGCGGTATTCACTACAATTGGGCCGCATTGGCCGCGGTTCTCCGTACAATGCTCCAGAACACACGGGGGAATCGAGAATCTTGATCTGGATTGTTTTGGCTTTTGTGGTGGCTTATCTGATCGGGTCGGTGCCGGGCGGGCTGGTGCTTGGCCGCATGGCTGGCATTGACCTGCGGGCGCATGGCAGCGGCAATGCGGGCGCCACCAACGCCGTACGCGCCAAGGGAATGGGTTTCGGTGCGGCCGTGTTTGTTTTTGACGCGGCCAAGGGCATTCTCGCCGTGGCGATCCTGCCCTATCTGGTTGCTAAACCGTTCCCGGGCCTGGCGGAAGGCTGTGCCGGCGCCGCTATTCTGGGGCACGTCGCCCCCGTCTGGTTTCGTTTCAAGGGCGGCAAGGGCTTTGCCACCGCGTTGGGCACCATCCTGATTCTTTCGCCGTTAGCTTTGGCGGTAGTGGTCGGTATCTGGATCGTTGTTCTGACGCTGACAGGGTATGTAAGCGCGGCCACCCTGTGCGGGGCCGTGGCTTTTCCGGTTTATGTGGCCTTCGCCGGGCACGGGCGATGGACGCCGTTGTTGCTGTTTGCGATAGCCTTGGCCGTATTCCTCGTGTTTACGCATCGCGCGAATCTGATGCGCCTGATGTGGGGCAATGAAAACCGGTTTCACAAAGTCTGGCTGTTCGGGCGTGGACGTCACTGACTCCGAGCGCCTGCTGGATCTGCTTATCGCCTCTGCGCGGCCCCTTCCGCGCGAGACGGCTGAGCGATTGCTCGGGCTTTCTCCGAAGGTATTGGAGCGGCAACTGGTGCAGTTGCGGGCACTCAAGGTGCCTGTGGAAGAAAATGCCCGGGGCCTCGTCGTCAACTGTGTGGATACGCTCGATGCCCGAGTCATTGCGGCGGCCCTCCAAGATATGCCGTCAGTGCCTCACGTTGAAGTTTGGCGCTTGTGCGAATCCACGAACCTGCTCGCCGCTCACGGTAAGCTCCCCGGTCTGTATCTCGCGGAATTGCAGACGAGCGGTCACGGCCGCCGCGGCAGTGCCTGGCACCAGGCTTTTGCCTCGGGTCTTGCTTTGTCTTACGCGGTTCGCCCGATCCTGCACCGTTTCGATGGTCTGGCTGTGGCCCTGGCTGTGACCGTGGTTGGAGCGTTGGAAACTCTCGGGTATGCCGGTGTACGGCTCAAGTGGCCGAATGATCTGTATTTTGGCGAAGCCAAGCTCGGGGGGCTGATGGTTCAGGCGGAAGGCGGGCGTACGCCGCGCCTGGTCATCGGACTGGGCTTGAACGTCCACGAGGCGCCGGCGCTGGAAGACCGCGCCACCGTGGCTCTGGACCAGGTGGCCAAGCCAGGGCTGATCCGCAATACGCTTGCCGCGGCTCTGGCTCGAGCCTTGTCGGAAGGGCTGGAACGATTTGGTCACGAGGGGTTTGCGGGTTTTGCCGACGAGTATCGCCGGTTGGACCTTCTGGCCGGACGTGCCGTTCGTCTGACTACACCCGGCGGGCTCGTGAACGGCGTCGTTCGGGGGGTCGGCGCGGTGGGCGAGATCGCCATCGAGACACCGTCGGGTCTTTGCCACTACGCGGCGGGCGAAGTGAGTTTGGGCGTATGCCACAGCGTCTGATCGTCGACATCGGCAGCACGCATGTTGCCTGGAGACTGGGCGGAGGGCTCGGACGGGCTCCGCACCGCGGTCACCCCGGATCCGTCATTACGAACGCGGTGAACGACCGGCCGGGCAGCGTTATTGCCGGTGGAGTTGCCCGTCCGCTCGCATTGCAGGAGTTCGTCGATGCGATTGGGGCACATTGGGGATTGCGTCCGAAGATGCTGACGGCGACTGCGCAGGCTCATGGGGTCCGTAATGCCTACTCGCGTCCCGAAGCTCTTGGCATAGACCGCTGGGCTGCGATGGTTGCAGCTTTCGTGCGTTTTGGCGGCCCGGTTCTGGTTGCGGATTGCGGCACGGCGTTGACCGTCGATTGTGTTGATGCGCGCGGGTTGCACCAAGGGGGCTGGATTGTACCCGGGCTCGGATTGTTGCGCGAAGTGCTGGCCCGCGGCACGCGGCTGGAGGTGTTGCCGCCAGCGCAGGCCTTGAGCGGCGAGAAAGTCTTTGGAACTGATACTGAAGAGGCGGTCATCCTGGGCTGCGTAAGTGCGCTCGCCGGGACTCTGGAGCGCGCCCGTCAGGAGGGCTCGCGAGCCTGCGGTGCGGAGTTCCGAGTGGTGCTTACCGGAGGCGATGCCGCCATCGTTCGCGATCGGCTTTCAGGCGATTGGGAAGTGCTCCCGGGTCTGGTGCTTGACGGCTTGGCGTTGCTTGCTGGAGATGGCTCATGAAGTTGGCTGCGCTGATTCTGCTGATGGCCAATATTGCGATATTCCTGTGGTTTCGCTGGGCGTCTCCATTGTCACCGTCCTCCGAAACAGGATTGGTTGCCGCGCCGAGCATCGCGCATCCGCTGCGTATCCTCGGCGGGCCCGGGAACAACCGCGCTTGCTTGCTATTCAATGCCAGCATGGATGCGACGCACGCCCGGGCACAGGCTGCCAGTTTGCGCCGGCAAGGATACAAGGCGCTGGCCGTAACCCGCATCCAGAAGCAGGCCAGCGGTTATTGGGTCCTGCTGACCGGTTTCCGGGATACCGATGCGGCGCGGGCGGCGGCGAACAAGTTGCGCAGCGGCGGTATTCAGGACCTATTCGTGCTCGGTGATTCGAAGGCGGGCAGTGCGACCTTGTCATTGGGACTGTTCCGCGATCTCGATCATGCGCGCAAGCGTGCTGATCACGTCAGGAAATTGGGCTTCAAGCCGCAAATCAGGGAGCGCTTTCGGACCACGCCGCACTGGACGGTGCAGGTTCCGTCTACGGCCAGTGCACGCAAGGCCTTTGCAGCAAGGGCGGCATTGGGCAGCTGCCATGTATCCACCGGCCCGCACGACTGATAAAATGCACCAGGCTCCTGACACCGGGGCTGGCGTAGCTCAGTTGGTAGAGCGGCTGTTTTGTAAACAGCGGGTCGGGGGTTCGAGTCCCTCCGCCAGCACCACTCGGGCTACATGGTCAGAGTCGGTTAATATCTGGCGCTTCCGGGTTCGCAGGCGCTGGGCTCATGAATTCCGGTCATGAAAGGCTTGACTGGGCCGTGCAATTTATTGATAATAACCAGCTTGCTCTCGCGGAGGGGTACCCGAGTGGCCAAAGGGGGCAGACTGTAAATCTGCTGGCTTACGCCTACGTAGGTTCGAATCCTACCCCCTCCACCAGGATAATGGTATGAGTCCGGAGAAAACCCTAAGCGGGTGTAGTTCAATGGTAGAACCTCAGCCTTCCAAGCTGATGATGTGGGTTCGATTCCCATCACCCGCTCCAGTGCGGAAGGTGGCCAGTTCCGCCCATATAGCTCAGTCGGTAGAGCACTTCCTTGGTAAGGAAGAGGTCACCGGTTCAAATCCGGTTATGGGCTCCATGTTGGGTGGCGGCGGTGAAGTGACCGCAGTCGTTTGTTTTTGTTGATCTGATTTTGCCGGGAGGCCGGTGGCATGTCCAAGGAAAAGTTTGAGCGTACGAAGCCGCATGTGAATGTGGGCACGATTGGTCACGTTGACCACGGTAAGACGACGCTGACGGCGGCGATCACGAAGGTAGCGGCGGAGCATTTTGGCGGAG